>Ga0123337_10005285_pt1 | contig 12769 bp, 8 predicted proteins | sample frozenSSSSmetaG_FD_89792 | JGI IMG/M metagenome (GOLD analysis project Ga0123337, IMG submission 89792) | Glacier valley bacterial and archeal communities from Borup Fiord, Nunavut, Canada, to study Microbial Dark Matter (Phase II) -... | ecosystem: Environmental > Aquatic > Freshwater > Ice >...
ACCTCAAGGGCATCCTCGCCTACACCGAAGACGAAGTGGTCTCCACCGACTTCATCCACGACAAGAGCTCGTCGATCTTCGACGCCGGTTCTTCGATCGAGCTGAACTCGACGTTCTTCAAGCTCATCAGCTGGTATGACAACGAGTGGGGCTACTCCAACCGCGTCATCGACCTCCTCACCGACGTGGTGAAGAAGGGAATCTGATACATTCGGATAGAAATTGATTTGAAAACGGCAGTCCGCAAGGGCTGCCGTTTTTTTGCGGCGGGTGGGATCGCGCGTGCGGGCGTGCTCGCCAACGCAAGGAGCAGAGGAACCCGGCCCCCGCCCCACCCGTCGGGACACGTTGACGGGTGGGGCGGGGGAGTTGTAGGGGCCGCGCGCACTTCCCTGGTTTACCACCGGATGCCGCTCACCGCCTTGTATTGCAGGGAACGCTGGCCATACTGGCCTTTCACGCTTTGTTTCACGCCGTCGAAGACCGGTTTGAGGCCGGCCTCTCCGATGTGCAGATCCTTGCGGTCGCGGATGACGTCCGCCAGAACCTGGGAGGTGATGGGGATGGACTTGTTGAGATTGTCCAGTTCGCTCCAGAGAGCACGCAGCGAGGTGATGGAAATCGCGTCGTCCTGCGGGGCGTAGCCGGAGAGGGCTTCGAGGCGGTCGATGAAGGTTTTCAGGAAAGCTGCCACCTCCACGAAGCTGTGCTCGCCCCTTTCGCGTTCCTTCTTGTCCTCTTGAGGGTCAGTCGGGGTTTTCTTCCCGCGCGGCGGACGCACTCCGCGCACCTTGTCCGCCGCTTTTTTCACGGCCTCCGCGCGGTTGCTCCAGGCGGTGTTGCTTTTCACGTAGGCCAGCGCCTGCGTGACCAGCGGGGGAATGGATTTGAAAAGCGCTGTGCGGTCGGCGGTCGGATCCTGATAGGGGACGCGCTTCTCCTCCACTTCCGTGTTCGCCGTTTCCGCACTGGTGATGGCGGCGGTCAGCTTCGCGAGCGTGAATTTGGAATCCGCCGGATGGTAGGGCGGGTCCAGCAGGGTGACTGCTTCCTTGAGTTCCACCGCGTGCTGCACGCGGTCCTGATACGAATTTGCAGAGGCCATGATCGGGTGTTTCGTTCTTGATTTTGTCACCGACAGGCCGCCGCGGAGTCCTTCTCCCAGCCCGGCCTAACCGGCATAAGCGCCTTCTGCATGAATTGCGGATTTCTATCAAGAAAGAAATGGGCCGGTTGGAAACTTTCCATCAGGATGTAAGCGGCCCTCCCGCCGCCTGCTGATAGCCACCCGCAGGGGAGGGGAATCATCAGGGCTCCTGCAGAATTGATCGAGGCTCCTGCAAGGATTATCACGGCTCCCGCAGAGTTTATCAAGGCTCCTGCAAAAATGATCAGAGCTCCTGCAAGAAGCATAACGCCTCCTGCAAACATCATCAGACCTCCTGCAATGTTCATAACGGTCCCTGCAAGGATTTTTGCGCCTCCTGCAACAGTGGCTGGCCCGTCCGCAATCTGCGGGAGGAACTGTTACTCAAGTCATTGAAACAGTGGTTGCGGCGTCTCGCCGCAACGAAACCGTGGCACGGCAACAACCCATTGCGACGAGACGCCGCAACCACTTTTCCCTGCCGACCATCCCGCCCGCAATACGAGAGGATCCGAAGTGCGCTGGCATCGGGACCACCGAAGAGAAGCATGGACAGCGGCCGGATATTCGATTGACGTAGCGGTCCATGAAAGCACTTCCATCGATCGTCTGTTGGACTGTCCTGGCCCTGGCGGCCGCGTCCGTGATCCTGCCAGCCTCGGCCCAGGAGGCGGATCCGAACAAAATCACCCCGCAGGACAAGAAGGTGTTCAAGGACGTGGCGGACATGGTGGACCAGCAGAAGCTCAAGGTCCGGCAGACACTCGCGGTGATGAACGCGCGCCAGATCGGACTCGCGCTGTTCGAGTTCGAGACCGAATACGGCGCGTATCCGAACGACAAGACCGCCGCGGACGTGAAGAAGGCGACGGGCACCACGGCGGAGCTCAAAGCGGTGACGGCGAATGATTGCTTCTTCCAGTTGATCGCCGCCAATATCGCCCAAACCGATAGCATGTTCTCGCTGGACGACCCGGCGGCCCCGGCGCGGCCGGAGAAACAGAAGCCGCTTGAGAAGCTTGCTAAATGTTCCTTCGCCTATCTGTCAGGGATGGACAGCGCCGGAAATCCGGGCCGTCCGGTGGTGGTGGCCCCGCTGCTGAAAGGGAAAACCACCTTCGACCCGCAGGTGTTCGGCGGCAGGGCGGTGATTCTCAAGGTGGATAACAGCGTGACCACCGTTCCCATCGAGCCCGACGGCCGCGTCCTGATCGACGGGAAGGATATTTTCGATCCCGCCCATCCGCTCTGGGGCGGCAAGATTCCATCGGTCAAATGGCCCGAGTGACACTCGGAAAAGTAGCTGGAGCGTCTCGCTCCAGGCCGTTGCCGGAGCATCTTGCTCCGCGTCTTTCTCTTCGAAAAACCGCTTAACAGGTATGCATTACCAAACTGTATTTGATCAGAATGTGAGATTTTTTCGAAGGATCGGCTTCGCGACGGACGAAGAATTTTTTGAAGAATGCGCCATATGGCTACGGAAGCGTTCCCTCGACGTATTGCGCCAGCCACTACCCGATGCGGGCGAGATTGCACGGACGTGGGTCAGTTGTCTAAATGCTGGCGGCGAAGTGCGTGACGAGGTGCGCATCTTCGTGTATGGGCTTTTCCGTGAACTGCTTTCGTCACGCGTGCCAAACTCGAGCACGGTGGATTCGTGCCTCCGCGGTCTTTCCAAAGAGCATGGGCCGCCGCTGACCCGAGGGGGGTCATGCTTTGAGGCCACCCGTCGCCTACTCGGTGCGCTGTATCATTTCGGCCGGCTCGGCGAGCCAACGGTGTTAAAGCAACGCACGCTCCGTGAGGCTAAGGCAATCGCTGGTGTGCTGATCGCAAACGACCGTTTGGCGGAGATGAAGCCCGCAATCCGCAGAAAATACCATGGATTCCGGGCGGTGAGCTGTTTGCTGCTCGCTCGCACTGACGAAAATCCGCGAGAGCTCTACGTGATGGCAAGCGAAGACCTGGTTATTTCAGGTGAGGCTGGCGACCATTCACTCGAACACGACGAGTATCTCGCGGAAACATATCTCTACCTCCAAGAGATCGATGGGAACGAAACCTGGCTCACAAAGGCTGAAGCCGTCATTGCCTCGCTCCAGAAATGTCACCGTGCCACACGTCGCCTACTTTGGCTCAGCGGCGCAGCAGCCCTTAGGCGCGGCTTTGTTTTGCGGAATGCTGATTTTGCTGACGAGGCGTTGCGTTGCTTCTTAGCTGCAACTGAGTGCTTTAGCCGCGCGTTGGAACAGCCGCCCGACGCGACTACCGCGGACGATTATCTTCTTGCCCAACGTGGACAGGCTCAATTTGCGGCTTACACAACCGAATTGAATTTCGGATCGGAGTCTCAGTCTAGTTTGCTCTCAGCTGCTTTGGACGATCTGCGTAGTCCCGGTAGGCATGGGCGCTGTGTGGGCTACGGCGGTGCAACTCTGCCGCGTGCTTTGCAAATGCGAAGCTCGCAACTCAGAGGCGAAGGTGATCTTGATACTGCTCGCTCGATGCTTAGTGAAGCGCAGGCGCTGGCGCGAGAATGTCCCAATAGCGATACACTCTCTGAGACCATCGAGAATTCATTGAAAGCGCTGGATGTTGATACCGCAATCCGCCGGGGAGACGCAATTGCGATTAGGGACGCTTGCGAGCAACTACTGCGGCTCGGCAGGATTCGGCGTGTGCCTTTCGCTCCACTCGCAAGCGGCGCACGGTTTCTGTTGAGCTGTGAACTGCCCATCGAAGAAATAGCTGAGGTTGTGGAGGCGACGGTCAGTCTCGCAGAAGGCTACCTTGCCGGAGCAGAACTCGAGGCCGGAGCGCGTAGGTTCATCGCCAACCATGCCGGTGGCCTCGCACGTGTGCTCGGTCATCAAAACCCGTCAGAGTATGCAGCGCGGCGCGTCCACGAACTTTACCGCGTGGCGCTCGACGCGCCTGCCGGTCCGGCCGCACCGGAGCTTTTAGGTTTTGTCGGCGATGCTGCTTTGCAGTTGGGAAAGTGCCTCCTCGCCGTGGGAGCCGACGCCGAAGCTGCCGGCTTTTTCGAAGATGCCTGCGACATTCTGGCAGAGGCTAATGTCGCCGCAGAGGGGGCCGGTCCAGCACTGAGTCCGGCTTTTCAGTCAGTCATTTCTCACAGCAAGCGAGGCGAGGCAGCGCTGCGTCTGAATACGCTGACAGGTGCGGCAGGTTCTTTAGAAATCGCGATCAAGGAGTTCGAGCTGAGCCGAATGTTAGGAAACGATACGCCGGAAATCAAAGGACTTCTGGCCGACGTTTATCTTCGCCGAGGGCGTATGCGGGGTAATGAGGACGATCTTCTTCGTTGCGTTGATCTAAAGGAACAAGCACGACGCGCCGGCCACGCAACACGTGAAAACCTAAGCATCTCTGCGCGCGTCCACTTCATGCTTGGTGCAATGCGGAGGGAGATCGCGCATCAGCGGGAAGGTGTGGCGCTGCTGGGACAGGCGCTGCTGGCCGACCCGAATTGGGCATGGCCGTTATTCCAGCTTGCCGATTGCGTAACCTCGAGAGCGACGCTTGATCGTCGCGAAATTCTCATCGACCTGCCGGCGGATGCGCTGCCGCCCGACTTGGCGGCTGCATTTCTAGCTGGAGATGAAAGCATCTTTCTTGAGCGAGCAGCCGAATGCGTTCTGCGAAACACGGAGTTTGAGCGCCGGCACCTCGGCGGACGGCGAGGAGAGTGGGATTTCGTTTACGTTGTAGAAGATCCGCACCGACTTCTTAGTGAAAGCTTCGTCTTCAAGCAGACAACTCGCGAGAAGGCTACACGCGACCTAAAAACCATCCGCGGGCTGCACCGTTTCTTGCGGGAACATGTCGCGCCAGCAAATTTTGCGTTGCCCAAGCCGCTGCACATTTCGTCCGTCGCCGGAGCTGTCGACGATCGTGCAGCTATCTACCTGATGCGAAGGGCACACGGGCGCGAGCTAGGTCAGCTCGTGCTCGATTGGAAGAAGGGCGTAGGCCCTAATCCGCAGGACCGTTTCCGAGATTCGCTAGCATTCCTAGCCCATTTTAACGCTTGGAGTTTTTCTCTCTCCGCACCAAAGGCGGCAACCGGGGCTGATATCACCGACCTTCTGCGGAGGTGGATGCCGACCGCTCTCGCGCGGGCTGTAGCAGGGATCATACCAACCGGCTTTCCGCTCCTGCGAAAAAAGGACGCACATCCCGAAAACTGGCTGCTCACGGCGGCGGGCGATATTATGATGCTCGATTTTGAAGCGAACGACTCCGTGCCGCTTGGGCTCGATGCTGCGCAGCTGTTGGAAGACTATCCGCTCCTCACGCACAATGATACCGGATGGGCGGTGCGAAGGGAGCTGATCGGAGAATACGGTCGGACATTGCGACGGCTCGGGGTCTATTGGGATGCCGAGGAATCCGACCTATGGCAGTGGTATGCAGCCATGGCTCTAGCCCGGTGTGCCTTCGGCCTACAGAGGCTGCGGGGCATCAGCAGGCGATCGGCAGGAAAAGTTTCGTCATCAGCGTTGCGAGCAGGCGAGCATCGTGCTGCGCACTACCGCGCAGGTCTTCGTTATCTCAGCGACTCTGCGACTTCAGCAGAAATACGGGCTGCTGCGGGCTCCGTGCTGGCTTTAGATACATGAGCGGGACTGTTCATTTGCCATGTCTTCGGTCATCTATCTCATTTAGATCTTTCCAATCAAAAACTTGAGACCTTTCTCGTATTTGGTTTTCTGCTGTTCAGTGGGTGAATCATTCAAATTAGATGTCATGTCCGCGATTTTTACTATTGTCGCAATTGGAGAAGATGCGATCAGATCAAGATATTCTTCATATGACTTTTTCGGGTCGCGTGTTAATATTAATAAATTATTAAGTACATCTCTCGGGATGCCTTTGGCGTATAATGAGTCTATTGTCTCCTCCGTATCTTCCAAGGTGTCATGTAGCCAGCCGAGAGTCAATATTGCTTCTATGTCGCTTACTTGCTTGTGGGCAGTCATGCTGACCAGTAATTTAACTACATTACGCGGATGGCTGATATAAGGCGTTATGCCATCTCTGCGAAACTGTCCGGCGTGGGCCGATGTTGCGATGTCTTCAGCCACTCGAATAAGTTGGCTCGAGTTCATGACTCCCCGTTAAGGATTTCAGAGTTGTAGGTATCTTGGGTGGCTAGTCTCAATTTTGGGCCAAATTTTAATGCGGGAATTGCCTCCCGAGCGGCGTCGATAGGGAGCGTGAAAAGCAGGGATATTCGTAACAGTGCATCTCGGGTGACAACAAGTTGTAGAGAGGTTTGTTCCATAGACGCTCGCCATTTTGAATTAAGCACCCCGAGGAGATATTTATTGCGAGGCATTTCCTTTTTGATCGAAAGATCTAAATCCTCGATTGAGGTGATCTTGCACATTTCTGTGAGTAGTAGGAGATTGGCGAATTCGGGTTTAACTCTATTTGGAGGAGGAGGTGTAATTTCAATTAGGTTATCTCTCGCGTTATCTGCTATTTCCTTGGCGATATCCGAATTATATGCATATGCATATAAGGAGTCAGCATCAATAGCTATTGAGAGGTTGCCTTCTTCCACATCTTTCTTATATTCAACCCGTAATAAATGCATCTCATCGCGGAGTGATTCAAATTCAGCGTCGGCAGTTTCAAGAAGTGCGCTAATCCGAAAAAGTCTCCGCCTGAGTGATCTTGGGGTCTCTTCCTTTGTCTTATACCTAAGCTTGTGGTCTATGGCGGCCCAGGCATGCTGAAGAACAGTTCGAACTTGTATCTCTGCTTTGAATCCCCCGAAATTCGAATTCTCAATGAGGCTCATTCTCACATCTGTCAAGCTTACCACATAATGAACCGATAAATACCCGAAGCGGTCATCATCAATAATTGAGTTCTTATCGATAGAATTATCTTGATCAACGGAAAAATTTTCTTCGATTAACTGAGATATCCTTGATACGTCACTGGTTTGATAGGCAATAACTCTGACTCCGCATATGTCGGTTATTTCATTAATTGGATCACTGTAATTTTTGTCAACTCGCCCGATCTTTTCCCGGAATCCGTCTGACGTTTTAGTCCTTTTCTCCAACGAGAAAAGATCGATGCCGGAAACACGCAAGATTTCCGCGAGGATATTATTGACGCATTCTGTGAATCTCAAATATTGCGGCCTGCGATCATTGAATGCGATCATCTCCAGCTCTCTCTTGTCGTCGTCCATGATTTGAGTATCTAAAATGGCTTCAGGTGGAATTGTCAATTATGCAGCTTTTGACACAGTTGTTTCACTGGCGCGCCTCACAAGACCCGCCGTTGATGGAGCAGGCGTTCTTTTTATCGGCGGTGAAGGTTGAAGAATTACGGAGTGAGCAGTGATCAGTGCGTAGAGGAGAATTCATGGAGAAGAAGTTTGCTGGTTTTCAGTGTGCAATTCAGGAAGGGGGAAGACGTGCCGAGTGAACAGGGATCAGATGATTCGTCATTTCATTAGGGATGGGCGTTTTTTAAGTAATTGACGTGAGCTTATATATTGCTTTTGGCTTGGCAAGCTGGGAATGGTTGTTTGTCGGCATAGTTCCTCAACTAGAAAGAGCGGGAGGCGGTGGCAGGCGATGTCAGCCGTTGGAAAGGACAGGGGGGACGTGCCGTCGCCGCGCATCATGAACGTGACGTCCATGCCCGAATGGCACGTCATTAAGCGGTTTTCGAAGAAGAAAGACTCGGAGCAAGATGCTCCGGCAACGGCCTGGAGCGAGACGTTCCAGCTACGTTCGGCTTAACTGCGTGCCATTCGTCCAATGCGGGTGGTGAAGGTGGCCCGGCTGTCTCGGGGGGCGCCTGAAAAAACGAAGATTCGCAAGATTCGTCTGATTCGCGGTGCCTGGATCTTGGCATTTCCCGGCATCTGCCAATCCTGACGGGCGGACTGAAGGCCGCGCTCCAGTTTTCGGACGGCCTCTCGGCCGGATTTGGTCTGCCGACTGGGACAGTCGGGACACGTTGACGGGTGGGGCGGGGGAGTTGTAGGGTCCGCGCGTGCTTCCTTGGTTTTCCAACAACTCGTTCCCGCTCTACCTCGCGCCGATGGCCGGGGTGACGGATGTGATTTTCCGCCAGATCTGCAAGGAGCTGGGGGCGGATGTGATGGTGACGGAGTTCGTTTCCGCGGAGGGAATCATGCAGGCGGACGACCGGACGCGGAAATACACGGAGTTTTCCGAGGAGCAGCGGCCGGTGGGCGTGCAGCTTTTCGGCGCGGACGGCGAGCGGATGGGCGAGGCGGCGAGGAAGATCATCGACAAGGGGCTGGCGGGACGGACGCCGGATTTCATCGACATCAATTTCGGCTGCCCGGTGAACAAGGTGGTCGCTCGCAATGGCGGATCGTCGCTGCTGAGGGATTGTCCGGTGCTGGCATCGGTCGCCTCGGGGGTGGCGAAGGCGGTGGGCGATGACGTGCCGGTGACGGCGAAAATGCGGATCGGCTGGGACGCGGACTCGGTGAACGCGGTGGAGGTGGCGAAAATCCTGGAGGACAGCGGCATGCAGGCGATCGCCGTGCACGGCCGGACGCGGGCGCAGGGCTACGGCGGCGAGGCGGATTGGGACGTGATCGACGCGGTGGCGCGGGCGGTGACCGTGCCGGTGATCGGCAACGGCGACATCACCTGCGGCGCGGATGTGCAGAAACGGCGGCGCGAGACGGCGGTCTCCGGCGTGATGATCGGCCGCGCGGCGATGCAGAATCCGTGGGTTTTCCGCGAGGCCAAACATTTCATCGAGACGGGCACGCTGATGCCCGAGGTGTGCGTGGAGGAGCGCTGGTCGCTGGTGATCCGGCATTGCAGGCTGGCGGTGGAAAGCGGTCGCAACGGGAATGAAAAACAGACGCTCACGGCGATGCGCTCGCGGCTGATGGCGTATTGCAAGGGCTTCCCGGGAGCGAAGGATCTCCGTCAGAAACTCTGCCACGTTTCCTCGATCAGTGAGGTGGAGGATCTGGCGGCGTTTTCGGTCGGGCAGGTGGAGATGGCCTGAGCGGCCGTCTGAAAAATAGGGGTGGGGACGTCTCGTCCCCACGCATCATGGACGAGACGTCCATGCCCGAATGGCACGTAGTTAGGGCGGTTTTCGACGAAAGTCCATTTCCCCGGAGGGGAGCTGGAAATTAGCCGGTGGCGTGAGCCATCGGATTACGATAGAAAAATCCAAGTGCCCCGGCAGGGGCGCTGGAACCGTTGCCACGATGCCGCCGACCAATTGCAGTGTTGCAACCCTTCCGCCGCCCCTGCCGGGGCGGGATTTATTTGGCGATCGGGTCCGGTGGCTCACGCCACCGGCTAATTTCACTTTGTCCCTCCGGGACGGAAGAAGTGCGAAAGCCACGCTTACCTACGTGCCATTCGTCCATGCCCCCTATGGCGCTCATTTAGAAAATGTGGCAACCGCGGACATCGGCGGAGCCGGGTTTGCAATTTTCAGACGGCCTCTGAACGTGCTTTTCAGGCGGTTTCCAGCAGATCCCGGGGAATCCCGCGCAGATCGAAGATTTTCAGGATCGTTTCTTCGATCAGATTGTTAGGGCAGGACGCTCCGGCGGTGATGCCGACGGTCACCGCCCGGTCCGGCGAGAACAGGTCCGCGTAGTTTGAGGTCTTTTCCTCGCGGTGGTAGAGGTCGTAGTGGACGATTTTTTCCAAAGAGAGGATGCACGAGGCGTCGCGGATGAAGAAGGTCGGCAGTTCCGCCTCGGCGATCTCGACGAGGTGGGTGGTGTTCGAGCTGTTATAACCGCCGACGACGAGCAGCAGGTCCATCGGTCTTTTCAGCATTTCAAACAACGCGTCCTGGCGTTCCTGGGTGGCACCGCAGATCGTATCGAAGACTTGGAACGCGGTGTCGCTGCCGTCACGTTCGATGATCGCCTTGCGGATCCGGCGCTGCATTTCCTCGGTTTCGCTTTTCAACATGGTCGTCTGGTTCGCCAGCCCCACGCGCTGGAGATGGATGTCCGGATCGAATCCTTCCGAAAAATGGTGCTCATAGTGGTCGAGGAATTCCTGCTTGTCGCCGCCGTTGATCAGGTAGTTGCAGAGGTAGTCCACGTCCGGCAGCGTCAGGACGACGAGGTAGTGGCCGTCACCGTTTTCGCCGAGCGCGCGCGAGGCGGTCGCGAGGGTTTCCTCGTGGTTCGACTTGCCATGGATGATCGAGGTGACGCCGTCCTTGGCGTAGCCGCGCACCCGCCGCCAGACCTTCATCACGTCGCCGCAGGTGGTGTCCACCACGTAGCAACCGCGCTCTTCCACCTTGTTCATGAAAGTCGTCGGCGCGCCGAAGGCCGGCACGATGACCACGTCGTCCTCCGTCAGGTCGTCGTAATCGGCGGTGATCTCCATCCACGGCAGCGAAATGATGCCCATTTCACGGAGCTGGCGGTTCACCTCCGGGTTGTGGATGATTTCGCCGATGAGGAAAATCCGGTTTTCCGGGAAAACCTTGCGCGACGCGTAGGCCAGGTCGATCGCCCGCTCGACGCCGTAGCAAAAGCCGAACTGCTCGGCGAGCAGCAGGGTGGTGTTGCCCACGGTCATTTTCCCGCCCTTGTCGCGCAGCTTTTCGACGATGGTGGAGTGGAAATGCACGGCCACTTCCGCGGCCACGCGTTCCATCACGTCCGGGCGGCGGACGTTCACCCGGGGTTTCTTTGTCTTGCTGGCGGCTTCGCTCATCGGCGGAGGATATAGTCGCGATTTCCGCCCCGACCAACTCATTTTCATCGGGAAAACGCCGCGGAGCCCACTGTGACCACAAGGAATTTGTTGTAAACCCGGGCTTCCTGACGGACATATCAAGGTGTAGCTTTTCAACCTGCCGAAACCCATCCACGGCAGGGCCGCCGCGCCCATGAAACCCATCCTGTTCCGCTTCCTCGTCGCCTTCCTGCTTTTCGTCCGCCCGGCTTGTGGTGAGACGATGCTCCAGTATTTCAATACGAGCTGGGCGGAAATCACCCGCAAGATGCCCGAACTTGCCGAGGCCGGCTACGACGCGCTCTGGCTGCCGCCGCCGACCAAGGGCTCCGGCGGGCTGTCCGTGGGCTATGACGTCTGGGACCGCTTCGACCTTGGCTCGAAGGACCAGCGCGGCAGCGTCCGCACCCGCTACGGCACTGAGGCGGAGCTACGGGAGATGGTCCGCGTCGCCCACCGCTTTGGGGTGAAAGTTTATTTCGACAATATCATGAACCACAACGCGTTCGACATTCCGGGCTACAACGCCGGGACGCCGATCGACGTTTACCCCGGCTTCGTCCCCGAGGATTTCCACCTGCGGAAAACAGAAGACGGCTTCTATCGGAAATGGGACAACACCCGCGATTGGAACGATGCCTGGCAGGTGCAGAACCTCGGCCTCGCCGACCTCATCGACATCGCCACCGAACCCGGAAGCACCAATTTCAACCACGGTTCCTACGAGGGCGACACGATCCCGAAAATCGACTTTGTCCGCCAGCCGTCGAATCCGGAATACTACTGTTATATCCCCACCGCGCCCGGCCAGAAACATTCCGCGGGGCAGGGGACTTACGTTGGATTTGGCCCGGGAAATGGCATCACCGGGTCGTTCATCACGGCTAACGCTTCCTTTTACTCGGAGCGTGTCGAGGATTTCCTGCACCGCGCCGCCCGCTGGCAGATCGACCGTATCGGTGCCGACGGCTATCGCCTCGATGCGGTGAAACACACGCCCGCTGACTTCTTCGGCGCGACTTACGGCGTGGACAAGAATTCCTCGAACTACGGCTACTCCGGCCAGATCCAGGCGCAGTTCAATCTCACCCGCGGTTTCTCGGACTGGGACAACCACCGGAACAGCGTCTTTAATACGGAAATCGCCCGCGACGATGCGATGCTCTTCGGCGAGCATCTCGGCCAACCGCCCGCCTACGGGTCCTACATCGACGCCGGCATGCGTCTCGTCGACAACGACCTGCGCTCGAATTTCAACAACCTGTTGGGAAATCCGTCGTCCGGTCTCAACGGCTACGATCAGCCCGGCTACGGCGGTTTTTCCGCAGCGACCACGGTGATGCACGCCCAGAGCCACGACAACGACTACGCCGCCCGCCGCGAGCTCCAGCACGCGTTCTATTTCACCCGCGAGGGCATGGGCCTCGTTTACACCGATGGAAACTACCACGCCGAAACCCTCGGCGAGAGCGGCGGCGCCTTCCCGCGGCATGCGAACACCGCCTTCCTCGGCCAGTGGGGCGACGCACGCATCCCGAACCTCGCCCGTTTCCATCAGAACTTCATCCGCGGCTATCAGAAGGGCGCCTATGGCGGCGATCCGGATTTCGTCGCCTACGAGCGCATTGACAAGCGCGTCAACGGCGGCATGTCCGATGCCGACGGCGCGACCGCGCTGATCGTGGTGAACGACAACTTTGCCAACGGCCAGGGCCGTGATTTCACCACTTCGTTTCCTCCCGGTTCGCTCCTCTATCAATACGCCCGCGGCGCGGCGGCGAACGGCGGGTCGATGAACGGCTTCTACCTGACGCTCGGCGACGGCGGCGGCGGGCGCGGATCGATCACCGGAAATCTC
>Ga0123337_10005288_pt1 | contig 12767 bp, 9 predicted proteins | sample frozenSSSSmetaG_FD_89792 | JGI IMG/M metagenome (GOLD analysis project Ga0123337, IMG submission 89792) | Glacier valley bacterial and archeal communities from Borup Fiord, Nunavut, Canada, to study Microbial Dark Matter (Phase II) -... | ecosystem: Environmental > Aquatic > Freshwater > Ice >...
CATGCACGCGCTTGGAAAAGTCACCGGCAATGGCGGCATCCACCACCTCGCCGAACGCCGCCTGCAGCGTCACCATCATGTCGGTGCGCTCGGCAGTGCGACGCAAAGCTGCCGCGCGTTCTTCCTCGGTCATGTCGGCCATCTTGAGGCCATTCAGACGGAACACCTCGACGGCACGCGCCATCTCGCCGGCTTCATTGCCGCGGCCGATATAGGGCACCTCAGCGCTGTAGTCGCCATCGGCCACGCGACGCATGGTTTCGGCCAGGCGCGGTACCGGCGCCATCATCAGGCGCGACAGCCAGTAGCCCAGCCCGCCCAGTACCAGCAGCGTCGCCGCGCCAACGATCAGCAGCAGCGTCAGCGTCTGGTAGATCACCGCCTGGATATCGGCCTTGTCGATACCGACAAAAACGATGCCCACCGGCGTGCCCGCCTGATCAAGGATGGGCTGGTAGGCGGTGTAATAGGGACGGCCGACGATCGTTGCCTCGCCGAAATAGGTCTTGCCCTCCATGATCGCCGCATAGACGGCGCCGGTCTTGCCCAGGGGCGTGCCCAGGATGCGGGCGCCATCAGCGCCCTCAATCGTGGTCGTCATCCGCATGAAGTCCTGTTCGGTCTCATCCCAGCCGAAGATGGTGGCGGCCTCGCCGGTGACCCGGGCGATGGAATCGACCAGGCCATTGTCCAGAAACTGCCGTGGCATGGCCCAGGTGCGGATGGCCGTGATGTCGCCGGCCTCGTTCCATTCCACCTCGGCACCGGGCAGGCTGCCTTCAACAATGGTGGCGGCAGTCTTGAGGTTGGCAACCTGCTGCCGCATGGCATTCTCAGTCGTCGCTGCGCTCAGATTGATATAGATAGCCGCCGTAACCACGCCCACAGAAACGATGATCGCCGAGATCACCAGCGCCGCAATCATCGTGGTTAACTTGATATTGCCAATGAATTGACCGAGCCGTCTGATCATGTTTTTGCCCCAAAACCGGAATGCATTGCTGTCAACCGCAACACTTAAATTGCGATCAAAGGTATCAGTGCCGGCTTAACTGAGTGTTTAACGGGCTTTTCGGCAAAATTTCGCTCGCGTTTCTGGACGTAAACCACTCAGGTCAAGGGATTATTTTTTTTGGCAATCGCCAGACAAAGACAATCCCGCGGCGCCTCTGGCGTCGCGGGATGGCGGGCAGGTCGGATCGTTTCAGGCGTTTGTGAGGGCTAGAATTCGTTCCAGTCGCGATCAATGGCAGCATTGCCATGGCTGAGATAGGCCCGGGCTGCGGGCGCGCGGCGCGCCTCCGCCGGTACGTCTCGGGCCGGCACGGCTGCGTGGCGCTGGCCCGCATGACCCACGGCGAAGATGTCGACAATGCCGTCCAGCGCGCTGGCCTGGGCTTCGGTCTGCTCGATCGCCGCATTGATCTCCTCAACCAGCGCCGCATTGTGCTGGGTCATCTCATCCATGGTCCGCACGGCGGTCGAGACCTCGTCGATCGAGCCCGCCTGCTGCCGGCTTTCCCGGGCAATGTCGATCATCAGCGCGCTCGATGACCGCGAGGCGCCCAGCACGGCTTCGAGCTTGCCGGCCGCATCGACCACGAGCCTCGAGCCGCCCGCCACCTCGGTCGCACTCTGCTCGATCAGCACCTTGACCTCGGCCGAGGCGCTGGCCGCCGATTGGGCCAGCCTGCGCACTTCCACCGCCACCACGGCAAAGCCCTTGCCCGCGTCACCCGCCCGCGCCGCTTCCACCGAGGCGTTCAGGGCCAGCAGGTTGGTCTGGAAGGCAATGTCGTCGATCAGCCCGATAATGTTGGAGATCTTGGCCGAACTCTGGGTGATCCGCTCCATCGCCTCGGTGGCCTGATGCATCACCTGGCCACCATCCTCGGCCGCCTGGGTCACCGTGCCGGCCACCGTGCTGGCCTCGCCGGCCAGTTCGGCATTCTTCATCACCGTCCGCGCCAGCTGTTCCATCGCCGCCGAGGTTTCCTCGATGGTAGCCGCCTGTCGTGTGGTCCGTTCCGAAAGGTCATTGGCGCCGCTCAGAATCTCGCCGGTCGCCGTCTTGAGCGTGCCCGACGTCTCGCGCAACTGCCCGACCACCTCCGACAGCTTGTCGGCCACCGCATTGACGTCGCTCTTGAGCGTGGCAAAGGCGCCGTCATAGTCGCCGCCCATGCGCTGCGTCAGATCGGTATTGGCCAGGGCGCCCAGCACCGCGCCGATGCCGGTGACGCCGCGATTGAAGGTGGCCACCAGCGAATTGATGCTGGCCGCCAGCCCGTTCAGTTCCGGATCAGGGAATTCCACCGCCACCTGCTTGCTGAAATCGCCCGCCACGGCGGCATCGACCACCGCGCCGAAAGCCGATTGCAGCTGCGTCATCATTTCCTGGCGCGCCTGCTGGTCGGCAATGATGCGCGCTGCCTCGGCCTCGGTCATCTCGCTGATGCGCAAGCCGCTGGCGCGGAACACTTCCACCGCCCGCGCCATGGCGCCCAGCTCGTTACCGCGGTTGACATAGGGCACTTCGGTGGCGAAATCGCCGGCGGCAATGGCTTCCATGGCCGTGGCGATGCGCGGAATCGGGCGCATCAGCAGGCGCGTGACCACCAGGCTGATGGCGCCGAGCACACCGATCAGCACCAACCCCATCACCACCATGCCGGGCACAGCCTCATTGGCGCTGGCTTCCGCCGCCGCCACATCGCTGCCCACGAAATAGGCGCCGATAAGGTCGTTCTTGAGGGTAGCAATCGGCTGAAAGGCGCCAAACAGCTGCGCCCCGTTCATCGTCACCGTACCGAAATAGGGCTGGTTGGCCGTGAGCGCCGCATGTTCGGGCGAGGCCGGGTCGAGGACGAAATCAATGATGCGCGCGCCATCGGCACCGACAAAGCTGGTCGACTTGGCCACGAACTGCTGGCTGTCCTTGTCGAGGCCGAAAATGACGGCCGCGCCCTTGGTTATATGGGTCACCGCGTCAACCGCGCCGGTGTCGTGAAAGAACGGGATAGAATAGGTCTGGAACGCTGCGACCGAACCATCTTCGGCCCAGGTCACTGCCGAGCCGGACAGCCGCTTTTCGAGGATCGTGCCGGCCACCTGCAGATTGGACACCTGCTGGGTGATGCTCTGCTCGACCGATTGCTGGCGCAGGTTGATATAACCGCTGACCGAAAACGCCACGATGGTGACCACGATGCTGGTCAATACCAGCCCGGCGATCGCCGTTGTCAGCTTGATATTGCCAAAAAATCCCGAAATGGCTTTCATGAAATGACCTGCTCCCCTCAGCACGAAAATATGCGCCGCCTTGTATGGTAGTTACCATGATGGTTCTTAACGTCTGGTTGCGTTGAAGAATCTGAATGATCCAAAAACAACGGGGCCCATTGAGCCCCGCTGCATGATCAGCAATCAGTAACGAGCTAGAACTCGTTCCAGTCCCGCTCGACCGCCGTATTGCCATGGCTCAGATAGGATTTGGCCACCGATTTGAGCTTGTTCTGCAGACCCCGTGCACCCTCGCCAAAGCCCTTGGCAGCGGCGGGCACCGGCTGGCCGGGAGTGGCCTGGCGCGTCCGGACCGCGCTGTCATCGATGGCAAAGATATCCACGATGCGATCGAGTTCGCTGGCCTGCGCCTCGGTCTGCTCGATGGCCGCATTGATCTCTTCGACCAGTGCCGCATTGTGCTGGGTCATCTCGTCCATGGTCCGCACGGCGGTGTTGACCTCATCGATCGAGGAGGCCTGCTCGCGGCTTTCCTTGGCAATGCCGCTCATCAGCGCGTTGGAGGTGCGTGCCTCCCCCAGCATCGAGGCAAGCTTGGCGGCGGCATCGGCCACCAGGCGCGAACCACCCTTGACCTCGGTGGCACTCTGCTCGATCAGCGCCTTGACGTCCGCCGAGGCGCTTGCCGCCGATTGCGCGAGCCGGCGCACTTCCACCGCCACCACGGCAAAACCCTTGCCGGCGTCGCCGGCCCGGGCGGCTTCCACCGAGGCGTTCAGCGCCAGCAGGTTGGTCTGGAAGGCAATATCGTCGATCAGCCCGATAATGTTGGAGATCTTGGCCGAGCTCTGGGTGATGCGCTCCATGGCATCGGTGGCCTGGCCCATCACCTGCCCACCCTCCTCGGCCGTACGCGTCACATTGGCGGCCACCGCCGCGGCATCATTGGCCCGCTGCGCATTCTGCAGCACTGTCGCCGCCAGCTGTTCCATGGTCGCCGAGGTCTCTTCGATGGTCGCCGCCTGCTTGGTGGTGCGTTCGGACAGGTCATTGGCGCCGCTCAGGATTTCCCCGGTCGCGGTCTTGAGCGTGCGCGAGGTGTCCTTGAGCTGGCCGACCACGTCGCCGAGCTTGTCGGCCACCGCATTGGTATCGGTCTTGAGCTTGGCAAATGCCCCCTCGTAGTCGCCCTCCATGCGCTTCGTCAGGTCGGTATCGGCCAGAGCCGCCAGCACCACCCCGATATCGGTGACGCCACGGTTGAACGTGCTCACCAGATTGTTGACCGAGCGCGCCAGCGTGTTGAGTTCGTCATCGGGGAACTCGGCCTCCACCTGCCGGCTGAAATCGCCGGCAATCGCCGCATCAACCACGGCGCCGAAGGCGCGCTGCAGATCCGCCATCATGGCGGCGCGGTCAGCCTGGCTGGCAATGATCTGGGCGGCCTCCGCCTCGGTCATCTGCGCCATTTTGAGCCCGTTTTCGCGGAAGACCTCCACGGCGCCGGCCATGGCGCCGATCTCGTCCTGACGCGCCGTGCCGGCGACCGTGACATCGAGATCGCCTTCCGCCAGGGCTTCCATGGTCTGCGTCAATCGGCTGAGCGGCCGGCTGACCGAGCGCGCGAAGAAATAGCCGGCCAGGGCCGCCAAGGCCAGCAGCCCGCCCCCCACCAGCACGATCATCGTGCCCATATGGGTGACCGCCGCATAGACTTCGTCTTCCGGTTGCACCGCCACCACGGCCCAGGAGACGTCACCTACGCTCACCGCCTGCGCCCGCACCACCATGGGCGCGGCGCGATAGTCGGTGCTGGTGCCTTCGGCGGATTCGCCGGCCAGGGCCCGGGCGACCACGTCGGAGGTCAGGCTCGCCTGCAGCACGTCCGGCGTGTCGGTCCGCGGCGACTCGGTGCGCAGCAGGCCATCGCTACCCACCAGCACCACTTCGCCGCTCAGCCCGAGACCAGACAGCGCCGCGACACGGGCGCTGATGACGTCGGTGGGGATGGCCAGCACCATGACGCCGGTGACCTCTGCCTTTTCGAACACCGGCATGGCCATGAAGCTCGCCGCCGCCCCTGTCGGGGCGTAATTCGAATAGTCGATGAAGGCGGCCTCACCCTCGGGGAGGTCCTTGGCAGCGGCAAAGATCTGGCCGAGGCCCGAACTGGCCATGGCGGTATCGGCGACCACATTGGTGGCAAAATCGGTATTCTTGGCCACCGAATAGACCACGTCGCCGGCCATGCTGATCAGCAGCACGTCGGCGTAGTCGCGTTCCTGCATCAGGGTGCGGAAGCCGGGATGGTAGCGCTTGTGCGGCGCATCATAGCTTGCCGCCATGATATTGCTGTCGACGGCGGCGCGGTCTTCCGGGTTGGGACTTTCGGTGACATAGGCGGTCTGCAGCTGCAGGGCCGCCCGTTCCTTGAGGCCCATACGCAACTCGTCGAGCGAGCGCGTCAGGTTCTTCATCGCCGTCACGGTATCGGAGCGCTGCACGAACAGGCGCAGATCGACTTCTGCACTCGCGTAATAGTCACTGACCAGCGCCACAGCCGTCTGCAGCGATGCCTGCATGGATTGTTCGCGCTGCTGCTGCACCGTCCCCAGCCCGATCCAGTAACTGGCCAGGCCGACGCCCGCCCCTACCAGCAGGGCGGACCCCACCAGCGCCAGCGGCAATTTCTGGGCAATCTTCAGGCGCGGAAACAATCTCATGGATTTCAAACTCCTCAACGATGATCGCGCCTGTTGCAGATGGAGTCCTGTGCGGCTCCGGCGTCGATCGTCACGCTCAACGTGATCCAAATCATGCAAACGATACATCTGTGGGGATTAAGAGCTTGTTACGCCCGCAGCGGGTCCGCGCCGATTCGGCGACACGGCCCGGACGCAGCGCTACAGCACAAACAAAGGCGCCCCCTGACCGGGGTCAGGGGGCGCAAAATGGCATGCGGTCGAATGATGGCCGGCCGAGCGATCAGCTCAGCGCGCCGATGACCGCCTCGATACGCTTTTTCATGGTGGAGGCGTCGAACGGCTTGATGATGTAATTGTTCACGCCAAAGGAAATGGCTTCCTTGACCTGTTCCTTGTCGGAACGGCCGGTCGCCATGATGAACGGCATGGCCTGGGTACGCGGATGCTTGCGGATCACCTTGAGCAAGGTCAGCCCGTCAATGTCTTCCATGTTCCAGTCGGAAATGATCAGGTCGACATTGGACTTTTCCAGCTTGCCCAGGGCGTCGCGGCCACTCTTGGCCTCGATGATATCCTTGAAGCCGAGCTGGGTGAGGATGTACTTGCAGATACCGCGCATGGACTGCTGATCATCGACGATGAGAACACTGACTGCGCTGGCTTTAGGCATGTTAGAATTCACCTTCCTGGTGCCCGAGACATGACAGTCCCGGTATTTGTGCAAACACTAGGCAAGAAGCGTTACAAATCTCTCAATCCGCACCGCGACATTGCGCCAAGCAGCCAATCAGGCTGCAGACTTGAGCCGCACCAGCGCGTTAGCCAGGCGGCTGGCGATCTCTTCGACCGGCGCCTGCTCGACAACGGCGCCTTCTTCGAAGGCAACGCGCGGCATGCCATAGACCAGGGCCGAGGATTTGCTCTGCCCCACCGTATAGGCGCCGGCATCGCGCATCATCTTGAGCCCACGCGCGCCGTCGCGCCCCATGCCGGTCAGGATCGCGCCCACCGCCATGTTGCCCACCGTCTTGGCCACCGATTCGAACAGGATATCGACGCTGGGACGATGGCCCGAGGTCAACTCGTCCTGGGTCAGCCGGCACTTGAGCTGTCCTGAGGATTTTTCCACCCGCAGGTGATAGTCGCCCTTGGCCACATAGGCATGGCCGGGCAGCAGCAGCATGCGGTCTTCCGCTTCCACCACCTTGAGCGAACAGACTTCATCGAGCCGCGCCGCAAACCGGCTGGTAAAGCCGGGCGGCATGTGCTGGGCGATGACGATGGGCGGACAGTCGCCCGGCATCTGCGCCAGCACGGCGCGGATGGCCTCGACGCCACCGGTCGACGCGCCAATGGCAATCAGTGCGCCATGCGGCGCGGCAGCCGTCTTGAGGGCGACCCGCGGGGCCTCGGCCCGTGTATTGGAGCGCCCGCGCACATCGGACTTGGCCGCGGCGCGGATCTTGTCACGCAGGCCCACGCCGAAGGCCTCGATGCCGCCGGCAAATTCGGCGCTGGGCTTGGCCACGAAATCGACGGCACCCAGTTCGAGCGCCAGCAAGGTTTCGCTGGCACCCTTTTTGGTCAGCGTCGACACCATGATGACCGGCGTCGGCCGCAGCCGCATCAGTTTTTCGAGAAACTGCAGCCCGTTCATATTGGGCATTTCGATATCGAGCGTCACCACATCGGGGTTGAGCTGCTTGATCTTCTCGCGCGCATCGATCGGATCGGTGGCGGTTCCCACCACCTCGATATCGCCGTCGCGCGTCAGTGTGCGGGTCAGGACTTCACGGATCAGCGCCGAATCGTCGACCACGAGGACCTTGATACTCATGCTGCCTCCTGCTTGTTCTGTTTGGCCTTGGCCTGGTAAATGGTCTTGCCGACGAGCCGCAGCCCGTCGCCGCCCGAGCCGACATTTTCCGAATGGCCGATATAGAGAAAGCCTTCCGGCGCGATCAGCTTGGTAAAGCGGCCAAACACTTCGCCCTGTGTCTGCTTGTCGAAATAGATCGCCACATTGCGGCAGAACACGGCATCGAAGGGCCCCTTCATCGGCCAGGCGCCGATCAGGTTGAGCGGCTTGAACGAGACGAGGCTCCGCACCACCTCGGGCACCCTTATGGTGCCGTCGCCAGGCTGGGTGAACGGCGCGGCGCGTTCGCGCGACAGCCCGCTCAGCTCATTTTCCGGATAGACGCCACGGGCCGCCTTTTCGATGACCGCCGTATCGATATCGGTGGCCAGGATCTTGAAGTCCCAGCGCTTGAGTTCGGGAAAGGCGCCCAGCAGGTCCATGCCGATCGTATAGGGTTCCTGGCCCGTCGAGCAGCCCGCCGACCAGATGCGCAGCCGGCTGCCGCGCGGCTTGCTCGCGAGCAGGCCCTCGACATATTTGCGCAGGTGATCGAAGTGATGGTCCTCGCGATAGAACCGGGTCAGATTGGTGGTCAGGGCGTTGACGAATTCCTGGCCGTCCTGCCCGGTGCCGCCACGCTCGAGAAAATCGATATAGGCATCAAAGCTTGGCAGCCCGAGGGCGCGCACGATCTTGGACAGGCGCGAAACCACCAGCGTCCGTTTGGCATCACTCAGCGAGATTCCTGCGACCTGATAAACGCGACCTTTGATCCGCGCAAATTCACGTTCGCTAAGGGAGATTTCCCCCTGTTCCATGCCAGTTACCCCAATTGCCCCGACCACCGGCAAGGCAGTCGTTTAAGCGTTAGCCCGTCGCGTCGGCCGATGGGCGACTGTGGGGGGCTCATCCGATATGCCCAGCCGCCCGGTCAGTCGGCTCAGAGCCGCCTCACCCTGGCTCAGGGTCGCGCTGATATTGTCAGTCTCATTACTTAGATTGCGTAAATGCGCGGCCAGATCTGTGATGATTTTTGCCAAACCCTTGACTGCATTGATTTCATTCTCGGTCTGCGCCCGCCCGCGACTGACGACGGCGCGGATTTCCTTGGCAGATCTGTTGATCAATTGCGCCAGCTGCCGCACCTCGTCGGCGACCACGGCAAAGCCGGCGCCCTTTTCGCCGGCCCGCGCCGCTTCCACGGCCGCATTGAGCGCCAGCAGATTGGTGCGGAACGACACCGCCTCGATGGCCTGCACCAGCTTGTCGATCTCCCCGGTCATGCCGTCGAATTCGCCCACCATGACCTGCGTGCGCTGCACGGCCTGTTCGGCCGCCCCCGCCAGATTCTGCGCATTGTTGCCGATGGTCCGCGTCGTGCCCAGCTGTCCAGCGCCCGTGCCAAGCGCCAGCCTTGCATCCTCGGCATCGCTCAGATTGCTGGTTGCCAATGCCGTCAGCCGGGCCAGCCGCGCCTCGAAATGGGCGACCAGCGGCCCGATCTGGCCCAACCGCGCCTCTAGCCGGTCCCGGCTGTCGCGCGTCTCGTCCAGTTCTTCGCCCAGCGCGCGCACAAAATCATCGAACTGGCGCGCCACTGCGCCCAGCGGCCCCTCCAGCGCATCGGGCAAATCGCCCCCGCCCGCCGCCACCGCGCCAAGCTGGCGCAGGCTGCCATCCAGCCGTGCGAGCCCCCGGTTGAGCGCCGCCAGCGCCGGATTGGCCAGAGCCGCCCTGGTGTCGAAGCGAAAGCCGGTCTGCCCGCCGGCCAGGGCACCGGCAAAGGCATCGAGTTCGTCATCCTGCAGATAGCTGCCCGCCGGCACCAGCTCGATCAGCAGGCATTGCCCCGGCATGGCTTGGCGTCGCAGGGTGAACCGCGCGCCGCCAACCACGGCCAGGCGCTGTTCAGTCTGGACTGCCGCCCCCCGATGGCCCGGACCGAGCACAGACTCAAGCGTTGCGCCCGCCGCGGCCGCTGGGGTGAGGCGCGTCATGCCGGCACTGGCGACCAGAATCCGGCCGTTTTCGTCGATCAGGAGTGCAGGATGGTCAAGCGCCGACAGGGCCCCTTCGAGCTGCTGCATCCAGGCCCGGCGCTGCTCCAGCTGCGCCAGGATGGTCGCCTGCAGTGGCTTGGGCTCAGCTAACCCAGCGGCCGTGGCCAGCGCCAGCCTGTCACGGGCGGTTTGCCGGTCCAGCTGCAGCCCCGCCAGCAGCGTGCCGAAAAGCGCGATGAGACCAACACCGATCTGCAGGGCGAGCTGTGGCAGGCCCGGCGCGACCCAGGCGCTCAGGCCCGATGCCAGCGCGCCGGCCACCAGCCAGCACGCGGCCGCGATCGCCGCTAGACGCAGGCCAAGCATAATATGTCTGAGGCGAAAATGGGGGCAAGCGGTGACGACATGCCCAACCATAGGCGGCCAATGGTTAACCAAACCTATCCGGCCCGGCACCCCGGTAACACTTTGCTAAGCAAGGTTGCTAAAATGCAAAGGCCGGTCTGGTGGCCGTCCGGCGCTAGAACAATTCGATATCGTCCACCGGCGCGGGAATGACCACCCGGCGCGTGGCCAGGGCGATTTCCTCGCGCGCCACATTGGCACCCGAATCGCTGTCCAGCCGCTTGACGAAGGCCCGGCCGGAATGCGGCTTGAACAGCACCCGTCGCGCATAATTTCCGCCCAGATCCTTGCTGGCCGCCGTATAACCTTCAGCTGCAAGAAATTCGTGCACGAACTCAATGTTCTTGGCCCCGACATCGTCAAGCGCCGCATTGATCTTACCGCCGCCGAATACTTTGATTTCGAGGTTCGACTTGCGGCCACTGCCTTGGGCGAGCACCTTGTTTATCAATTGCTCCATGGCAAAGGCGCCATAGCGCGCCGACGCGCCGTAGCGATCCTTGGCCGCACCCGACTGTACGGCGAGCAGGAAGTGGTTCATCCCCCCGACATTGGCCACGACATCGCGCACACAGGCCGAGATGCAGGAACCAAGCACGGTCGAAAAGGTCAGATCCACCGCATTGGAGACATGACAGTCACCCTGGTGGACAGTAGTAACCACGCCGCGATCGAATTCGGGCGGGAGTGCATTGGCCAGTGCCATTTATCGAGCTCATACCTCGGTGACGCTTATGTTCCGATGGTATCGTTAAACTCGTTAGCCAATCGCTAACCACGTCAATCAAGGACGACACAAAGCAACGATTTGCAACAACTACTTTAGGAATGTCGCGTTACCTTGGGCGCTCAGGGCTGGGGTTGGATTATATGTCACTGCATAGACTGGCAAGAGAACTCGATGAGACCGCGCGCCAATCGGCTGCCATGGTCGAAGGGTTCACCGAGGCCCTCGACATCCTCTCCGATGGCAAGCTCAACAAGGACCCCTCGGTCCGCGATGCGATCATGATGATCATCACCGCTCTGCAGGGACAGGACCGGATCGAGCAACGCTGCCACAACATGGCCCTGGCGACCCGGCAATTTGCCCTGCTGCCCACGGCAGCGCCCGAAAGCGTCTATGACGAGATCTGGTCAAGCCTGTCGCTCGACGAGCTGCGCGTTTCCTCGATGTCCGGCATTGCCGCGCTGCAGAACCACGGCGACGCCGAACTGTTCTAGTCGGCCCATCCCGGGCTGACGCCGCCTCCCCATCGCTGTGGCCTGCTCACAAGGGCTTCGGCCCGCCGCCGCTTCACGCCCGGGCGCTTTTCCAGGCCATTTTCCAGTCCCTTTCCAGGCCGCCCCGACAGCCCCGGGCCCCGCCTTGCCGCGGCCCGCGCACTAGTGGCGCCTGTTTCCGCCCAGCAGACAAAGAAAAAGGGCGCTTGCGGCGCCCTTCTTGCAGAACTGATCCTGGACTGGCGAACTAGCCGTCCAGCTTGGCGCCGCTGACCACGGCATGCAGGTCGATCAGGCCGACCATTCGGCTGTCATGGGTGACAATTCCGTTGAGCAGTTCGGTATCGACCGAATTGCCTTCGGGGACATTGTGAATGTCGTCACGCGACACCGTCAGGATGTCGCTGACCGCATCGACCAGGATGCCGACCCATTTGTCGCCAACGCTCATCACCACCACGACGTGGTTCTTGGTGGGCGAGGTCGGGCCGTCGCCAAAGCGGGCGCGCAGATCAAAGATCGGCACGATCGTGCCGCGCAGATTGATCACCCCGCGCACGAATTCGCGCGTATTGGGCAGCGGCGTTGCACCATTCCAGGCGCGGATTTCCCGCACCGTGGTGATCTCCACACCATAGGTCTGTTCGCCGATCGAGAAAGCGATCAACTGCAGAGAATTTTGGGCGGCGATCGCGGACTTGTCGCCCATCTCGTCGCGCATACCGAGCGCTTCCATTCAACTTTGCCTTTCTGTCGCCTGTTCTGGACGACCTACGCTTTTACAAACAGCCCTTAGGCTGCATTCTTACGGATGACCGCTGACTTCAGACCCTGCACGTCAACGATCAGCGCAACATTGCCATCGCCCAGGATCGTGCCGCCAGCGACACCTTCAACGCTCTGGAAGTTTTCTTCCAGCGACTTGATCACCACCTGCTGCTGGCCGATGATATCATCGACCACGAGCGCCACCTTGTGGCTGCCCTCGGCCTCGCACAGCACCACGAAGCGGTTTTCCTGCGGCGTATCGGCAACCAGCTCGAAGCGTTCGACCAGATCGATGACCTGCACATATTCGCCGCGCACCTGCAGCACCTGGCCACCGCTCGGCACCCGCTCGAAGCTGGCGCGCGAACACTGGATGGTTTCCACGATCGAGGACAGCGGCACCACATAGGGGCTGCCGCCGACCTTGACCAGCATGACATCGAGCACCGCCAGGGTGAGCGGCAGGCGCAGCGTCATGCGCGTGCCCTTGCCGGTCCAGGAGCGGACATGCACCGAGCCGCCGATCTTCTTGATATTGGAGAGCACCACGTCCATGCCGAC
>Ga0123337_10005291_pt1 | contig 12764 bp, 10 predicted proteins | sample frozenSSSSmetaG_FD_89792 | JGI IMG/M metagenome (GOLD analysis project Ga0123337, IMG submission 89792) | Glacier valley bacterial and archeal communities from Borup Fiord, Nunavut, Canada, to study Microbial Dark Matter (Phase II) -... | ecosystem: Environmental > Aquatic > Freshwater > Ice >...
CACCGTTACCGGCATGTCCAACCGCGAGTTTATCGAGCGCTACGCGGCGCCGGGGCGCGTTGGGTTGTGCGGCGGCGCGACGCGCTTGGATATGGCCATCCGCGCCGCGCAGCGGCATGTGCACGCCGAACGCCGCTGGAGCGATTGGTCGCACGCGTTTCTGTTCGAAGGCCGGCGCATTGACGGACAGCACTGGGTTTTGGAATCCGACATCCAAATCCTGCGGAAAAACATCCAGCTTGGCGCGCAGGAGAATCGGGCGGAAAAATACTTCGATGAGAAGCTGTTTCCCACGCTCGCCGTCCTTGATTTCGGCCTGAACGAAACGCAGGCCGCCACGTTGTTGTGCGAGGGGCTGGATCTGGTGGCGAACCACGAGCGTTATTCCCTCCGTGAACTGATCGGCACGCTGGCCGTGCTCAAAAAGCCGGAGTTGCGCGCCAAGGAAAACCGGCTGTCACAGAAGCGCTCGGTCTATTGCTCGGCGTTTGTGAGGCGCTTGTTTGAGCGGCTGGAAATGGATCTGGTCCCCGAGGTGGCGGGCAAAAATACGGCGCCGGAGGACATTGCCGGCTCGCCGTTGCCGCACACGAAATATCTTCTCCTGCGCGAAATACCGGAAATGAAGTCCGTGGTGTTCGCCAAAAAAATCAAAACCCGCGTCCGCACCCGGCTGACGAAGATCAAGCAGCGCTGAAGCTGCATCCAGCGGCTCGCCCCCTTCGGCCAGACGATCCATAATGTGAAGGTGATAAAGTCCGGCCAAACCGTCCGCGTTTCATGCCTGCTGATTGGCCTCTTGATGACGGGCCTGGGCACCTTCGCACCTCTTTCAGGTCGGGCGCAGGCGACATCGGATTTTTCGGGTAATGCCGACCTCAGTCCCTTTGGGATTGGTGCCGATCATCAATCGGGAAAGCACCCCGAGCGATGGGCGCCCCAAATGGCGGCCATCGGTATTCACACGGTGCGCACGGCCGATCCGGGGCAGATGGATTATTTCACCGGTTTGGGCATGAAGTTCGGCGGCCTCTTATACGGCCGTCCTCCGGGTGATACCCTCGATGACCCCGGCACCTTGCCCGTCAAAGATATTGCCGCCTGGACCGACATGGTCACCCACCGGGTGAAGGATGCCGCCGGCCGCGTGAAATACTGGGAAGTCTGGAACGAGCCGCCCAACGGCATCGGCCGCCACCAGACCGCGGCCGATTACGCCAAAATCATGATCGCCACCTGCGACGCCGCGCACGCCGCGGATCCGGGCTGCCTGGTGGGCATGGCGGCCAAGTCGGTTCATGTGAATTGGCTGTATCAAACGATCAGAGCGGGCGCCCGGGATCACTACGACCACGTCGTGTTGCATCCCTACGAATCCCTGGGTTCCGCGATCAAGCAACCGGGGGCGAACCCATTTTCCTGAGCATCGTCTCCACCGTGAGAAAAATGCTGGCCGCCGAGAACCCCGCCAAGGTCGATGTGCCGATCATTTTCACCGAGTTGGGTTTCGACGCCGGCAAGGGCGACGACCGGCAGGCCGGCAGCCAGGCCCACGCTCTCGTGAAGGCCTACACGATGGGCCTTGCCCAGGGCGTGGCCTGCATCGAGTGGTTTGAGGCCATGGACGGCGACAGCGGTCCGATGGGGCTGCTCCATGCCGACGGCACGCCGCGCCCGTCTTACACGGCCATGGCGCAGATGATCAAATACCTCGGCCAACACCCCGTCTACCTCGGTTGGGTGCAGCTCAACGACAAGGATTGGGGCTTCGTCTTTCAAGGGGCCGACCATAAAATCCTCATCACTTGGGCGCCGGCGGGGGAGACCGACACCGTCAACTTTGGCCAGATGGTCACAATCGTGAATCCCTTGACGGGTGTGACCCAGCGGGCGGCCACCACCGTGCTGACCACCGCTCCGGTCATGGTTGACGGCGTGCCCGACGACATCGCGCAACGGGCGGTGAGCAACAAAGCCAAGCCGTTTCCATGGGGAGGTGACTACACCGGCGCGAAGTCCGTTTCCATCACCTATGGCGCCACGAATGTGGAGAAAGGTCTGCACACCCACTCGGCCGCTTCCGTCGCCGCGGATGTGATCACCTATGGTGGCTCTGCCCGCTCGGGAGGCGTGCCGGGAGGAGCGGTATTTACGGTTGATCCCAATTTCCTGTCCTACACGTCCGCGCCGATCGAAATCAGCGTCGAGGTGCAGCGCAATGAGGCCAACGACAACGCCGGCTTCAAGCTCACTTATGAATCGACTGGCGGCTTCAAGAACCTTGGCTGGTATACGGTGCCGGACAACCGTTCGTGGCACACGGTAAAATGGAAGATCACCGACGCCCAGTTTGTCGGCATGTATGGTTTCAATTTTTCCCTCGTCTCCGATGGCAACACTTACAACCGGTATGATATCAAGAGTGTGACGGTGACGAGACTCGACCGCTGACTATCCCGGTCCCGCCGTTGCCACTCACCCTTTCGGCTCGGACGCCAGCTGTTCGGCAATGGTGCGGAGGTGCTCCTCGTGCCAGGAAAAAGAATCGCCGGGTTTCAGGAAACTTTGCCAAACGTGACCGTTCTGCCGCATCTCGGCGATGGCCTGGTCTGCGCTCCAGTGTTGATATTTCACCCGCAGATAAGCGGCCATCAAGCCCGTGCGATCTTTGCCGGACTTGCAATGAAAGGCGACCCCGCCGGTCTCGGAGCGTTTAACGATGTCGTTGCCGATGGATTCGATGAGTTTGAACACCGTGGCGTCGGGCATATACTGAAGGGAGAGCGCGTCCTTTCCCTTGTTTGACATGGAATAGGCGACGTAAGTCAGCCCGACCTCCTTTGCGGCGGCCTTTTCCAGGACGACGGCGCTGTATTCGGGTTTTTTTTGGGCTGCCGTCGGCGGTTCCTGACGTTGGAGCGAGACCACGGTGCGCACGCCCAAATCATAGAGGTGCTGCATCTGGGCTTTTGCCTGCTGCCGATCTGCGTCGGTGGGCTCGGCCCCCTTCAGTCGGTCGGCGATATTACCCACCGGGTTGGCGCAGCGAAAGATGTTCGTGTGATGGGCGATTTCTCCCAGCGAGTGGAAGTTGGGAATGAGGCGGTCTTCCGACGAAGCCTTCGGGGAAATAACTTTTGCTGAAACCGCGGCAGGAGATTCTTCGCCTGCCGGGGGCGCGTCCGCAGCGAAGAGGGATGACGGGTAAATCAATACTCCCAAAGGAATCAAAAAGAGAAAGATGAACCGGCAACGGCGGGGGGGATTCATGGCAAAATACATTGGAGTGGGGCAGCCAGTATGGGCAAGTAGGGAAGCTGGCAACCAAGAGCCGCAATGAGTAGAACCCGTCGAAAGGCGGAACGCATTCGTTGGAGATGCAGGTAGAATGCGACAGAGGAAGCGAAAAGACCGGTGAAGAGCACAAGTAACGTGGGGAATCTGGGAATGTAGCTGGGAACGAGATATCCGGCAGGCCGGGGCGAAGATTGGGCTAAAAAATCAACAAACAGCGGCGTGCCCCCTTTTGATCCCCCCTGCTCACAGTTTGAGGCTGTTTAGTATACGATCAATGACGCCCGGTTTTTCTTCTTCCCGTCGAGTGATCTGCAACGCGTAGACATTCCCTCCTACTTCAAACGCATATCTCGGGTGCTCGGGGAGATTGAAACTGGACTCAGGGAGCAGCCGCAATCGCTTCGCGACCTCACTAAACCTCTCCAGCCGAAAAGGTGGAACTTGTTTAAACGCTTTTGGAAATAGGATAATTCCACTTTGGGCGCGGGAGATCTCTGATCGGCGGGGTCGAAAAGGGGGAAGGCCACTAGGTGCCATAATTGATCCAATTTTGAGTCCGGCTTGCTGCAAAAATAGCATCTAGCGGCCCGACCCCTTTAGCTCGACCTGCATGAATTCACTATTGTAGGACGCTTCGAATTATCATCCGTTGTCCAATGTGAACACCAAGAAACCATTGCTCACCGTCCTTGTTTCACTCGTTTTGAGCCTGTTGCCCGGCGCCGCCGCTGAATTCCCCGGCAGTTGGACTTGGGACACCAATCAGGGAAATCGCGCCGAGCACGCCGCCTTGGAGGGCAAGCCGATGCCGGCCCTGGAAGTCACTAATTGGATCAATGGGGAAGTCACGCCGGCCAACCTAAAGGGCAAGGTGATCGTGGTGGATTTTTATGCCACCTGGTGCGGCCCTTGCATGGCGGCTATTCCCCATAACAATGCGATGCTCAAAAAATATCAGGCCAAGGGACTGGTCATCATCGGAGTTTGCACGAGCAGTCACGGGCAGGAGAGCTTTGTCCCCAACGCCAAGGAGCATAATATGGAATACCCCGCCGCCCTCGATGCCGGTCAGAAGGCGCAAAAAGCCTGGGCGGTGCATTATTATCCCACCTACGCCGTCATCGACCGCAAAGGCATTGTCCGCACCATTGGCCTTCAACCGCAGCACGTCGAAGCGGTCGTGCAAAAACTGCTGGATGAGCCCGCACCTTGAGGCGGTTTAAAACCATTTAGTAAAGAGGGCGAAGCGGCTAGGTGCTATAATTGATCTGATTTTCAGTCTGATTTGCTCTAAAACTAGCGTCTAGCTGTGGAGTCTCGACACGTTGCCCGCCGCCACAGTGCCTAAAGCCATGTCTGCCTCTTCTCCTTCCCTGCCGCCTTGGGCGCTCGGTCCCTTTGTCCGCCCGGACAACGCCCGCCCCTTGATCCGCCCCAACGCCGCCTCTCGCTTCGACTGCCCCTTGCGCCAAGAGCCGGTCGCCTGGGAGGCACGCCATACTTTCAATCCCGCCGCCGTGGTTCACGAGGGCCGCGTGGTCATCCTCTACCGCGCCGAGGACGATCAAGGCCCCGGCGGCATCGGCGGCTACACCTCGCGCCTCGGTCTCGCCGTCAGCGACGACGGCCTCGACTTTCGCACCGAACCTCACCCGGTTTATTTCCCCGCCGAGGACGCGCAAAAACCCTTCGAATGGACCGGCGGCTGCGAAGACCCGCGCCTGGCCACCGGCCCCGACGGCACCTACGTCCTCACCTTCACCCAGTTCCCCGGCAGAAATCCCGCCGGCGGCAATTTCCCGTGGCGCATCGGTCTCGCCACCTCGCGCGACCTGCGCACGTGGACGAAACACGGCGGCGCCTTCCAAGGCACGCCTCACGAAAACCTTCGCATCAAATCCGCCGGCATCCTCCAAACCCTTGAGAACGGCCGCCTCGTCGCCGCCCGCGTGCGGGGAAAATACTGGATGTATTTCGGCGAGTCGTTCGTAAGCATCGCCTCCTCCGACGACCTCGTGCATTGGACGCCGCTCACCGACGCGCACGGTGCGCCGCTCCAGATCATGCGCCCGCGTGCCGGTTTTTTCGACAGCGAGTTCACCGAGGTTGGTCCGCCGCCCCTGCTCACCGAGCACGGCATCGTTCTCGTTTACAACGGCAAGAACCGCGACCAAGCCGCCGACGGCGATCCGAACCTTCCCACCGGTGCCTACGCCTGCGGCCAGGCGCTCTTCGACAAAGACGATCCCGTGAAATTCCTCGCGCGGCTCGACCGCCCGTTCTTCCAGCCCGAGCTCGAATGGGAAACCGCCGGCCAATACGAGGGGGGCACCACCTTCGCCGAAGGTCTGGTATTTTTCCAAGGCCGCTGGCTCCTCTACTACGGCTGCGCCGACACGTTCGTCGGTTGCGCGCACACTTCTGTTTAACCATCACGCAGCGTAGAAATGGGCCTGCCTCTTCGGGCTCGACGGGGCAGCTGGCTGGGAACGAGGCCTGCGGCGTAGGATTCAGGAAATACAACAATACTCGGTCCGACCCGATTGGCTCGACCCGCCCTTCAACTCGAACGCTAGTCTCGGTGGATGAAAACCCGGATGCGGTCCGGGGTGGCGGGGTGTTTCTCGATGTAGATGTGCGCCGACGAAAAGGAACTGAAGGGCATTTCCAGCAGTTCGTAGTCGTTGGACGCGGGCGTGAACCAAGTGGGCAGGGGCGGCGGTGGTGTTTTGAAACGCGGCGGAATAAAATCAGGTTTCACTTCATCCAGCCATGCACGGGAGACGACGAGTTCAAACGCCCACTCGCCATTGCGCGTTTGCAGATGGACGCCGAGGAGTCTGGGGATGAGTCGCTGCAGCCACGCATGCACGATTTCCGGCTGCGGGCTCTTTATCTCGGAAAAGACCAGCGCATAGCTTTCTTGTGTAGTCGGGGTGGGGGGCGATGGCGCTCTGCATCCGGAAGGGAGCAAGAGGATGGCCAGTAAAATTAACGCACGGGAAACATGGAGTGGTTTCACTTGGAAAAGATACTTGGAGAACAGGGGAGGCTTTTACTGGATATAATGGCCTTCATCTTTTGAGAGCCACTTTCTCACGTTTCTACCGGTGTCGTCCAATTCGAAGAACCCTAATCTGATTCCTTCGCCGGTTATAACCCCAGATTCCCTGCGGGCGACGCGGGTGATCCCCTGGTAGCCGAAATCGTATTTCCCGTTGTTAAACCAATCTTGGGGGATAACCGTGATTTTTTTGCCAATCCAATCAAAGGCGAAAATGGCCCTGTGCATGATGTCATAGCCATTACTACCTGGTGCATGATCGGACAAAACCAGTGTCTCCTCAAATTCAGCCCACTCGGATGGTGAGTCGATCGGGTGCTCACCCGCATCGAGGAAGCATGCGAAGTTCTTCGATTTTGATGCATCGATTCCAAATGCTTTGGATTTATTGCCGCGCATCTGACGGGCGGCCTCCACGGGATTGGCGATGGGGCTCAAGTCGGAGAACTTAAAATCCGTGAAAGTGATCTGCTTGGCATCTTTCTCTGCTTCTTCCCGCCACAACAAAACGCGTCCGTTATCGAGAAAACGGGCGTAGCACTGGAAATCCCAAAGCATGATGACGTTATCGCTTTCATCGAGCACGGTCGTGATGCCCGCCAGATTCCCGGTTTGGTCGAGTTCTCTAAATCTGTATCGTTTTCCGCCCATGATATGGGAGCGGTTAGTCCAGGCCCATGGGCTTGGACCGACGGATAAACGCAACATGCCTGAAGCGTTTTTGTGCTCTATAGGGTGATCTGGGGCTATCGGAGCTGGTGGGTCTTTCTTTGAGGGACGCGGCAGAGGTGGCGGCTTATCCTTTTTGTTTTCGGACCTGATCTTGAACCAAATTCCAACGGCCAGCACTGCTACAACAACAGGTATTTTGATCCAATAGGGTGTTTGGTCCATGAACGGTGGTTTTTGAAATTGAGGCCTTGCTGCCTTTCATCTTCAAGATTGCACGTGGGCAGGCGAAAGGAGAATCGCGTGGTCAGCGATGGGAAGCGGGGAAGGTGGCTGGGAACGAGGTCCGGCAGGCTGGTGGCGGAAGATCGGGCTGAAAAGTCAACAAACAGCGGCCGCCCCCTTCGGTTCGCCTCATCTTAATCAAAAAAACCGCGTCACCTGTCCAGGCGGACCGGGTCTGTCGTTGAAATCATAACCAGCCCAATAAGGCCTCCATCCCCTCCTGAACTCCCATGAAAACACTAATCATCCTTAGCTTCGTCGCCGCCACTGTTGCTTCCTTTTCCGGTTGCACCAGTGCACGACCCACAACTGCGCCCACTCCGCGGCCAGACCAAACCACGCCGCCTGCTCCCATCAGCGCGCCCACTGCTGAATCACTCAAGACACCTTAAAGGGACGCGCAGCATTGGAAAGCGGTGAAAGTGACTGGAAACGAGGTCCGTCAGGCTGGGCGGAAGATGGAGCTAAAAATCAACAAGCAGCGGCTCGACGCCCTTCGGCTCGCCGGCTCCTTGTGGCTCCGGCAATGGTGCATCTCTTAACAGAAAAACCAATCTGTGATAATGCTGGCCTAATACCAAATTGAGCGCAGAGCAGTGCGATGCTCGAATGGTTTCAATCAACTCGAGCACCCGAATTTTACCCTATCGTTAACGCATGAAACCAATACCTTTTCTGAAGAAAACGGGCATCGCCGCCTCTGTCTTGTTTGGTTTGCAACTGGTGTTGCCCCAGCTCGGCGCGCTGCAGGCGCAGTCCTCGCAGTCGCAACTTACCAGTCGCGTCAAACAAACGAACATTCTGTTCATCATCATGGACGACGTGGGGATTGATCAGTTGCATAGCTTCAATCCTCAGGCGGCCAAGATCACGCCGATGCTGGATAGCATCGCGCAAAAGGGCGTTTCCTTTAACAACGCTTGGATGATGCCGGAGTGTTCTCCGTCGCGGGCCTGTTTTTTCACGGGCCGTTATCCGCTCCGCACCGGGGTGAAGGCTGCCATCCTCAGCTACAATCTCCCATCCACCCAGGTATCGCCTTACGAAGTGACCACGCCGCGCGTGCTGGCGAAGGCCGGCTATGTCAGCGCGCTCATCGGCAAATACCATCTTGGCGGGCCCGACAATAATCCCGCTGGCTACGGCGCACCCGCGGCTCTGGGCTGGAATTACTTCAACGGATGCCTCGTTGGCGGCCCCCCTTACATTGACCCAACGCTGGGAAGCCAGACCGTGGACACCACGCTTTATCCCTGCGGTTTTCCCACCGGGCAGACGAGGGGCGTATGCTGGTTTCAGGATGCTCAAGCCAACGCCTACTGCGATGACAACAATGGTGCGGGTTACACCGGGCAGGAATGCGTCGAAGCCGGCGGCATTCCGGCCCTGAATGCCAGCGGCGGGTTTGCCGCGGATATTTCGGAGGCGACCATCATCCCCGACTTCACAATCAACAACGGGTATTACGCCTGGCCCCGCACCATCAACGACGGCACCACCGTCTCCCAGGTTTTGACCCGGAAATACATGGTGACGGCCCAAACGGACGATTCGATTGCGTGGATTCAGCAGCAGCGCCAAAGCGGAAAACCGTGGATGTGCACGACCAGTTACAGCTCCATCCATACGCCGTATCAGCAGCCACCCGCCTCGCTGTATCCGCCGGGCTTCACCTGGCCGGCCAACCTTGCCGAGGAAAATACCAGCGAGGCGCAAATCAAGATCATCAGTGATCTGATGCTGTATGCCATGGACCAGGAAATCGGCCGCCTGCTCGTTGGCGCCGGCCTGGCCCAGCGTCTGCAGTCGGGGGAATTGCAATACACGCCGGAAGCCACGGATACCATGGTCATCATCGTCGGCGACAATGGGACGTATTACGCAAGCGTGAACGGCCCCTACAATCCGCTGCGTGCGAAAGCCTCGCCTTATCAGACCGGCGTCTCGGCCCCCGTCATCATCTCCGGCCCCATGGTTCGCAAACCCGGGCGCACCGTTGCCGCTATGGTCAACGCCGTGGACTTTTTTGAGTTATTTGGAGAAATCGCCGGATTGAAAGTCCGGAAGATCGTGCCTTCGTCTCACATTTTGGACTGCGTGCCGATGCTCGGTTATCTGACCAATCCCGCCAAGCAGTCCGAACGCCAATACAATTACTCCGAGTTGGGCAGCGGCAAACCGCCGCTGGCCCAGACGTGGCCTGCGGTCTTCACCATCGCCGGAAACAAAATCGGCAACGACATCCTTTTCGACAACCAGCAGGTCTGTGAGGATGAAGGCGGTGAATGGTTTGGCCCGGGGGCGCCCGTGGTTTATTCCGACTGCTGCGATGTGCGGGCCAACGTTTATCCTAATCTGGTCATCCAGCCAGCGGCTGTTTGGACGGTGCGCAACGATCGTTACAAGCTGGTCAAATCCCAACTGGCCTCCTGCGATGCCAGCGATAATCCCTACGAGCTTTACGATTTGAAGCCCACGACGATCAATCCCGTCGGTTTGGATAATTCTCCCTTCGACCTGCTGAAAAAGAGCCAGCTTACCATGCAGGAGCAGCGCAATTTGAAAAAGCTGACCGCCGTGTTGAACGGCATTCTGGATTCCGAGCCCGCCACCCCGGGCGATGGCAATCTCGACAAGGTGGTTAATGCGGCCGATACGCAGGGCGTGATTGATTTTTGGTCCCTGCCCAGCGTGTTTGATTTCAACAATGATGGGGTCACGGATATGACCGACCTTCAGACCGTGCAGGATAATTTCGGCAACGACTATATGAAGCGGCGCAAAGCCCATTGATCGCGCGCTTTGGGTCTGCTTCCTTGCAGAGGCGGCAGGGGGAAGACCCAGGCCGCGTGGGAGAGCAGGGAAAGTGGCCTGGCACGAGGATTGGCGGGCTGGGGACTGAGAAATACAACAATACTAGGCCTGACGCCTTCGGCTCGACATAGTTTTACAAATACCCAGTCCAAATCGGTGAAACTATCGTGCGGGTGTGCGCACCTTGAGTCTGGTTGCGCGGAATTAGAATAGGGATGTGTAGATACCCACGATGGGATCGCGCGCCCTCGGTCTTCTTCTGTGCAGGTGGACTGGGGAATCGGGCAGGATGACTGGGGATGCGCCCAAGATCACTGGGTAATCGCGGAGGAGCCGTGGGTAAGCGGGCAGGAAGAGGGCAAGATCGCGGAAGGATGGTCCGAGATCAGAGAGGAACGCTGGGAAATCGTGCAGGTGGGCTGGGGAGGAGCGCAGGTAGCGTGGGAAATCGGGGAGAGTGACTGAAAACGAGGTCCGGCAGGCTGGGGGCGGAAGATCGGGCTAAAAAGTCAACAAACAGCGGCCTGACCCCTTCGGCTCGACCCCCTTCGGCTCGACCGCACTCATATTGGGCGGCTGCGCTGCACGGGTTCACTGAACGGGGTGAAATCACGCCCGCCGTCGGTCAGCGCCGTGACGCGCGTGAACTCGGCCCCGAAAAACACGATCTGCGCCGCGTAGTAGCACCACAGCAGCAGCACGAGCAGCGAGCCGGCCGCGCCGTAGGCGGACGTGAGGCTCGCGCGCCCGAGGTAATGCCCCAGCACGGTCTTGCCGGCCGTGAACAGCAGGGCCGTCACCGCCGCACCGATCCACACATGCTTCATCTTCACCGGCGTGTCGGGCAGCAACCGGAAGACGAGGGCGAACAGGGCCGTGACGACGCAGAACGACAGGGTGTTGTTCAGCATCTCCAGCCCGAACACCGGCAGATTGAGACGATTCGCGGTCTGCGCGCCCAGCCAGCTGAGCATCGCGCTGGCGACGAGTGACACGAGCAGCAGGAATCCCGTGACGATGACCATCGCCAGCGAGAACAGCCGGCCCTTCAGGAAATCCCGCCAGTCCTGCGCGGGATGCGGAGGGACGCGCCAGATGGCGTTGAGCGCATCCTGCAGCTGGTTGAAAACCCCGAGGGTTCCGAAGATCATCGTGCCTGCGCCGAAGAGCGTGGCGAGCAGCCCCGACGTGCCGATATCGGTGCTCTGCACGGCGGCCACCGCCGCGCTGGCCTGCGAACCGGCGAGCCTTTGTATTTCCCCGATGACCTGCTGGCGCGCCTCGCTTTCGCCGAAAACGGTCCCGGCCATCGCGATCGCCAGCACGAGGAGCGGCGCGACCGCCACCGTGGTGTAAAACGCCAGCGCCGCTCCGAGGCGGATGATGTTGTCCGATACGAAGGCCTGAACCGTCTTCGCCAGAATCCGGCCCGAGCGTCTGAGGATGCCGACCTGCTCCACCGCTGCAGTCAGCACCTCCGCCACCTTGGGCAGGCTGTGCGATTTGTGATGGCGGACGGAAGGGACGGACATGGCAGTCAGTTCACCAAGTCGTCGTCGTTCAAGTGATCGCTGCTGCGCGCGGGAGGGACGGAAATCATGGTGGTGGCGGGAGCCTACACGGCGGTAGTTCCCCTCGCCATGGGGTGTATGTCCCACTTGGAGAGATGCGCCCTTCGCGACGCGGGCGCCTGCGGGCGGGCAATGCCCCATATGATTTGATTCCGGTGAAGCGCATGGTTGCGCCGCAATAACCGGATATCCTGGGGGCGATGCTTTCGGCCTACGCCGACACTTACCTCCGACCCGGTTTCACAATGTCCGTAACCCTAGTAGTCATGAAAACAAACTCCCGTCTCGTCCGTATTCTCTTCGCGACTGTCGTCACCGGTCTGTTCGCCGTATCCGCCTATGCCGGCCCCGGCATCCAACATTGGCGGAACGCCACGCCCATCACGACTTTTTCCGAAGCCAGAAAAGTGTCTGCCGATGACATGATCATGATGCAATGTGATCACTGCAAAACGGCCATGATGGCGACCTGCATGGATATGGGCGCCATGTCCAAGGGTAATCCCGAATGGTGCATGGCCGGAGCCAAAAGCATGTGCCCAGAGTGCAAGGGCGAGATCACCGTGGTCCAAGGCAAGACCGACGACGCCATGCAGGTGAATTGTTCCAAGTGCGGCGAGGGAGCGGTGAGCTGCTCCATGATTAAGGCTGAAAAGAAGACCCCTTGAGCTAAGTCTCCGTCTGGGACGCAAACCTGCGGGCAACGTGGCGGACACGTTGTCCGCAGGTTTTTTCACGTCCCGATGACCATTGTGCAGATTTAGAGCAGGTGCGGGCGCATTTGGAGCTGGTGAACGAGGGCCGGCAGGTTGGGGCGTCGAGCCGCAAAGGAGGAGGGCGAGACCCCATGGGGCTTGGTTCATCGAAGATGTAATCATGCAGGCGGATCAAACGGTAACCTTCCGACTATCCATCAAAAAACTCATGAAAAAATTAATCATACTAGGCCGTGTTCACTAATTTAGCCTGTACGAAGCAAGTGTGATATGCTCCAAGATGGGGATGGAGCAAAAAAGCGTGCGTAAAAAGATCGGCGACAAAGCATGGGAGCAACTGGAGCCGGC
>Ga0123337_10005292_pt1 | contig 12762 bp, 18 predicted proteins | sample frozenSSSSmetaG_FD_89792 | JGI IMG/M metagenome (GOLD analysis project Ga0123337, IMG submission 89792) | Glacier valley bacterial and archeal communities from Borup Fiord, Nunavut, Canada, to study Microbial Dark Matter (Phase II) -... | ecosystem: Environmental > Aquatic > Freshwater > Ice >...
ATGCATATAGCAAAGATCCAACGAGCCTACGGTAGCCCTCGTGATCCTAAATACCAATTGGCCTATTGTCATCGTCGACAGGCAGAGACAGGAGCTGTGTTCCATGTGGAAAAGGGGTCCTAACAGGATTGCAATCAGCTATATGAAAATCGTCGAGGATTCGCTATAGATATTAAGATTAAGACAAGAAGACAGAGCCCTTTTTGCGTATGACTTCCATTCTAAGGAAAAGTGACAACAGGCTGAGATCTTTCATCTTAAATTAGGCTAAGAGCTTGTCCTTTGCTTCTGCAATTTGTAGAGACAGTCTAGTGATGAATAAATCATTAACGTAGACTAGGATCCAGATGTCCTTTCTCATATAGAGAGCTTCGTTAGCAAGAGAACGGACAAATCCCATTAAGATGAGAAAAGTATTCAGCTCTAAATACCATCTTCAGGGTGACTGCTTTAGTCCATAAAGACTTCGTAGCAGCTGGACAATCCAGCCTGCTTTCTCATATCCCTCTAGCAGTTCCATGTAGACTTCCTCTTTAAGAGTGCCGTTTAGAAAGGCTGTGATAACATCCATTTAGTGTATCTCCTAGCCCATTCGTAGAGCAAGAGCTACTAGGATCTAGAAAGTCTGTATCTTCGCCACAGGAGCAAAGGTCTCGTGATAATCATGACCCTGTCGTTAAGTATATCCTTTTGCAACAAGGCGAGCCTTATACAGCCCATTCTGCTTTCGTGTAAAGACCCATTGGTTTCCCACTGTTCTTTGCCCCATATCCTTAACTAGCTTCTAGGTCTTATTCTCATAAATTGATGACATCTCCCTGTCCATTGCAGCTTTCCATTTAGGAATAGACAGTGCCTGTTGGACGGAAATTGGGATATCATTTGCTGTGTAGAAAGAGGGATAGTCTTCGTGAATAAGAGTTAAGTTGAATTGGGAGTCGTGCTCTTCTTAAGCTTAAGATTCTTGTGCTCTTCTTAAGGGTTTTCGTATTCTTAGGCCATTGAGGATTGTGTATGCTAAAGAACTGCTAATTCTGTTAAATAATTCTTTAAGACCTAATTTACTATCTCGTCTTTAATCTAGCCAGCTTGCTAGGGTGGTCTCTAGAGAGCTTTGACATATTCCTAATACTTAGGATAATAATATCTAGATAATTCCCAGCCTAGGACTTTCGCACCTTGCACGAGGATATTCCTAAGAGCAAAATCGCCGTGGGTTAAGACAATCTCGTGATTCTTTAAGGAACTAATAATCATCTTGCAGACTACGTCAATCCATGGACCTTGCCGTGAGCGTTTGAGAGCTGTGACAATCCCCTAGTTGAACTCCGACTCGTTTTCGTACAGCCCGTAACCCCCCAATTCATTAATGAAAAGCTGGTCTTCACATGCTGTCCTGTCAATGGACCTAATGAAGGGCCCTTTGATTTTGCGCAATTGAGAGAAGAAATCATGGACCTGCTCAATGATCGTTTTCTTTTGAGACATGTCGAACTTGTCCCACACATCCTCTAGACGGTCACCCTTAATGAACTCCATGACTATGCGAAAATGTCTAGTATGTTGGTCCTATTAGGTAGGCATTGTAGACCTTAGGAACTGGGATAGCGGTGTGCTCACGGACAAATCTCATCGTTTCGGCTTCTGCCAGGCGAACGCAATCACCAGTCTTTACGACAGTAGTCGCATCGATTTTGAAAACTGGACAGAATTTGCCGAATCGCTCTGCCTTTGCTAGTTCACCGGAAGTGATCACACGTTCCTCCATGATGCTGTAATTGCGTGAGCAGGTGATTAACGGAGAGTGTATGGTGATAAAGAGCTACCCATTTGCACCTTCATCCAAATGAAAAGGTCATGAATGGATGGTAGAAAGTTGCGAGGCGCAAGGAGTACCATGTTTGTTTTGTGTCTCGTCCCACGAGACCCAGAGGGAGAGATAGTGTCAGATGTCAAGCCGGGACGATGTCGACGAAGATATTTACAATGACTTGGCTGTCCCGTCCTACATGATCGATGAGAGCCCTCTTGTTCTTGAGGTTCACCATCTGGTTTCATCTGGATGGGGTGACCCACTGGTCCACCAGTGGCCATCCTTGGTCGCCCTAAATGGACGAGGCCTTGCGATTCTGATGGCTCTCAACATGAGCACTTTTCTCATATAAAGCGCGTCGACCCTTCCTCAATCCTGCCAGCAAGCTTTATCACTGCATTTAATCATGCGTGATAAAAGTCGAAGAAAGCAAAGCGAGGCTGCACGGAGGAAAAAACGTACGAAGGTACACGAGTATGGAAGACTCCCTGGCGTGCAAGTTGCATTATTTGTTTGTCACAATGGACGATATTTCACCTATCGGTCCGTCGGCAAAGCAAGCTTGGCCGCCATCGATAGAAGAAATAGTAAGTGGGACATTGAACAAGGCGGAAATATCAAGCTGATCTTACTGTAGCGGCAGTCATATCCTCTCCCAACCAACCTGCTTCCACACGACGTCGATACCGAGCTTCAAATGCGAAGTTCGAAGAAGAATTAGCGAACAGCTCCATCAGGCGACTGCGGAGTTGATAAAGGACATGGAGAGTCCAAGGTACTCCGTGACGACACTCATCGCTCAGATGCACGCCACTATGAACATTTGCGGCAACACAGTTACCTTGGCACCAATGCGTGCGTTGGTTGACGATGTGATCGTCGACTCTATCGTTGGGGATTATTGGATTGTGCTGAGACGTCGAAGGACTGGCAGCACATCCACTGGCTTTTGCTCATGATACTTCCGACAAACAAAATCAGGGAAAGACGGGTTGGGCGAGCGGGTTGCAGGTTCAAGAAAACAGCACTACTTTGTATGGTGTTATGCATCTGAACGTGACGATGCACTGGGTGCTCGTGATGATACTGTTGAATAAAGGGTAGGTGCCCGTAGGCACAGGAGGATTCTCATATTTAAGAATCCCTGAGGATCTTTAGGTTCATACATGGAACAACAGCCTACGTCTTCCGCCTCCTCTCCCTCTCCGCAGCTCCTCTTTCCAGCGTCCGCGCCGCCGCCGTAGTCAGGCGTCGCGCAGCCTTCGGCCCCTCCTCTTCCTCTGACCTGCCGGCCAGAGTACTCATTGCTTCGCTGTGCTCGCATCCCGCGCCTCCTGTGTCTTCGCCGCCCATTTTTCCAGCCTCGGCGCCTCCCATGCGGCCTTCTCCTCTTCCGGCCTTCCAGCTTCCCTCGCGTTCCTCCTCTCGTCACAACAATTTCCATCCGCCCATCCGCCACCCCACGCCCATGAATCCCGCCTTCAGCGTCCGCGGACCCGACATCGTCTTTCGACCGCGCAACGTCGGAGGCGGAGCGCTCGGCGTCGATTCCATTGCATCGCGAAGGGCCTTCGGAATCGCATTCCGCGAACGGACTCTGCAGCGCTGCGGTGGCAGCGTCGATGCTTTCTGGAGTGCTTGCCCACGATGTTTGACGGCGGGCATTGATGTTCTTGCGGATATCCTTGTTCTGCTCAATGGGCTCACTGCTTGCGCAGCGCAAGGGAAATCCGGGACGGTCGAGGTGATAGTCGGGCTGGAATGTCCATGCACATCGAGTATCCGTACCTCCATCTCGTCTGCCAAGAGAAAATAACACCGGTCAACTGCCTCTGCGTCGATCTCGGCCAGGAGCTGGTCGAGAACGCCGTGACAAAATAGAGCGTTCTGACTTCCGGATTCCAACTTCCGGTTTCTGCTTTCTAGCGTCTGACCTCTACATTCGAGCTTCCAGCATCTGGTCCACAGCATCTGGCATCAGATTCTAACTTCCAGCGCTCTCGTCAGCATTCAAATTTCTAGAATCTCATCCCATCTCATCCCTGGACCCCAACTTACAAAACCCGACCTACCACTTCCGGCCACTGGCTTGTAATGCCAACTTCCAACTTCCAACTTCTCTTCTGTCTCTTGCGCCTTCAACCCCCAACTCCTGCATTCCGGCATTCCGGTCCCCCGGGCTTTTCTTCCCAACATCTGGCTCCTGGCTCGTGCTTCATGGCTTGGGTCGTATGCTAGACAGTTGAAATGCCCCCCTTCTCACTCCTTTTGTAAAAAAAAATAAAATAAAAAATCCACTGGTCGCAATCTCAACCCAAACTCACCACGCAAGGAACGACATGGGGTGCGAAAGAAGAAATAAAATATTCATGACATTCGTAGCTAGATGATCTCTCTTTTCTCATATCTTACTCCTCCCCCTCTTCCTTCTCCCTCGCTTCCTCCCCCCAAGCCCGGCCTGTAATCACTCCTTCTTGATCAGCGCCTCGATGAAGGGCCCGACGACGCCGGCCGATTTCTTGGGATGCCTCTTCTGGCCACCCTCGTAGTCCACGAACGTGACGCCGAAGCGCGTCTCGAAGCCCTCGGCCCACTCGAAGTTATCTAGAGGAGAGAAACGTGTCAGTGGGGGGCAGAGAGGCTGCGGGGATGAGGGGGACATACCGAGCAAACTCCAGGCCATGTAGGCCTGCACATCGACGCCGTCATGCTCGACAGCCTCGGCCATGGCGGCGATGTAGCTGCGGAAGTACTCTGCGCGGAACTCGTCGTCCAACAGCTCGTCGACGGCCAGGTCGTTCTCGCCCTTCAGGCTCGTGCCGTTCTCGGTGACGTAGATCTTCGGGTAGCCGTAGCGCTTCGACAGCCAGCCGAGCAGGGCGCGGAAGCCGGGCGGGTTCGGGCGCAGCCAGAAGGACTGCGTCTCCGGGCCGATGCAGTCGCCGTGCTTGCTCTCGAAGAGCGTCTCGAGGTTGCCGAGGAAGTCGTCGGCGTCGGGGGGCGTGGGCTTGTGCTTGATGTAGTTGGCGGTGTAGTGGTTCATGCCGTAGAAGTCGTTGGAGCCCTTGACGAGGGCGGCCTCGGCGGGCGTGAAGGTCGGCAGGCGGTCGCCGAGCTGCTTCACCATCGACGCCGGGTAGTGCCCGAAGTAGATCGGGTCGGCGAACCAGGAGATGGCGAACTCGATCTTGCGATCGCACGCCTCGACGTCTTCGGGGTCCTCTAGGTCCCAGGGGTAGACGGCGTCACCTGGGGGTGTCAGCGAGTCAAAAGAGGCGGAGTACGCGAGATGGGGACGTACCGTTCAAGGTGATGCCGATCTCACCGCCATTCTTCGGCTTGAACTCCTCGCGGTAGACCTTGACGGCATGGCCGTGCGCAAGCAGGATGTTGTGTCCCACCTGCCAGCACTCCCTGCTCGAGTCGCCCTCGGCGCTCTTCGTCCTATCGCTCGTCCTTCCCGGCGCATGGAGCCCGGTATTGTAGCCCAAGACGGACGAGCACCATGGCTCATTGAACGTGATCCAATGCTTACACTTCGGGATGGCCTCGAACATGACCTTGGCGTAGTGCGCGAAGTCCAGCGGGAACTCCTCCTTGCTCAACAGGCCGCCGTAGCGCTTGTCCAGTCCGTCGGGCAGGTCCCAGTGGAACAGCGTGATCATGGGCGTGATGCCGGCGTCGAGCAGGTCATCGACGAACTTGACGTAGAAGCCGAGGCCCGCCTGGTTAACGGGGTCGTCGCGGCCGCCCAGCGGGATGACGCGCGACCAGGAGATGGAGAAGCGGTAGGCCTTGGCGCCGGTCTTCTTGAGGAGCTCGATGTCCTCGGCGGTGCGGTGGTAGGAGTCGCAGGCGACGTCGCCGGAGCAGGCGCCGGCGATCTTGCCGGGAACCTTGCAGAAGGTGTCCCAGATGGAGGGGCCGCGTCCGTCGGCTTCGGGAGCGCCTTCAATCTGGTAGCTGTGTGGAGAGTCAGCACGGAGATGGGGATGATTGAGGGATGATATCGGACATACGCAGCGGTTGCGAAGCCCCAGAGGAAGTTCTTTGGCAGCACGGCCTTGGTGGGTGTTGGAGTCACCATAGTGAAGTGTTTCTGTATTCTTCCTTGTATACGAATAGTGCGAATACGCAGTCAAATGAGAGCAAAAGAGCAGCAAACTGCGTCCCTCCGCGGGGCAGAGGCACAATATATAGAGCACTGGCTAATGTCGTCAGTCAGCACGGGTCAAGGACTCAAGGCTCAAGAGGGTAGGCGTCTCATGATGATTGCGTCTCCTCCATGGCGGACCGTCACGACCGAGATGCGCAAAGGGCCATTGACGACGGCCGCGCATCGCGCTCCTTCCGTCTTCCCGTCGCTCTGGGAGAATGGAAGAAGGCGCGCGGGTGGGGCGGGCGATGGCGGGGTCGCCCTCCGGGGTAACTCCGGGGTTCATGTGCAGACGGCAACACGGGCCTTGACCCCGCGCTTTCGCTCCCGCTTCTGGCAGGGCAGGGCAACGTGCGCTGCTCACGTGTTCAGCAGGCCCCCGAATACTGGCCGTCTTGCCCTTTCGGGGACTTCATAGGATGCAGTTGATGTATAAAAAGCTCACATATCATCCTACACAAAACGCTCGGCCTGTCGTTCTGACGCGCTGGAAGGAAGTCAGAGTGTGGTCTGGTGAAAGAAAGCATCAGAACTCCAATCAGCACCATCAAGCTTCTCACACCGCCCCCACGCACAGAGCATACGGCTAATGTCGACACGAATATCATATCAACATATCAACACCACAGGTCAGATTCAATAGCTTCTAAAACCCGAGGATTCTCCGAAGGCAGAGACCACTATGCACAGTAGACATCCTGGCTCCTGGCAAAACACGTCGTATAACTCTCTCGTTGTATGATATTGGCGCTTGCTGCTCATTTATCCTCATAACTCTCTGCCAAGCCATGCGACCCTGTGCCCATGATACTTCTCAGCCCACCTGCAGGCGCTCGCAGTGACATCGATCATCGATCATCGATCACCGATGCGAGTGCTGAAGATCATGCACCATCGACCACAGATGCGAGTGCTGCAGATCATCCGCCATCGACGGATCATTGTGCCTGCATGACCACCACCTCGCTATCCACATCCGCCAGCTTCCGCTTGCTGTTGATATTCCCGCCCTCCTCCGCCTCATCCGTCCACTCGACCACCTCCCACTCGACCTTCCTCCCCCCATCCATCTCCTTCTGTCCACGGCTCACCTTCACCCTGCCCAACTTGCTGCCCTCGATCATCGACTCGAACCACGGCAGGCCCTGCGTCACGCGGACGGGCGCACTCGCCGGCGTGCGGACAGGCACGACAGCCTCGGCGGGCGTCTCGACATCGACGTCGCCCAGCGCCTCCTGCGGGAGGAGCCCCAGCTCGCCCAGGTCGCGCAGGTCGCTGCCGGCCAGGGAGCCGAGCGTGAGAGAGATGTAGTCGGCCTCGCTCGGCGGCGACTCGGACCAGTAGGAGAGTGGGGTGCCGCAGAAGCCGCAGAAGTGGCGCTTCGTGGCCTGCGCCTGCGGCGGGGTGTAGACACGTCGGATGCTGCTGTGGGTTTCGTCGTCGAAGAAGGCGTAGGTCGTTGAGTGGTACCAGGTCAGGGGGACGCGGAGCCAGGCGGAGAGGGGGGACGAGTGCGCGTGAGCTGGGATGGGGTGGTGAGCGAGGATCGCAGCATTAATTTGAGGGGACAGGCAGGGCGAAGAGGAGAGGGGGGTGTTTCCGACGTACGATATATGTTGCTGCGATCGAAGATGACTTGGGCGGTGTCTGTTGCGTTCGGGGGCATTTCGATGACATAGGTGTTCCGGCCGCAGGCACAGCCGCCGCGAAGAGGTCTTTCTCGACTCATGGCGACGGTGTTTACGATGAGATGAATTGCAGATGAAGGGAACGAGTGAGTGAGTATGAGATGGATGTAAATGAGGCTGATTGTCGGAAGGATACCGTCTATAAGATGCTATTGGCGATGTATTGGCGAGGGAATATTCACGGATATACATGAGATGAGCTGACGCTTCGGAACTTCGTCATTGGTCTGTGCGCTTCACAACTTGCCTCGCTTCACGCTCTGCCCTTTGAAGGACTTGTCACGTGGATGTCACGTGATTCTAAGAGCAGAGCACAACTGCGGTACTTGGGCTATATATATAACTATATATAACTATATATATACACATATATATACATATATAACTTATAAGAATCACAGTGATACTTCCCACATAATGCACGTGAACCACAGGCCCACAGGCCCCTCCTATGCACTTCCTAACTCTGACCTCCACCGGGATCCTAAAGTCAGAATTTCGCAACTTCATCTGTCCTACTACGCTCAAATTATCTGTCCGGTCCAACGCGATCCTCAGTTCACGCTTCATCTTCAATCGTTACCCACATGCTGGAATCAAATTGATGCACCATTCGGAGACAATGCGTCCTCTTGCCCCAAAGCCTAGGGCCGACATGGAACACCATGCCTCTCCTGCCTCGTTGGCTGAGGATAAGGATTCTTCGCCCGCGTCGTCTACGGAGTTTGCGGAACTGCCAACAGAGCTCCGGCTCCGCATCTGGCGCGATGCCCTCCCTTCCCCGCGAGTTATATATGTATCTGAGTTTGAAATGGACGACGTGGAGGAATGGCAAGACTGTGGCGAGGACGATACACCCATAAGTGTCATTCTCGTGCCCTCACGTCTGCACAGCGCTCAAGAATTTGCCATCGAAAGAAGCTGCGTCGAAGCGCGTGACTTAGTGGCCAGCACGTACAAGCCTGTCGTCTTCCCTCCGCCAGACGACCCTCAGGGTCAGCAGAGGATCTGGAATGGGTTTGCCTCCTTGGAATTTGGCGCGCAGACGAAATCTGCAATTGCGTGGCCGGAGGATATACATGTTGATCTGAGTCGAGATATCCTCTATCTGGACATGCCGAGTGTGATCGCATTTCGATCATTCTTCAAGATCCCGCATCTGGATCTTCCTCGCGTCTTGAAAGAGACGCGGCGTTTGGCAATACCAGTTAACGCCTTTATAGAGTACCGGTTTATGGAGGAGAAGGATAGTACACGTGGCAATTCTATGGTTGACAAGAATGAGAGGGAATTTGAGCTGTTTGATGATATGGAAGCCAACATCCCGCAATCCATAGAGCTTTTAAGGAAGTTCGAAAATGTAAGGGATGTTATATTATCAATGTGCTCGGGCTGCTCTCTTTGTTCCAACCTTTCAATGAAGATCGGCGCGAACGATAAGGAAGAATGGCAGGACTGGGGTCTGGTCCCTTGTTCGCTGTCCTCGCTGCCCACCTCTGCCCCACCGGAAGATCCTGCTGATAGAGTGCACCAGCTTCGGGACACGGTCTACCTGAATGCGAATAAGGTGTGGATAGATCAGAGGATCCAGCTCCGTGCATTCCGCATGCGGAGCGTTGTTCAAGCCCTGGAGGAGGAGAAAGAGAAAGGAAGACTAGGGCGGGTGGAGAAGATACAGCTCGCGGAGGTGGTGCGCAACGTTACAGTGGCGAAGTATTACACTCCCGGGTGGCATCACTGCTGTAAAGCTACAGGGGAGTGTTTTCGTCCAATGGTTCAGGGCATTGGGTTTATTTAGACGACCATGGCGATGACGGGATGAGCGCTTCTTTCGATCATGACGAGGACGATCGTGATGAGAAAGGGGAATCTGTTACCAAGATTGCGTCTGCTACAGATTTTGACGATTCGCCGATTCTGTAGGCAGCTTTCAGTGCTCTCCTGAACTGCTCGTCATCTGCCAACAGTCCTTTCAAATTGTCGAAAGGAGACTCTTCTGAAAGGAACGAGAGCGAGTGCTGACTCCACTGACCACAGGTGGTCAGTGTCATTTCTTGATGAGCCCTACAAACTACCAGAGACGTACGGCCACTCCTCTGCCTCTGTCCACATCAGAGCCTTTGGAGCAACGGTGATGGGGCGGTCGGCTGCCTCGCTAACACATAAATAGAAGTCTGAGGGGGCCCCATCGTATATTTCTAGTGAGAAGCATTGAATTGTTGGTAGTTGCTTGCTATTTGGGATTGAAACTGCTCACCGCGTGATGTTGATGAGAATAGGGCACTTGGTAAGTATGCTCGTTGGTGGGAATGCCGGTTATTGATTTCTGAGTCCAGATTTGACGCCGATTCTGATGGTTCGTCAATCTCATACTCTGTTTTCAGTGCCCTCCTAAATCGCTCGTCTTCTGTGGACGGCCCGACCAAAAATTCAAATCCCGTGAGGCATAAAGGGATATGATATATCCCCGATCGCTCAGTTCTAAGGCCATGCCCGTATTTTGCCCATGCCGGGTATGAAGTGGAAAGACATAGGATAAATGTTCAATGGGGACACCATTGCTGTTTGTGGGGGTGGGCTCCTTGTTAGTTCGGCATGCGTCCTTCAATGCCTTCAAAAATAGTCATCGTCCTTGCAGGCATCATACATGATATCAGATATATACGGCCATTCCTCTACACCTTTCCAGGTTTTACGAGCAATGGTAATGGGATGGCTGGCAAGCTTAGATATATGCAATTCATAAGCTGAGGGGCTCCCATCGTATGTTGTCAACGCAAAGCATTGGATTTGCGAAGGTTGTTCTCTGTGTCTGCTTGTAGACGGCTCATGGAGAAACTTTGGATTTGGTGGCGAAGATCATCTTGAGAAGCATGGCCTCGTGAATTATCAATGCGGTGTATTAGAAGACGATATACTCAAGAGTGAGTTAATACTCTAATACTCCAGCCTTTTTTCTGTAATCTTGGATCTAATGTTCATGCAGCTGTTGGCAAATGCCTGGACCTTCTTCCAAATAGAACATACTGGGCCCGCCCCTACGATGGGTGCTGAAGATCGAATGAGGACATGCTTGGTCGAAAGATTTGAAGAGTTATTCTACGCAACATAATTCTTTATGACATAAACCTATGGAATTAATAGAACCAACCTTAGGTTGCAACCACCGGGCCCTCTACATGGCTTCGGCCACCGCAAAGGAAATGTGATCAAGATAACTAAGTGACGATAGCTAATCATTAGAATCTGCTAGAATGGTATGGTGGATGGCGAGCTTTCAAGTTTTCAGGCCATGAATCAAGACTGTCGAGATGTTCCCTTCAGGACACGTGAGCATCGACCACGATATACTCGATTTCCGATCAGAAGGAAGCTGTTAGTCACCAGGTGTTTGTTACGTACTTCCTCCGAAGTTCACGAGAGGCGGGAGGTGGAGAACGGCCTTTCGGGTGCAGGGTTATAAATGTGTTACAGTTAGGAAGGGGTAGTTATGTAACAGTGTTCTGTTGATGAATAGAGATGAAATGGAGGGTGGAGGTGTGTTGCTGTCGCATCCTGTGCTTAATTATACAATGGCTATGGAGAAGAATTTTCGTCTGCAGCGCATCAAGAGAACTGGTGTCCAAGGAAGGAATTCAGGTCTCACACCTGCATGTCTCACATCATGCATTCACCATTCACCAGAGCAGAGTATTCACCTGCCTTCTAGTCCAATAGCCGACTGATGCCTGAATAGGCACTGCCTGTTTGGGGCATATAAATAGTAGATAGATAACTAGACTTTATGTTTCATACTTTCTCACATTTACCTTCCGTGCCCACAAGTCATCACCTTGTGACTTCAACAACTGGTCTTGGATGCACTCTTCTGGGAGAGCGTAGAGCTACACTTTGCGCTTGGTTGATATGTCTGTCGGCGGCCTAGTTTCACACGCTCGCCGCTAGCGAACCCGCGTCGTTAACGCCCGCGTCCGTTTGCAGTGTTGGATGCGCCTCTTACCTGTCCTACTATCCCAAAGCTCTCTGCGTCTCAGCGAACATACCGAGGCCATGCTGTGAAGACTTGCTCCAGGGTAGTGGCCTCTACATCGCCATCCCTCTAGCCGGTGCCGCTGGTGAAGGCTTTCAGTCAACCTCGTCATTCAGCCAGGGGTCATGCAAGAGTTCCGCAGCGCTCTGCCTATCCTCCGGCGCCCACTGCAGCATCTTCCGCATGAATTGGAGGAAGAGCTCTTTTCTGCGGCCCTCGAGATTCTCCTCGCTGCTTTCGAGGGACAACGAGGCGGGAATATCAGGAGGGTCGAGTAAGCGTCCTGTGTAGACATGTTAGTTACTTGTACCTCTGCCAAATTTCGAACTTGGGCTAGTAAGTGCGAACCTTGCCTGTCAAAGTAGATCCAGCTTTCTTCGCTGCGCTGCAGGAATTCCAGTGGTGGCGGACCCATGTATGCTATCATCTCGGCGAGATGGTAGCGATTCGAGTACTTGCCGGTCAGATCGCGCCCGTCGAACATGTGTTTGTTCTGGAACAGATCCCAAATCTGTTACAGGTCAGTAGTCTGCTCCCCCATGGTGATCATGTTTAGGGATATACCATCACTCCAACATTCCAGATATCTACCGGATAGCTCCAATTCATCTCCAGGATGACCTCGGGTGCACGGTATACCTCTGGCTGTATATCCTCGTTGTTTACTTCGTCCCCAAAACGCGCCACTCCAAAGTCACCTAGAACAGGTGGTCCGAATGTCTTCGGAAGACCAAGCTTTCGGGAGGTGTTTGCGGTCAGGTCTAATGACCTTCACGCTTGGGGACTCAGCTTCGGCGGCTTCAAAGGCTGCGAGTATAGATTCATCTTCAATCTCTGACAAGATGTTGCTTGCTTTGATATCTGAGTGTCTGTTAACCATCCATAGTCGAGGTATATAGCACGACTTGGCTAAAAAACGACGCACCTGTGTGGATCAAATGGCAAGAACTATGTGTTGGATAAAGAGGTTTGGTGCCTGTCTGTAGGCACCCGGGGATTCTCACTTTGGAGAATCTTCACGTCATGCATGGATGATTCCATGCATAGTTCCATCGGCTCTTTGAGCCTTTGTCAC
>Ga0123337_10005295_pt1 | contig 12758 bp, 13 predicted proteins | sample frozenSSSSmetaG_FD_89792 | JGI IMG/M metagenome (GOLD analysis project Ga0123337, IMG submission 89792) | Glacier valley bacterial and archeal communities from Borup Fiord, Nunavut, Canada, to study Microbial Dark Matter (Phase II) -... | ecosystem: Environmental > Aquatic > Freshwater > Ice >...
AAAATGGAAGTACTGGGAAAGGTAGACAGACATCATGTCAACAGCTTTATTAAGAGAAATACCGAAGGGGATATTGCGCTTTTTACTGAAAAAAACTCAGTCTACGTTGATATAAAGTATATTGTGGCTACCCATTTCACAGTAGTATTGGGAAAAGAAGCAACCAACGACACCCTGAGATGGGTACACTAGGCAGTCAGCAATCTGAAAAGAAAACTGTTAGGGATTAACCATATGATCACTTATAAGTATTTCCAGAACTACCTCAATGAGTTCGTCTACAAGCTCAACAGAAGATTTTTAGGTGAAAGATTATTTGACAGATTGGTTCTTGCCTCAATTTATCCTTACGTGCAATCATGAAGACACACATATTTTAAAGTGCCTCCATTTTGATTCTTATTTCTTTGCCAAAGGTCTCAGCTCCACTTTTCTAAAAAATATCTCAGCGCCCTCAGATTGAATTTGAATGCGACCTTTACTTGGTTTCACATTGGATGAATGATTTACCAAAATCCCATTGAGGTAAATCGTTATTTCGTTTCCCTCAACTATACACTCCACTTTATTCCACTCACCCACCGGTTTCTCCACATCCTGAGCACCACGGAAATCAATCACATCTTTCCAGTTTGGATCACGTCCATACCAATTGATCCGCCCACCATTTATAGTTGCGAGTTCCCCGTCGGGTTGAAAAATATAAGAACTGCCCTGCTTTTCCGGAGCTACAGGACTCGTAATGCTGAAATTTTCACTTCCATCTCCAACCACAATAAAATCCCCCGTTCCACCTTCTATCAGCTGGCATTCGATGGAATGCATCCAGATTCCATCTGACGCTCCATCTTCTCCTACTGAATGCAAGAGAATTCCAGAATCTCGGGCATTTTCCAATCTGGGAGCAAAGGTTTTTCCGCCCCATTTGAACTCAACGATGAGCCGATAATTCTCAAATTCCTCATTGGAAGTGATCCCTCCCCACTCTTCACCAGAAATCCGGATCATCCCATCCTGGACAGTGAATACCTTTTTCGGATCAATGTCACGTCCTCTATTTTGCACAAAAGTGTACCAGCCATCGAGGTTTTTACCGTTGAAGAGGGTGACTTTATTTTTGATGTCTGATTTTGATTGGCTTTGGGAAAAGACTGTTGAAGTCACAATCAACAAAAGCGATAAGAGAATAATTTTTTTCATTAGTTGTATTGGGTTTTAAAGCAAAGGTCAATTACAGGATTGAGGAGGGAGAGTTTTTGCCATTGAGTTTGACAAAAGCTTCGGCAGCTAGCACACCGGCTTCCATCCCTCGAAACTTCTCCATCGCTTCATGCCCGCAGGCATAGATTCCGACAGGATCCTGACTTACATGACAGAATAAAGCCTTTCGTTTGGTTTCCTGTTCATTCGAAATATCCACATAATCTGTGGGATGAAATGTCATTGTTTGCTCACCGGTACAAACTTCGTAAAAATAAATCTGGAATTCCCTCTTAGTTCTCAATCCTGCTTGCATGGTCAGCATACTTGCTGCCTGATGATCTCTATGAGAATCTATGGGCCACTGCGTAAAAACCAAATCCGGTTTTTCGTTTTCCATGAACTCAGTCATCTTGGCTATCCACTCATTATTTACCATCGTGTTGCCATCTACCTGGCCGAGAAAGGAATGCTGCACTTTTAGAATCGCACAAGCTGCTTCCGCTTCTTTGGTTCGGATACTTGCAGCCTCATTGGCTGATTTTCCTTCAATTCCTCCTTCTCCACGGGTCAGATACAAGACTTTCACATCATGGCCTTTTGCACTAAACTTTGCCAAAGTACCTCCACAGCCGCTTTCCGGATCGTCCGGATGGCCACCGACACAAATCACTTTCAGTTTGGTGATTTGATTTTCTGGTTTTGTCTGAGCAAGTGCAGAAAGAGGCAAAGTCGCCAAACTTACCAGTGATGCTTTTTTGAAGAATTGTCTTCGTGTAGTTTTTTGATTCATGGCTCTTACTTTACTAAAATTCCCCCATCAATTGTGTAAGCCGAACCGGTTATCCAGGATGCTTCATCGGAAACCAGAAACAAAGCCAGCGAAGCAATATCTTCCGGAAGTCCAAGGCGCTTCATCAATGTATTATTGGCTGTTTGCTGCACGATGGTGTCAGGGTCGTCAAATGCTTTGGCTGAATCCCAAATCAAAGGGGTATCGACCGGACCGGGACAAATTGTATTCACACGGATTGTTGGTCCATAATCCAATGCCATTTCTTTCACCAACGCAACCAAAGCTGCTTTGCTCGCACAATAGGCTGCATGGTTGGGGAAACTTTTAAACGCTGCAATTGAACTATTCGCGAGGATAACTCCCTTGCCATTTTTCTGCATCTCAGGAATAGCGAACCGACTCAGATAAAATACGGAATTCAGATTGGCACTTATGGTTTCATTCCATTCTTCAAAGGAAATATCCGTCACCGATCCCAATCCTAACTTTCCGGCATTTGTTACGACTATATCCAGCTTACCGAAATTTTGAATAGCCTCTCGAACCAACGTTTCATTTATAGCTATTTGAGAAATATCCCCGGCAATAAAAACGGCCTTTCCACCCTGTTGAATTAGATTTTTTTCCAAATCCTTACCTCGAAGCTCATCACGACCACTCAAAATTACGGAAGCCCCTTCGCTGACAAATCGTTCGGCCATGGCCTTTCCCATTCCACTTGTAGCTCCGGTTATGATGGCTGTTTTTCCTTTCAATCTCATTTTTGGGGTTTATTAAGAAATGACTTTTTATCCTAAAGTCGTATAGTGACATGTGTAATAGTCTCGTGCCAGCATGTAATTTACTTCAATTTCTCATTATTCTAATAACGATCCAGATCACGGACATTTTCCTTCTCGAAGTTCTTTTTCAAAGCTTCGGTCAGATCCACACCTGTCTGATTGGCAAGACAAATCAAAACCCAAAGCACATCAGCCATTTGATCGCCCAGGTCTTTTCGGTTGTTAGATTCTTTGAAGGATTGTTCTCCATAAGTTCTCGACATAATCCGAGCGAGCTCCCCTACTTCCTCCATCAGGATCGTCATATCCTGATAAAGTAAGTACTGAGGCAAATCTATCATTGTCTCAGTGTTCGCTAGAAATTGCAAAGAAAAAGGAGGTCTGCAGTATTGCTTCTCTGATTTTGGAAATCTTACAATACGATATTGAAAATCTGGGAAATGTTTTAGTACAATATTATTTGTTAGGGATTCCTTAGGGGAGTGGTGATTTTTATAGATAATTTACCTTGAGATGCTGAAGTTCTTTATGATCGGAAATTCAATAGTTATGGGATAGAGCATCTTATGAGACTTTCTCATGGCTTTAAGTACTCTTCAATAATTATCTTTTTTGAATGGTAGAATTCAATAAACAATAGCTACAGGAATGTGTTAGGTTTTAGATTAAACAAAGCACCCTAATCGGCTTATTTACTTAGAATATGAATTCATGAAAGATCAAAAAATATATATTATCGGTGCTGGTGTAGCAGGCTTGGTTGCTGCAATAGAATTGGAGAAAGCTGGGTACTCGCCGGTGATTTTGGAAGGAAGTCAAGGGATTGGTGGTCGCATGAAAACTGATGAAGTGGATGGTTTTCTATTGGATCATGGCTTTCAGGTACTTCTGACAGCCTATCCCGAAGCAAGAAAGTACCTGGACTTTGCGGCTTTAAATCTTAAGTATTTCGAGCCAGGAGCAATAATATTTGGTGCTACCGATACTTTCATAGTTTCTGATCCCCTCCGAAACCCGCTTAAAGTGGTGAACATGGCATTTTCACATGTAGGTAGTTTTTTTGACAAGGTGAAAATATTTAGCCTTACTCAGTTGCTCAAGAAAAAGAGCTTGGAAGAAATATTCAATGAACCTTCCATTCCTACCTATCAGTATTTGAAGGAGTATGGTTTCACAGAGCAGATTATTACTAATTTTTTCAAGCCATTTTTTCGCGGGATATTCTTGGAAAAAGATCTGAAAACTTCCTCCAGAATGTTCGAGTTTACCTTCAAAATGTTTTCGGAGGGAATGGGAGCGATACCTTCAAATGGTATGATCGAGATTCCAAAAATGCTCAAGAAGCGTTTGTACTCAACAGAGTTCTTATTCAATACTAAAGTAAAAGCCATTCAAGGAACACAGATTGATTTGGAAAATGGAGAGCGTATTCAAGCTGATCGCATAATCATCGCGACACAGCCAGATAAGTTTATGGCGCAATTGGATGGTCAATTTTCTCAGCCTAAGTCAGTAATCACTCTTTATTTTTCCTTACATAAATCATTCGTGAATAGAGCGATGTTAGGTCTGATACCTGGAGAAAACCATCTGATCAATAACTTGGTTTTTATGAGTGATGTTTCACCTGCATATTCCAAAAATGGAAGAGCTTTGCTTTCTGTATCAATCTTAGCAACTGATCTGAAAGAGAAAGAGTTGATTAAAGCCGTGCAGTTAGAGTTGGAAACACTTTCCCGTATCAATGCGGAGTACTTCAAATTTGTAAAGTCTTATTATATCAACTATGCTATTCCTACGGTTGACGATGTGAAGGGTACTATTCCATTTACGGAGTGTAAGATTTCTGATCAGGTATTCTTGGCGGGTGATTACCTATTGAACGGTTCGATAAATGCAGCAATGGCTTCAGGAAGAATAGCGGCCGAGGCTGTGGTGCATAGCTACATGCCAGTTTATTAAGGTTTTTGACGCGTAGAATCTAATTGGGCCTAGCCAATTTCCTCGGCTACTGAAATTTTCCATTAACTTCGCGGCATGGAAAATATACCTCCTTGCCCCGCATGTAACTCGCCTTATGGCTACGAATTGGATGAAAAGCTAATCTGCCCAGAGTGCGGTTTTGAATGGACTCATGGCGAAGTTCAAGAAGAAGTAGCTGAAGGACTAGTAGTTAAAGATGCGAATGGAACTGTACTGGCTGATGGTGATGCGGTGACTATAGTCAAGGATTTGCCGGTAAAAGGAGCTCCAAAACCAATCAAAGCTGGGACAAAAGTAAAAAGTATTCGCCTAGTAGAGGGTGATCACAACATCGACTGTAAGATCGACGGTTTTGGTTCTATGGCGCTGAAAAGCGAGTTTGTGAAGAAAGCTTAATCCAAATAAAAAGTTTGAATTACGAAGTAGGAATTTTATAGCTCGTACCTCGTATTTCAAACTTCTCTTTTTTAATTTTTTTTACTTACCGATAGGTGTTTCATCCACTTTCACATCTCCAGCTACATACTGAAGTGCATCCAAGAAGTAGGCTAAAATATTAGCGTTTTCAAAGCTTTGCGCATTGTGAGAAGTAGAAATGTACATCGCTCTTCCTTTGCCGTCTTTTCTGATCCAAGACACATAAGTTTTGCCTGAAGTTTTCTCCTGACCCTTTCTCTGACCTTCGATCTCAGCATTGTTGAAATATGTCAATGGATGGAAATCCAATTCATCATATGCATTCTTGTAGAAGTAAGGCTCATCTACGTGATTATAACCATCAGCTGGAAGTGACTTAGTCAATGGGTGAGTAGGATCTTCAATTCTTACTTGGAATGCTTGCTGTTTCGTATGATAATCGAAGCTACCACCTGTTAGTTTGGAGAACTCCATAGAGTTATTAAGCATGGTATCACCGCCGTGAACAAGCAGGATTCCTCCTCCTTTTTTCACATATTCTATGATGTTGTTCTCCAATTTATTTGCTTGAGCCCATACTGTAGCGCTATCCAATGAAGCATCTTCACTGATCTTATCGACGAATAAGTTTCTGTATTCAGGCTTGGAATTAGTATTGTTAAAAACGACTGCGTCAAATTCCTTGAGTTTGTCTTTTTCCATCATAGCGATGTCCGTACTGGTAGTCACATCGAATGTCCCGCTTTTGTCAGAAATAATCTGAATCATCGCTTGCGTGTGGGGATTCACCCAATGCCAGAAGCCTGTATGCATTGAGAAGACAAGGATTTTCTTTTTCTTTTTAAATGGGAAATTGGCCTTTTCTGGAGCTAGTTCACTGATTTTGTCTTTCCAGGCTTGATCCAACGGAATCTCTTTTGGGTTTTGTGCAAGAGCGAAATTGACACTGGCTAGGAAAACGATTCCGTAGATAATAATCTTCTTCATGAGGTAATTGGATGAATGGGTTAATCGATAATTTAGAATTCTATATCTTTAAAATTCAATCCCAATAACCTGATTTTTATATGATATTCAAAAGAATTTTCTGTGTACCAGCGATTTACCTATGTTTAATGGGGGTCGCTTATGGGCAAAAAGTAGAGTTAAAAGAGACAACTAACGGAATTGATTTCGTGATTGGTAATCAGTCTGTTCTGACTTATCAAACGGCTACTGAAGACGTACCTGAAGGCATTAAAAAAGATTTTGCAAAATCCGGATTTATACACCCATTAAAATCCCCATCAGGACAAGTTCTCACTAGAATCCAGCCAAAAGACCATTATCATCACTATGGAATTTGGGGTCCATGGACCCGTGCTACCATCAGTGGGAGAGAAGTTGATTTCTGGAATCTAGGAGATGGAAAGGGGAGAGTTGACTTTTCCCATGTGCTTTCTAAAAAAGAAGCAGGTGGAGCAGCTGAACTTAATGTGAGACAAAATCACATTGACCTTAAAGCTCCAGAGTCTGAGCGTTTAGCTATTGCTGAAGATCTTCGCATCAAAGTAAAACCGGCTGACAAAGGTCGCTACATGGTGGACTACACCAGCACAATTGAGACCACTATTCCAGGAGGCATCTTACTTGACGATTACCGCTATGGAGGTGGAATAGGATTCCGTGCCACTGAAAGATGGGGGAAAGATAATAGTACCGTTCTCACTTCAGAAGGGGATCAAAGAAAGACAGCAGACGGTACCAACGCCAAATGGGTCATCGTACAAGGTGAAACAGATGATGCATCTGGAGAAAGTGGTATTTTGTTTCTAAGTCACAACACCAATAAATCCCACCCTGAGCCACTTCGTGTTTGGCCGGAAGATCAATATGAGGGAGAAAGTAATATGTTTGTTGAATTCACGCCGATCAGACATGAGTCTTGGGAGATAAAGCCTAATCAACGCTACACGCTAAAATACCGGATGATTGTCTATGACGGTAAGATGACCGCAGATGAAGCAGAGTCCTATTGGAGAGCATTTGTAAAATAGTTCTGACACTAAATAGCGCAGCCCTTATTCCTAGTATTGATTTGCGCATGTGTTACCAAGAAAAAATAACAATAAACCCGCACTAGTAACCCCTATCAACTATGAAAAGAAGAGAATTTATTAAGAACAGCGCCCTAGCTAGTGCAGTAATCGGATTTCCTACGATTGTTCCGGCTTCAGTTTTCGGAAAAAATGCACCTAGTAATAAAATCAATATAGGTCAAATTGGTTGTGGTAGAATAGCTCGTGAACATGATTTACCAGGTGTGTTGCGCCATGATGTGGCGCGAATTATTGCTGTATCAGATTTGGATAGTAACCGTATGGCTGACGGTAAAAAGCTAGTGGAAGATTACTACACCAAAAAAATGGGTAAAGCATACCTTGACGTAACTCAATACGGAGACTACAAGGATATGCTTCAGAATAAGGATATAGATGCAATCGTAATAAGTACCCCGGATCACTGGCATTCCCAGCCAGCCATGGAGGCTTCCTTGGCAGGTAAGCATGTCTACGTGCAAAAGCCAACTTCCTTGACTATTCGAGAAGGTAGACAACTAGTAGATGCTGTAAAAAAATCAGGCACCGTACTTCAACTAGGTACACAGCAAAGATCCAGTGAGCAATTTAGAATCGCTGCAGAACTAGTAAGAAATGGTAGAATTGGAAGACTTCACACAGTGAAAGTCGGTCTTCCTGGAGATCCAGCAGGACCTGAAGCTGCTGCGATGCCAATTCCTTCAAATTTGAATTACGACATGTGGTTAGGGTCAACTCCAGAAGTACCTTACACTGAAATAGGTGTTCATCCAGCTACTGGCTATGGCAGACCAGGTTGGTTGAGAAGAGAGCAGTTTGGTGCAGGGATGATCACTGGCTGGGGTCAGCATCATTACGATTCTGCAGCTTGGGGAATGGATACAGAATTGACTGGTCCTCGATATATTCAAGCCGTAGCTGAGTTTCCACAATCAGGACTTTGGGATGTCCATGGGGATTTCATGGCTAAAGCTGAATACGACAATGGCATCACCATGTATACCAGTGGTGGTTATCCAAACGGTATCCGCTACGAAGGTACAGAAGGATGGATTTGGGTGTCTCGTGGTAGTTATGTTGCTTCTTCTTCTGATCCAGTAGCCCAAGGCAATAGCGCCAAAGCGTTAGACGCTTCTGATCCTAAGATCTTGCAATCAGTGATTGGTCCTGACGAAATTCAGTTGATCAGAAGTGATGAGCATCATGGCAACTGGCTTGGAGCTATTCAGGGTAATAATGAATTGCTTTCTCCGGTAGAAATTGGTCATCGCTCATGCTCCGTTTGTTTGCTTACTCATATCTCTATGAAGTTGGGTAGAAAGCTAGAGTGGGATGCTAAAGCGGAGAAATTCATTAACGATGCCGAGGCAAACTCAATGTTGGAAAGACCACAGAGAGCGCCTTATGGTACTAATTATGTGAAAGTTTAATTATATATTATTTTGAAAAATACTACTCTAGTAGCTATTGCAGCAGGAATATTATTTTCCTGCGAAAATAAAGAAAGCGTGAGTCAAGCAACTGAATCAACTTCTGAGATCACGATTATGTCCCTGGATCCGGGTCATTTTCACGCGGGACTTATTCACAAATCCATGTATCCACAGGTAGATTCTACCGTCTACGTTTTTGCTCCGGAAGGAGCGGAATTGAAAGACTATATGAATCGCCTTGCTGGCTACAATAATCGTGAAGTAGAGCCTACTGCCTGGAATTTGCAGGTGAGCACTGGTGATGATTATTTGGAGAAAATGATCTCTACCAAGCCTGGAAATGTCATGATGGTAGCAGGTAAAAATGATCGAAAGATTGATTATATCTCTGCCGCCATTTCTAATGGAATCAACGTCTATGCTGATAAGCCTTTGGTGATTAATAAAAGTGGGTTTCAGAAGTTGGTAAAGACTTTTGAAGAAGCTGGCAAAAAGGATCTGCTGCTTTACGATATCATGACTGAGCGTTTTGAGATCAGTACTATATTGCAGAAGGAGCTTTCTATGGTTCCTGACGTTTTCGGAGAATTGGAAAAAGGAACCCTTGAGAATCCTGCAATTACTAAAGAGTCTGTGCATCACTTCTTCAAGTATGTCTCTGGAAATCCCTTGATCAGACCAGATTGGTTCTTTGATACGGATATAGAAGGAACAGGTATCGTGGATGTGACTACTCACTTGGTGGATTTGATCCAATGGGAGGCTTTTCCTGGTGTCACACTAGACACAGCTGATGTGCAGATGCAGACGGCAAGGCTTTGGTCTACAGATCTTGATTTGGATCAATTTAAGCTCGTAACTGGCGAGGCTGAGTTTCCTGAGTTTCTACAGAAAAACGTATCGGATAATAAGCTCAGCGTCAACAGTAACGGTGAGATGAATTATACCCTGAAAGGAGTTCATTCCAAAGTAAGTGTGATCTGGAATTATCAGGCGCCGGAAGGAGCTGCGGATACACATTATAGCCTGATGCGTGGCACAAAGGCGAATCTGATTATTCAGCAGGGTGCTGCAGAGAAATATGTCGCTACTTTATATGTAGAGCTTTTGGATGGACAGGACGAAGCATTGAATAGCCTTGTGAAGGAGAAACTTCAAGGTCGTTTTCCAGGTTTGGATTTAGAGAAAATCAGTACTGGAAAATACAAAGTGATTATCCCGGCAACCTATCATAATGGCCATGAAGCTCACTTTGCACAGGTCACTGAGAAGTATTTAGAGTATTTCACCAAAAAGAATATGCCTTCTTGGGAGATTCCAAATATGATAGTAAAGTATTTTACTACTACAGAAGCTTTAGTAAAAGCTGAAGAAAACTAAGGTTATCCTAAACATGAACCCCAATTAATAGGTTGGTTAGTTAAGCTATTACTTATGGAATTAACTGATCAACCTATTTCTTTGTCTAAACCAACTGTCGCTATTGCTGGTGCGGGAGGATATGTGGGCCGTTGGTTCATTCATCATTTTCGCCACAAATACAATATCGTTGCCTTAAGTAGAAGCAAGGTCAAGGATAATCCATATCCGGAAGTGACTTGGAAACAGGTAGAACTGTATTCAATATCCAGTACGGTTGAGGTTTTGAAAGGAGTGGATGTAGCAATTTATTTAGTGCATTCTATGAATGCGTCTACTCGTTTGAATCAAGGAAGTTTTGAGGATACTGATTTACTTTTAGCGGATAATTTTAGTCGTGCTGCGCATATAAATAAAGTAAAGCAGATTATTTATCTGGGTGGTCTTTTGCCCAAGGAAACTGGTGAAAGTCTATCCAGACATTTGAAAAGTCGCTTGGAAGTAGAGCAAACCTTAGGAGCTCGATCCGCCAAGCTTACTGCTATTCGTGCTTCAATCATCGTAGGTCCTGGTGGTTCCTCTTTTGATATGATTAAGAATCTGGTAAAAAACCTACCGGTTCTTATGTGCCCGCAGTGGACTGAGTCTTTGACTCAGCCAATCTCACTTCGGGATACTTTGGATATTATTGATACCTGTGTTGGTAATGAAAATGTATTTGGGAAGGCAATAGAAATAGGAAATCCCGAAGTGATTTCTTACAGAAATATGCTGGAAGTCACAGCCAAAGAGTTGGGTAAAAAGAGATTGGTTTTTTCCGTTCCAGTCTTCTCTTTAGGGCTTTCCAAACTTTGGGTTGGTTTTTTTGGAGAATCCCCACCTCAATTGGTTTCTCCATTAGTGGAAAGTTTAAAGCATACTTTGACGGTGTCAGAGGAATTGAAGTTCAAGGAAAAGCATATTGATTATCTACCCTATGAGGAGTCAGTAAGAGCAGCACTTGATTCAAATATCGAACTGAAAAATCCAAGTTTTTATCCTTTGGAAAAAGTCAAGAATACGGTTCGCAGTATTCAGCGTATGCCAAATCCCCATGGAGACTCTGCGACTTGGGTTGCACATAGATACAACATCTGGCTTCCTACTTTTTTCAAGTTTTGGATCAATGGAAAAATGCTCGAGAGTGGAGAAATTGTTTTTTATCTGCTTTGGAGCAAAAAGCCAATGCTACAGCTGACGCTCATTCCTGATAGAAGTGAGGTAAATCGTCAGTTATTTTACATATCCGGAGGTTGGCTTGTGCAGAGATTTGATCATGGCTGGTTGGAGTTTCGTGGAGTATTGGACAATAGATATATTATTTCAGCCATCCATGAATTTGTGCCAAGATTACCTTGGCTTATCTATGTGAATACCCAGGCTAAAATTCACCTTTGGGTAATGAATAGATTTAAGAAATATTTGGAGAATCGAGTGAACTAAGAACAGGGTTATTTGCTTTATATTAAACTCATACCAAAAATCTAAATTTTTAAAAACATGAAATCGAGCCTGCATGAGGCAGACAGGCATGACTCAGGACTCATACACGGGAATTATTATTTAGCATGCGAGATTCCTCGCGATGGTTATCGAGATGGCCTTTAAAAAACAAATTTTAAACATATGAAATATTTAAGCTTTAAAAACGGAGATAAACTTCCGATTGTAGGATTAGGGACTTGGAAAAGTAAGACTGGAGAAGTTAGTCAGGCCGTTTACTGGGCTATTGAGGCTGGCTATCGACATATAGATTGTGCGGCAGTTTATCAGAATGAAAATGAAGTAGGAGAGGGCATAGCAAAAGCAATTTCCGAAGGACTAGTGAAGCGGGAAGAGCTTTTTGTGACTTCCAAGCTTTGGAATAATTCGCATAAAAAAGATCAGGTACTTCCAGCTTTGGGAAAAACACTTTCTGATCTAAAATTGGATTATGTAGATTTGTATTTGATTCACTGGCCGATAGCCTTTAAGGCAGAAGTTGGATTTCCAAACAGTAGAGAGGACTTTTATACCTATGATGAAGTGTCTATTTCTGAGACTTGGAAAGGCATGCAAGAGTTAAAAGAAAAGGGTCTTGTAAAGCATATTGGTGTTTCGAATTTCAACAAAAACAAGCTCAATGAATTGTTTGAGGTAGGTGGTCAAAAGCCTGAAATGAATCAAGTAGAAATGCAACCTTATCTTCCTCAAAAAGGCTTGGTTGAGTTTTGTGCTGAGCATGGAATATTGATGACTGCATATTCACCTTTAGGTTCTCCTGATTCTAGGGCTGAGAGACATGAAAACGACCCGAAGTTATTGGTAGATCCAGTCGTTAAAGAAATAGCAAATAAGCACAAAGTTGGTGTGGGCCAGATTCTTATTGCTTGGTCAATAGCCAGAGATATAGCAGTGATTCCAAAGTCAGTAAACCAAGAGCGAATTATCGGCAACTTGGCAGCTGCTGAAGTCAAACTTGATGATCATGATATGATGGAGTTACGTGATATTGGAATCAATCACCGATTTATTGATGGCTCTTTCTTTACAGGCGATAATAGCCCTTATGAATATTCGGATTTGTTCGATCAAGAATAGTTTTCAAAGTAAAACAATATAAAAAAAAGGCTATTGGATCAACTCCAATAGCCTTTATACTTTATATACTAATGAGAAATTAATCCTCTAT
>Ga0123337_10005296_pt1 | contig 12755 bp, 14 predicted proteins | sample frozenSSSSmetaG_FD_89792 | JGI IMG/M metagenome (GOLD analysis project Ga0123337, IMG submission 89792) | Glacier valley bacterial and archeal communities from Borup Fiord, Nunavut, Canada, to study Microbial Dark Matter (Phase II) -... | ecosystem: Environmental > Aquatic > Freshwater > Ice >...
AGGGGCGCGATTTGCGCGCCGGAGACCCACAAAACCTCGTGTCCCTGCGCGTGCAATGTGCGTGCGGTGCGCAATACGCCACCCCAATCGAGGTGGCCGGGTAGCGGCGCGGAGATGAACCAGAATTTTGCCATGCGTTGCCGGGAGTTCTCTCTATTCGTTGATGTGGTTCGGCGTCGGGATGCCTTCGCCCGCATAGGCAAGGACAATTTGCGCGCGTGGAATGCCTGAGTCCACAAGCGCATCTTCCAGTGGTCGATCTGTGCGATCCGTCTCGACGATGACTACATTATCTTCGATGCGCGTCATGATCAGCACATGTGGGATATTTTGCCGTTTAATGGGGACGACGAGTACCGCGTCGGTTCCAATACGCGCATCATGCAGATGATACAAAGTGGCGTTGAGTGAGTGGGTGGCATAGCTACTTACCACGTCCGCGACCACCTCAGCCAAATTCGTTACTCGATCCATTGGATAACCCTCTCCTGCTCAAGGTCGATGACAACAAGTTTAATGCCGTACCGCTTGCTCACCTGCAAGAGCCGCGCATTGAAATATTCTGCAAACGACTCATTGGGTACAGCCAGATACAGCGGTTCAGGAAATCCTTCCTCGTCCAATATTACACGATACACGACATATTGGCCGATAGCGCGGTGCAAATCAGGTGTTTTACGGGGCAGCGAAAAACACTTTGCTTCAACAAAGATGTTTCTAGAAAGTGTGCCGTTGCTGCCCTGCACCGCCTGAATATCCACATACACCGCATTGGTATATTCGTCATCGACGTACACACCGTTCTGGACGATTTGCCAGCCGTCTTTCTGTAGCGACCGCGCCACTTGAAAATGGCATGTATCCAGTTTGGGCATTGTTCCTCCAACTTTCGGTTTGCAAAAAGATGATCATCTCCCGAAGAATCACGCAAGGAGATTAGCTCAACCTTATCAAACAGAGACTAGCGTGGTGTAGAATTGCCGCAAACACCAAAGGGTTCCATATGGCGACTCCCCGCCTGCTGCAACGCGCACTATTTCACGTCCTCTACTTCGGTCCCGGCCTCGGACCGGAATGGCTGTTCACCGCCGCGCGCGGCTACGTGATTGCCTTCCGGCCTATCGTTACGGAAACACTGCAAACTGTCGCGCTCGTCCCGCTGCGGCGTTCGCTGGCGGTTACATCCGTGATGCGGCGCGACTCGGCCAAACGCGCGAAGGATGAAATCGCTCGGCTGTTCCCGCGCGCCTATCACGATGCGCTGGTCTATGACTTCCCCGAAGAAGTGCAGATCACGCTGGATGGCCGTACTACCAGTGGGCAGCGCCTCGGCCTGCCGGAAGCCTGATCGATGCGTCTGGATGAATATCAATGGTCACGCAATCCGCGCGGACTGCACATGGTCGCGCGCTTCACCAAACCGACTTTCAGCCGCTACATCGACATGAAAATGGGCTGGATCAAGCTGCTCGCGCTCGGCTCCGAATATGCGGGCGATGTCGCCATGTTGAACGCGAACGGCATCACGCCGATTATCCGCTTCTACTTCGAGCGCCCCGGCGCGCGTCCCGCCGATGAGGGCATGATGCAAGCCATCGCGGGCTATATTGCGGCGGGTGCGCGCTGGTTCGAGTATTACAACGAGCCGAACCTCGATGTCGAATGGCCGTCTGGCGTGGTCCCGGATTATTCCGACCTGAACAACATTATCGCCCCATTGATGCGCAACTGGCTCGATTGGGCGGAGCGTGTGGTGCGGCTCGGTGGCTACCCGGCCTTCCCCTCGCTCGCGGAGACGCTCGGCGGACCGGGCAGCGTCACGCAATTTCTGGATGCGATGCTCGGCTATCTCGCGCGTGAAGCCTACGACCGCTTCCGCGCGCTCGCGAACAGCGGGCTTTGGGTGGCGGTTCACCCATATTATTACAACCACTTTTATCAGGAAGCGAGCGGACCGCTCGACCCGCGCGGACCCGATCAGGAAGATGGAACGGGCGCAGGCTGGCATTTCGAGTATCCGTATGATCCGATAAGCCAGCGCTTCGACCCCGGTCGCGGCGTGCTGAATGGGACCGCGCGCGAACCGTATGGCGACCCGGTGGGGCTGACCGGGATGGGGACCGCCTTCATGCAGCGCTTCCGTGAACTTTTCGGCGGCAAGATGATCCCGGTCGTCGGCACGGAAGGCGGGATTACGCCCGTCCCCGCACAGGGGTCCGGCGACAGCAACCAGCCCGATGACCGCTACCCTGCCGTCACAGAGACGAGCCACGCCGAAGGTACGCTCGCCGCCTTTAACTGGATCGCGCAGCAAGCGCCGGCGTGGATGTTCGGGCTGTGCCTCTGGAAAGAAGACGATTACTTTGGCGAAACGGGCGAGAAGTCGGTACGCAATCCAGCGCGGGCGGTCGAACGGCTGCGCAGCACCACGCCGCTGCTCAAAACCGTGAACAAGATCGACGCGCTGCTGCCCGGTCCCGGTCCGGGTGGACTTGCGGCGCGCATCCCCGGTCCCGGTCCGATTCATGGGCAGCCCGATTTGCATTGGATCATGCTCGACCCAGCGCTCGACATGAAGCAATTTTTCGATGCTGCGAAGTCCTATTGGGACCGCTTCCGCCCAGTAATCGTCCCCGGACCCGAATTGCTGGGTGAGGTCCCGAATAGCAAGAGCCTCGCGATCACGCTGCTCGCGCAGGCAGCCAATATCGAAACGCTGACCGCGATGATCAAGGCGCGCGGCCAGAATATTTATGTGGATGTGATCCCGGTCGAGTCCACGCTGCAACTGCAAGGGGTGCTGTCGCAGCGCGTCGCGGATGGGACACGCTTTGGGTGAACTGCACTGAGGCAGATAATAGATACTAGACGTTACGCAGTTGCGCAAACCGGACGCCAAGAATGGCGTCCCTACGCAGATGGCGCGTTTTGTAGGGACGCCATTCTTGCCGTCCGTAAGCCTAAATCGCGTTCAACTGCGTAACGTCTAAGATATATCCACAAACAGAAGCGCGGGGCTGAAGCCACCGCGCTATTATGGTTTGCAAGGCGTGCTGACCGTTGCAGCCCGGTCCATTCACGACCGGGCGAGCATTGCAGACACGTTCTAGTCCATCAGTGCATCGAACACGCGCTTCGTCTCCATATCGAGTTCAAGGCGATGGTCGCGTAGCGATTGCGTCAGCTTCTGGTAATGGCCTGCCGCTTCGCTGCGCCGTCCGAGGTCAGCGTAGAGGCGCATCACCTCACGATGCAGGTCCTGCCGCGTCGGGTTTTCCTGTACGGCCTTGAGCATCAGGTTCAACGCCTGTTCGGGGCGTCCGTCCTCGATTCGCATCCGTGCGATATTGGAGAGCGCTTCGAGGTAGCCCGTCAGGTATTCCTCGCGACGCTTGTTGATCCAGCCTTCGGTATGGCCTTGCAGGAAGGGGTGCTGATATAGCTCCGTCGCGCGCTGCCACGCCTTGAGCCGCTCCTTACCCTGCGCGGTGCGTCCCCCGACGAGCGCGCTCACGAAGTCGAACACGTCATATTGAATGGTGAGCGCCGGGTTCAGCCGATAGTAGCCGCCATCATGGATCAAGACATCGATGCCGAGCGCATCCAACGCCTTGTGCAGGCGGCGCTTGGTGACGTGGAAGACGTTCACCGCCTGATCGTTGTCGAGGTCCGGCCAGAACGCGCGGCAGATTTCCGAGCGCGTGACCATCGGGCGGTCGAGGCAGAAGAAGAAAAGCAGGCGCGGCAGGTGGCCTTCCCAGGTCGTGATCATTTGCCCATCGAGCATGACATGGCCGGGACCCAGACCATAGACCTTTACGCGCGCCTCGCCCTCGAACGGCTTCTGATAGAAGTGATCGACGACCAGCTCCGAGTCACGCAGCAGGACGGCCTTATTCTGCGCGATCATCGAGACCCAGGGCAGACGCGGGAGTTGCCGACCGCTCAACACGAGGCGGCACTGCGGCGGCAGCAAATCGACAAGCTGCTCGATGAAGATTTGCAGGTCGTCCGCGATGTCGGCCTGATCGAATTCATCCAGAACGAGCAGAAACGGGTCCGCAGAGAGATCGTTCAAATCGAGTGCCAGCGCTTCGAGCAGCGCGGCGGGTCCGCTCGACATCTCGAAACCGATATGGTTGACGCGCCCGCCGAAGCTGGGGACCTGCTCCGCGAGGTCGTGCGTGAAGCCGCTCAGGAAGGCGACGGTATCCACATCGTCGGGTCCCATCGCATAGTAGAATACTTTGATCTCCTGCGAGGCAAGCAGCTTACTGAGCAGTACCGGACGGAAGCGGCTGTCGCTGTGCAACAGAATAACGCGCGCACCTTCGGTCTTTTCCTTGAAGGATTGATACAGTTCGTCGGCAATTGTCGCCAATGGCATAATCGTTTTCTCCTGCAAAAATGATAAATCATGTGTTTTGAAAATGCAATGGTAATGAATACGACAATCCGACTTACAAACAATGGCGCAACGTATTTGGCGCAAACTGCGTATCAGTGAGGAAATCGCCATTTCCGCGCGTATTCTCATCGGCAGCGATCTGTTATCATTGCCGATAAACTATGCCGCCATGAGAGCCGAATCTATGAATCCCCCGAATACCGCGCCTGTCTACTCCATCGTCGTGCCGATCTACAACGAGAGCGGCAATATCGAGAAGCTCTACGCGCGCATCAACGAAGTGATGACCTCGACGGGCGACACCTGGGAGATGATCTGCATCAATGACGGCAGCCGCGACGACTCGCTGGAGAAGCTAGCCGCACTCAGCGTACAGGACCCACGCATCAAGGTGATCAACTTCGCGCGCAATTTCGGCCATCAGACGGCGGTCACGGCGGGCATGGATTACACGCGCGGGCAGGCGGTCATCGTGATCGACGCCGATCTGCAAGACCCGCCGGAAGTGATCCTCGAACTGATCGCGAAATGGAAAGAGGGCTATCAGGTCGTCTACGCGCAGCGCGAGACACGCACGGGTGAATCGGCGTTCAAGCTGCTCACCGCGAAGATTTTCTACCGCCTGATCTACCGCATCGCGGACATCGATATTCCGCTCGATACGGGCGACTTCCGGCTGATGGATCGGCGCGTGGTGGATGCGGTCTCGTTCATGCGCGAACACAACCGCTTCATTCGCGGGATGACCAGTTGGGTTGGCTTCAAGCAGACAGGCGTGAAGTATCAACGTGCCGCGCGCGAATGGGGACAGACGAATTATCCCCTGCGCAAGATGCTCAAGCTGGCCTGGGACGCGATTACCGGCTTCTCGTTCTGGCCGTTGCAGGTGGCGGCCTATGTCGCGCTGTTCTTCGGAGCATTGGCGCTGCTCGCGATCCCGGTGGTCGTGATCGTGCGGCTGACGACGGGCTACCAGTGGTTCGAGGGACAGGCGACCTCGATTATCCTGCTGCTGTTCGTGGCCGCCGTGATGTTCTTCTTCTTCTTCGTGATGGGTCAATATATCGCGCGCATCTACGACGAGGTGCGCGGGCGTCCGCTGTATATCGTCGCGGATACGTATGGGTTGCGCCGCGACCAGAACGCGCGCTATACCGGGCAGCGGCTCGACTTAACAGAATCCGACGCGGAACCTGTGACTCCGCAGCGCTGACCGGACCGCCGCACTATGGCGCAATGACTTATCGTGCGCTAATGTGTTAAAATTGCGACAGGTGCGGCGAACAGGAAAACGTCATGCAGCAGCAGGATTTAGCGCAGCAGGCACACGACTACAATCAAATCGTCCTCGAATATGAAGCCCTCGATCATCAAATCGATGCGTTGCTCGCGGCACATGGCGGGATCAGCCGCAACCTCTCCGATGAGAATTTTGTCGAGTACAAGCACCTCGTAGACCTGCGCGACGTGGCTTATAATAAGATGAAAGCACTGGAGCGCACGCTCCTTGACGAGTAAACATGACAATCTACGGTCCCACCTTCGAGGAAATGCTGCACCCGCAGGCCATTGACCCGCTGACCCGCATCAAAGCGCAGGAAGCGCGCACCGCCGCGCCACTCGACCCGATCAACCTGTACAACATTACCTGGCGCGATGAAGGCGGCGCGGTTTATCACGTCGTCCTGCCGCGCGAACTGACCGGAATCGATGCCGAGATCGTGGTGATTTACGGGCAGCGCTTCCCCTCTGGTTCGCACAAGGTTGGCGCGGCGTATTCGGTGCTGCTGGAAAAACAGCTTTATGGGGAAGTGGACCCGGCGCGGCATACCCTCGTCTGGCCTTCGACGGGCAATTACGGGATCGGCGGCGCGTGGGTCGGCGGACGCATGGGCTGCCAGAGCCTCGTCGTGCTGCCCGAAGGCATGAGCCGCGAACGCTTTGCGCGTATCGAGAGCTACGGGGCAAAGGTGATCAAGACGGTTGGCAGCGAGAGCAACGTCAAAGAAATTTACGATATGACGAAACACCTGCGCGCATCCGATGAAAACGTGCGTATCCTGAACCAGTTCGAGGTGATGGGCAATTATCGCTTCCACTATCACGTTACCGGGAACACGCTGGTCGAACTCGCGGGCGAATTGCAGGAACGCGGCATCGGCAATGGCAGCATTGCGGCGTTCACTTCCGCGATGGGCAGCGCCGGGACGATTGCCGCCGGGGATCGCCTCAAGCAGGTCTTTGGGACCAAAATCGTCGGGCTGGAGCCGACTCAATGCCCGACGCTCTACAATAATGGTTACGGCGTCCACGATATTCAGGGCATCGGCGACAAGCATGTGACCTGGATTCATAATGTCTGGAACATGGACGCGCTGATCTGCATCGACGATCTGGAATGCAAGAAGGGCTTGCAACTGTTGAGCGAGGAGACCGGGCGGCGCACGCTGGTCGAGCGTTACGGCGCGGACGCGGCAACCGTCGAAAAGCTGGGGGACCTCTTCGGCATCAGCGGCATTTGTAATATTCTGGGCGCGATCAAGGCTGCCAAATATTACGGACTGGGCAAGGGGGACGTGATCGCGACTGTCGCCACCGATGCGCTGGACCGCTATCACAGCGTCATGGACTCGATGCGCGAATGTTACGGCGCGCTCGATGAAGCCGCCGCAGTCGGGCGCGTCGAAGGCGTCTTCCATAGCGCCACGACCGATTGGATTCAACCCGGCTCGCATGAGGCACGTACGCGCTGGCACAACCTCAAGTATTACACCTGGGTCGAGCAGCAGGGCAAGACGGTCGAAGAGCTGGACGCACAACGTTCGCCCGCGTGGTGGGAGGCGCATCAGGCACTTGTGAGCGAAATCGACGCGCGGCTGATGGCGGTACGCGAGCGAGTCCCGGCGTGAGCGACACGCCGCCGCGCGAACCTTTTGATCACGCCCCGGATTGGTACGGGCAGAAGGAAAAGCGCAAGCGTGCGGAAGAAAATGCCTGTCTACCGTATTCTGTCTCTGTCGCATCAGTGATCGGGCTTGTCGTTATCGTCCTTATCGCGTTCTCGCCACAGAAGCAGGAAGTGCCATCAAGTGGAGGACGCATCGCGAATACGGTGTTTTACTCCGCTCCATACCTTACCGTAGCAGCGCTCGTCAACCGCGATGAAGCCTTAAAGCGTGCTGCGACGCCATCCTATGAACGCACTCCGCAGAAAGTAACTCCTGCGCGATACCGTGATTGATGAAAGCGGGGACTCACACCCGTCGGATCGCGTCCTGATCGGCGTCATCCGACGCAGGACCGACCTCGCGATTCTCTTGCAGGAGCGCTGGTATCGCATCCCGGTCGAGGCCGCGCCGGGGTGCGTCAACATGGAATACATTGGCTTCTATACGAGCGCGCGGCTGGCCGGGAGCAACGGACGCGGCGCGATTCGCTATTACGCGCGGCTCGCCGGGTTTGAACTGGCACGGCGACGTGATCTGCTACCCACCGAAGCCGACCACCCGCGCCGCAACGCGCTCTACTTCAAGCTGCAATTCCGCGAAATCTTGTCGAAGGAGCCGCCTATCCTGAATACAGCCCGGCGCGCGTTTGCGTTCCTCTTCACCGATTGGGAACACTTCGCAGCCGCGCGTATAATCAGCGATCTGCGCACATAATCGGAACCTCGATGCTCCTCACGAATGCAATTCTGGTCAATTGGAACCCACGCGAGATAACGCCCGACCGCGCGCTGCTCATCCGTGACGGCGTGATCGTCGAAATTGGCGCGACGCGCGACATGCTGGATAAGCACCCGGCAGAAGAGCAGCGCGATTGTAAGGGGCGCTACCTGCTGCCCGGCAACATCTGCGCGCATACACATTTCTACGGAGCGTATGCGCGCGGCCTCGCTATTCCCGGTCCCGCGCCGCGCGATTTTCCACAAATTCTGGAACGGCTGTGGTGGCCGCTCGATAAGGCGCTCATGCTGGAAAGCATCTATCACAGCGCACGAGTATCGCTGGTCGATGCGATCAAGCACGGCACTACGACCCTTTTCGACCACCACGCCAGCCCAAATGCGCTCGAATATAGCCTCGATGTGATTGCCGACGCGGTGAGCGAGGCCGGGTTGCGCGGCGTACTGTGCTACGAAGTGACCGACCGCGACGGTCCCGAAAAGGCAGCCGCCGGGATCGCGGAAAACATACGCTTTCGCGAGTCGGTGCAGAAGCGCGCGGCGGGGCGCTTCGGTGCAATTTTCGGCCTGCACGCGAGCCTGACGCTCGGCAACGAGACTTTGCGCCAATGCGCCGACTCCGCGAGCGGCTTTCATATCCATGTCGCGGAACATGAGGCCGACGAGGAAGACGCGAACGCGAAGTATGGTGTCCCGGTCGTGACGCGGCTGAACGAATACGGCATTCTGAACCGGAACAGCATTGTTGCGCACGCGATCCACATCGATCCCTGGGAAATGCAAATCCTCAAGCTGACAGAGACGTGGGTCGCGCATCAGCCGCGCTCGAATATGAACAACGGCGTCGGCGCGATGCGCTTCGATGCAATGCTGCGCGGCGGCGTGAAAGTCGTCCTCGGCAACGATGGCTTCTCCAATGATATGTGGTCGGAGTGGAAAGCCGCCTATCTATCCCACAAACTTGCACGGCGCGACCCACGCAGCGCGGTTGGCGATGCGGTGGCGCTCGTCGGCGCAGATCACAACGCGACGCTGGCCTCGCAACTACTCGGTATCACGGTCGGGACACTTGTGCCGGGTGCGGCTGCCGATTGCATCCTGATCGATTATCACCCGTTCACGCCGCTTACCGAAGGCAACCTGCCCTGGCATGTGCTATTCGGGTTCGAGTCGTCAATGTGCGTCGCGACGATCTGTGATGGTAAAGTTTTGATGTGGGACCGCGTTCTACAGACAATGGACGAAGCGCAGGTCATGCAGGACGCGCTCGCCCACGCGCCGGAAGTCTGGGCGCGCTACAGGGAAGCGGCAAATCGCGCATTGAAGCTATAGGAACGGTCATCATGCTTGAAAATGTAAAACGGATCGCCGTTATCGGCGGGACGGGCAAAGAGGGTTCGGGTCTGGCGAAGCGCTGGGCGAAGGCGGGCTATGCCGTCGTGGTCGGCTCGCGCGATGCCGCCCGCGCGCAGGAAAAAGCAGCGGAATTCAACGCGGCGGAAGGTATCGACTCCATTATTGGAATGGAAAACCTCGACGCGGCACAGTCAGCGGATTTGGTCGTGCTGACGGTCCCCTACGAGTCGCACCGCTCCACGCTCGAATATCTCAAGGACGCGCTGCAAGGCAAAATCTTGATCGACGTGACGATCCCGCTCGTGCCGCCCGATATTCGGCGCGTGGTTCTGCCGCCGGGCAAGGCCGCCTCGCTGGAAGGGCAAGCGCTGCTCGGTGAGGGCGTGAAGGTCGTTACGGCGTACCAGAACATCAGCCAGGTTCACCTGCGGCAGGACGCCGAGCGGATCGAATGCGACGTGCTGATCTGCGGCGACGACGAAGACGCCAAGAACACCGTGATTGCGCTCACGGAAGCGCTCGGCATGAAGGGCATCGACGCCGGACCGCTCGCCAATGCGGTCGCGGTCGAATCGCTGACGCCTGTGCTGCTTTACATCAATCGCAAGTACAAGGTGAAATCGTCTGGCATCGTGATTACGGGCTTGCCAACCGCATGAGCGCGCTCACGATCCAAACAATCCCCGGCTTGCCGATAATCGCGCAGGGCGACGATTTGGCGCGGCTCATCGCGGATGCGGCGCGCGCAGCGGGTGTGACCTTTCAGGATCATGATATTCTGGTGATCACCTCGAAGATTGTCTCCAAAGCGGAAGGGCGGCGCGTGGACCTGCGCAGCGTGACGCCTTCCGACGAAGCGCGCGAATTGGCCGCTCGTACCGATAAAGACCCACGTGAGGTCGAACTCGTGCTGCGCGAATCGGCAGAAATCTCGCGCGTGCGTAAAGGCGCGATTGTCGTTCGGCACAAACTCGGCTTCACGAGCGCGAACGCGGGGATCGATCACTCGAATGTCGGCGCGGAGGGCGAAGATTGGGTGCTGCTGCTGCCCAAAGACCCGGACGCCAGCGCGCGGCAACTGCGCGACCGCTTGCGCGAATTGACGGGCGCGACGCTCGGCATCGTGATCAGCGATACGCACGGACGTCCGCACCGCATGGGCAATATGGGCGTGGCGGTCGGCGTGGCGGGCATCCCGGCATGGCTCGATTTGCGCGGCACACCGGACCTCTTCGGGCGCGCCTTGCAACACACCGACATCGGCCTTGCGGATGAGATCGCTGCCGCTGCGGACTTGCTGAGTGGGCAGGCCGCAGAGGGGCTACCCGTGACGCTGCTGCGTGGCTTGCGCTACGACAGCACCGAAGGCAAAGCCGCCGACCTGTACCGCAACCCCGAATTCGACCTGTACCGCTGACCTATGCAAACCACTTTTGCGACCCCTGTTTTGCAGGCAATCAAGACGCGCCGCAGCATTCGCCGCTATACACCGGAGCGTGTCCCGCGTTTGGTCCTGGAAACATTGCTCGATGCCGCGATCTGGTCGCCCTCCGCGCACAATCGGCAGCCCTGGCGCTTCGCAGCGATCACCGAAGCAGGAACGCAGGAACGGCTCGCGCGGGCAATGGGTGCGCAGCTTCGCGCCGACCTGAGCGTTGATCATGCGCCGCCGGAGTTGATCGAGAAGGATGCCGCGCGCTCCTGGTCGCGTATCACGGGCGCGGGCGCGCTGATCGTCGTGTGCCTGAGCATGGCCGAGATGGACCGCTACCCGGATGCGCAGCGCAGCCGCAATGAATATCTGATGGCCGTGCAAAGCGTCGCGATGGCCGCACAAAATCTGCTGCTCGCCGCACACGAGATGGACCTCGGTGGCTGCTGGATGTGCGCGCCGCTGTTCTGCCAGCCGACAGTGCGCGCCGCGCTCGATTTGCCGGATGACTGGGAGCCGCAAGCGCTGATCACGCTTGGCTATCCGGCTGAAACAAAAACGAAGACGCGCGAGCCGCTTGAGTCGCGCGTGGTGTGGCGCTGATGGCACTCTTTGAAGGATTCAAATCGGTTGTCGCGCTGGCCGGGGGCGTCGGTGGAGCGCGCTTTGCGCACGGCTTGCAGCAAATCCTGCCATTGGGAGCGCTGACCGTGATCGGTAACACGGGCGACGACTTCCGACGCTATGGCCTCGCGATCTCGCCGGACCTCGATACCGTCCTGTATAACCTCGCCGGACTCGCGCACCCCGTCAATGGCTGGGGCTTGGAAGGCGATACGCTGAACATGCTCGGTATGGTCCGGCGCTACGGTGACGATGCGTGGTTCGGCCTCGCGGATAAAGACCTCGCGACGCACCTCCTGCGTACACAATGGCTCGCGGAAGGCCACACGCTCACGCAGATCACGGCGCGGCTATCCACTGCGCTGAATATCCCGTCGCGCATCCTGCCCATGAGCGACGCGCCCGCGCCGACGATGATCGATACCGTTGAGCATGGCGTGATTCCATTTCAGGAATATTTTGTGCGCTATGGCTGGCAGCCGACCGTCCGCGAGGTGCTGATCCCGAAAGCTGTTCCCGGCACGGAAGCGGTACACGCCGCGCTTGAAGACGCCGATTTGATCCTGATTTGCCCGTCCAACCCGGTCCTCTCGGTGCTGCCGATCCTGAATGTGGATGGTGTGCGGGGACGCCTCGAAGCGCGCCGCGTCCCGTCCCTCGTCGTCAGCCCGATCATCGGTGGGCAGGCGGTCAAGGGTCCCGCCGTGAAGCTGATGCGCGAACTCGGTATGGAAGCCAGCGCGCAGGGCGTCGCGGATTACTATGGGGCGCTGATCGACGGCATTGTAATCGCGGATATTGATACGGTACACGGTCCAGCGGCGCTGAAAACCGACATATTCATGCGCGACGGCGACGATAGAGCGCGGTTGGCGAAAGAGGTCTTGACGTGGGCCGAAGCTATTTATTAAAGCAGTGGGCGATCCTTCCAATCAAGCCGTTTGCGGAAGCAAAAACGCGCCTCTCCGGTGCGCTCTCTCCCGGCGAACGCGCGGCGCTTGCGGAGGAACTCTATCAACATAGCCTGTCGGTGCTGCTGCGGGTGCGCGCATTGGAAGGCTTCCTCGTCACCAGCCGCGACCCGCTGATATTGGAAACTGCACGGCGTGCGGGCGCGTATGCGTTGCTTGAAGCAGGCGCGCCGGAACTCAACGCTGCACTACGCGGCGCTATCGAGGTGGCGTGCGTGCTGAACGCGGACGGCGTATTCATCATGCCCGCCGATTTGCCGTTGATCACCGAAGCCGACA
>Ga0123337_10005298_pt1 | contig 12750 bp, 6 predicted proteins | sample frozenSSSSmetaG_FD_89792 | JGI IMG/M metagenome (GOLD analysis project Ga0123337, IMG submission 89792) | Glacier valley bacterial and archeal communities from Borup Fiord, Nunavut, Canada, to study Microbial Dark Matter (Phase II) -... | ecosystem: Environmental > Aquatic > Freshwater > Ice >...
GTTATTCAACGTGGCTGTGAATAATGCCGCAATACGCGCCGCGTGCGGATATGCCGAACCACCATTCGTGCTGATCCTTTGCGCCATCGCGGTATCAATGATCCCTGGCTCAACTAGCGCCACCCGCACTCCGAATGCCTTCATCTCGCAAGCCAGCCCCTCGCTTAGGGCCTCGAGAGCCCACTTCGAAGCACAGTATGGCGTCGCCGGTGGGTAGCAGAATGTTCCCGCCACCGAGCTGACATTGATGATTGTTCCACTCCGGTGCTCGCGCATTTGCGGCACGACGCATTTAATACACCGCAAGACGCCGAAGTAATTCGTCTCCATCACCGCCCGGAAATCCTCAACTGACGTCTCTTCGATGGAACCGAAGCATTCGATCCCAGCATTGTTCACCAGCACATTCACCGGACCATGTTGCGCCTGGATGGCAGCAATACCCGCTTGTACTGATCCATCGTTGTCCACGTCGAGGGCAGTCACAATGATCGGCAAATCATCCTGTACCGCCACTTCAGACAGCGCAAGTAATTTCGATGGATTACGCATCGTCGCATGCACTTGATATCCGGCGCGCGCGAACGCGAGTGCAGTCTCGTAGCCGATTCCCTTACTCGTTCCGGTAATCAGAACCGATTGCATCTTCAATTTCCCTCGTCGCAGCCTGCTTGCATTGATTTCGGATTGTAATCCGCTCATTGTGCCGAATACAAGTCGTTCATGGAGCGTCCCAAGCTGAAAAAGTTGACAGTCTCAACCAGCAGGCACGCGCGATCCGAGCATTGGACCATGGAAAGATTTCGCTCAAATCTTCGCAGACGGCGTTGCGTAGATCTGGCTTTCCTCCAAACGTCTGATCCTGCGAAAGCCGATTGATCGCGATTTGAACGGGCGCTCGGAGGCACATCTGCGGTTTGGCGACTGTGCACTCCTGTGGATCGTTTTGTGGTGGACCTCGATTCGGATCATTGCAACGCCGTGCCTCTTGGGATGTTTAATCCCACTCCCTACCTGGCTCCCATGACGTCCTGGAGCTTCGCCGTGTCTACGTACTGCTGGAACCTGGCCACCTTGCCGCCTTTAACGTCCCATACGTGGCAGACCTGCGTGTCCATGCTCTTCCCGGTCGCTTTGTACGTTCCGCTGTAGCGGGCTTCAACGATGACGCTGTCGCCAGCACCGTGGAATGACTTCGGATGGACGGAGAAGCCGTCCCACTCCGCGCCAAGTTTCATGAACAGATTGTTCAGGACGGCGTCCGGTCCTACCCATGCCTCGCCGCTAAGCATGTAGGGGTTGCTCTCCGCCTCATACCAGTGGATGTCTGGGCTCATCGTCCCAAGAACGGTCGGGATATCTCCGCGTCCAAACGCATCGTAGAGATTCTTCAGAAGGCTTACGTTGTCCATGCTCTCTCCTCGGATTTGAATTTCGCCCACCTGTCATGCTGCGTGCCATTCAGACACACCGCACATTGCTCTCACGCCAACCGCCCTCGGGCATACGTCGATCGTCTGGCTAACTCTTGTATAGGCTGACCAATAATCGTGTTTTCAGCCGCTGGTAGTATATCCCAGAAACCGGCCTCCTGTTTTAGGCCGACCGGCCAGTCGGCCTAGTCTTTCCCTCGCTGGCAGCTTGGGGTCCAGTTGACGGAAAACGCCCGATTCGGAAATCTGCTTGATCAAACCTTCAAATCTTCCCTGACGGCAAAGAGTAAAGTTGGCTCGTAAAGGAGTTGGCGTTTGCACGACCGAAAGGTTGGAACTGATACGTCCCGTTACCGGAATGTGGCGCATCGGGCCGTACGCGGAGGGAGGATGTCCAGATTTCCGTTGAAAGTTAGCGACTCTCTCGATTAATTCTAAGCTGCACTGGCTGCAGCGGCCATGGTGGCTGTCCGGAGCCGGTAGGCTGCGTCGATGGCAACGATCAGATGCTGCCCTTTAAAAATCGTTCCATCGATCAGAATGGCGATGAGGGAAAGGTTCGCCAAAGAGCGTTTCATCAGCTGTTCCAGTTTGGCCCGGCTTGCCTGAATGAAGTGTTCGCTGGTGGTGCTCTTCTCGATTCCGTAAGCATCGGCAAACTGCTGAATCACTTCTTTGTAGCTACGCATGGTGAGCCCGTGCATGATCTTCTGCCACACGGTCTCTTCGATCAGAGATGATTTCTGAAACATCTCGTAGCTACCCAGCGGGATCTCTTTGTTATGTTCCCGGCTGCGCACGCGCGGCCTGTCGATGGGGACGCGCTGTTCATCAACGATGCAGTAACCCGATTCGGTGCCCCATCGGTAAGCTTCCCGATTGAAGTTCGGCTGGGATCGTTGGCCTACCAGTCCCTGAACCTCCGCTTCCATAACCGTTTCGATGAACGTCTTTCCGACCGCGCGGATTAGATCCCCTAAACTTTGCTGCGCCAATTCGACAATCCCCGCGGTGGGGAAAGTGAGCTGAATCGGAACCGTGTTTGTGGCCGCCCAATTCTGAAATTTCTCAGCAGCGCGTCTCTTACTGATCTGGTATTGTTTTCTCACTAGCGACTCTCCTTTTTTCTTGGCAGAAAATTTTCCAGAGCCTACCACGGCTCTGGGAGGAGTCGCTACTTTCTACGGTCTACCGGACATCCTCACAGAAATTCCGGGCCTCAATCTCGTTCTTTTTCATCGACATACACTTTTTCAATCCCGAATTCCCCCATCCGCCGTGCTTACATCGAATCGTGAGACTCTACTTTCCTCCGAACTGCCGTCGCCCTGCCGTTCCAAACCGTTCTCCCCTCTCCTCCTCCCCCAGCAACACTCAATTTCGAAGAACGAACCTGGGAATCGATTGATTTCATTCACTTTTCCGCAAAAAACGAACCCGGGGAATATCCTGCGGCAACCTGGCGATTACCTGCGCGAACCTGCCGATATCCTGAGGCCCGCATCCCAGGAAAATGTAATTTCTGAGAAACGAACCCGAGAACTCCTTGATTTTGCTCACCTTTGCCAAAAAGACAACCCGACCGGACACCCGCCCGATACCCGGACTCCAAACACCCGAGCGATACCTGAACAATCGCCCCCGAACCCGGCCATTAACGTGACCCCCACCCTCCAACCACGGCCTCACGCTCCCCTTCATTTTTGCCGCGACAGTCTGCTTTGCAGGATTGACAATAGGAGAAACAACAGTTACCTTCAACACAATTACGTTTTTAAGGGGCGATATGACGATAAAGAGTTACTCTCCATCCTGGCTAGTTCGTAACGCGGCCGTTCTGATACTGGTCGCTTTGTTCTCGCTCGCGTTGAACGCACAGATCGATACCGGCTCAATCGTCGGCATCATCCGGGATCCCAGCGGCGGAGCCATCGCGAAGGCCAACGTCACGCTCACCAATGCCGCCAACGGTGTCTCCAAAACCACCAGCAGTAATGATGGTGGCGAATATCAGTTCGCCGCGCTGCCTCCCGCCACTTACTCCGTGCAGGTTACCGCCCCCGGCTTCAGTGCCCAGGTGGAAAACAATATTGAGCTACACGTCCAGTCGCGTCCTTCCGTCGATTTCACGCTGAAAGTCGGCATAGTCTCAGAGGTGGTGGAAGTAGAAAATCAAGTGGCGCTGCTAAGTACCCAATCAGCCGATGTTGGCGGTGTAGTTCAGGAAAAGCAGATCCGCGATCTTCCCCTCAACGGCCGCCGCTACGCCGATCTTGCGTTGCTCGAACCGGGCATCCAAAAGAACCTCACTAACGGCAACAATCAGGCCCCTGACCGCTTCAGTTCCAACGGTAATCTGGAGACACAGAATTACTTCTCGCTTGACGGCATCGATAACAATTCCGGCTCCACCAACCTGCAGGAAGGCTCTGTGCAAACCGTGCAGCCACCACCGGACGCTATTCAGGAATTCCGCGTGCAAACCCGCACTTACTCCTCTGAATTCGGCACTTCAGCCGGCGCTGTGATTAACGTTTCCCTCAAGAGCGGCGGGAACCAGATTCATGGCGACGTTTGGGAGTTCATCCGCAACAACCGTCTGGACGCGAACACATTCTTCAATAACGCCGGCGGCCTGCGCCGCGGACATTTTAGCCAGAACCAGTATGGCGGGACCATTGGCGGGCCCATCGTTAAAAACAAGACGTTCTTCTTCTTCGATGCCCAGGATTTCACAGCCCGCAAAGCCACCACTATCCTTTCCACTGTCCCTACTCCGCTCATGAAAACGGGTAACTTCACCGAACTGAAGCCCACCCTTACCGATCCTAAAGTTGCGGGGCAGAGCGGCTGCATCTCCGGCAACATCATTACCCCAAGCTGCATAGATCCCGTGGCGGCAAAACTCATCGCCCTGTATCCAACCCCGAATCTTCCTTCCGCCGTGGCAAACTTCGGTAAACCGGGTAGCTGGACCGGTGGCACGAATTACCAGTTCCCTTATTCCGTCCCGACCGATACCACCACGTTCGATGTACGCGCCGATCATAACTTCAATTCCAACAGCCGGATCTTTGCCCGTTACAGTAACTACTCCGTGGATCGGCAGGATCCGCCGTGGACCAGCGACCCCGTCGCGGGCAACGGCAACTTCTCCACCCAGTACGTCATCCGCGGTAAGTCCGTCGCGGTGGCGTGGACAGATCTGGTGGCCCCCACTGTTCTGAACGAATTGCGCGCGGGCTTCAGCCGCGATAATGCCCACAGCGGTTTCGTCGGACTCACTCCGGGCAAGTCGCTGGCGGCAGGTTTGGGCTTGACGGGCATTCCCAATGGACCTTACAACGCAGGTATCCCGCCTATCAACACTACCGGCTTCACTCGTCTGGGTTCGTCCCCCTTCCGGCCGCAGTTCCAGGTCTCGCAGGTCTGGCAGTTGCTGGATACACTCAGTTGGACCAAAGGCAGCCACAGCGTCAAAGCCGGTTACGAGCACCGGCATACCAGCGATAACTTCCTCGATCTCACCGCGCCCCAGGGCCAGTTCACCTCCACCGGAATCTACAGCGGCAATGTGGGCTTCGGAGGCGCGGATTTCCTTCTCGGCGACCCCAGCACCGTTCAGTTCACCACGCCCACGGTGGCGCATAACTATCAATACGCAAGCAGTTTCTTCGCGCAGGATACATGGCGCGTCCGCCCCAACCTCACCCTCAATTACGGGCTGCGCTACGAACTTTTCTCTCCCGTCCTGAATCATCAGAATGCGATGTCGAACTTCACTCCGGCGAACGGTGGCGGTTTCATCACGGCCAAGGATGGCGATTGGTTCGCCCGCGGTCTGGTTCATCCCGATAAGAATGATTTTGCACCGCGCTTCGGTTTCAGTTATCAGCCCGTGCAACGCCTTGTTCTGCGCGGTGGGTTCGGAACGTTTTATCAACATGTAGCCAGAATCGGCTCGGAGAGCGTGCTTGCACTCAACCCCCCAGCGGTAATTGATGCTTCTCTCATCCAGACCGCCGGTAGCGTCACTCCCGTGTTCCAGCTGAGGAATGGTTTCCCGGTTTTCAGTTCCTCATTGCTTGATCTCACACGCCTCCAGTTCCGTGCGCAAGATCCGAACCAGCGGAGCGTCTATGTCAATCAGTTCAGCTTCGGTCCGCAGATAGAACTCTCTCAGGACACCGTTCTCGATATAACCTATGTCGGTAACCTGGGGCGCAAGATGAACCGGCTCCGCAACGCCAACCAGGGCAAGGTCGTAGGTTTCGATTCTGCCGGAAAGCCGCTTACCGTCTTCCCCTACCAGAACCTGAATAGCACCCTCACCGCCACCACGGGCACTCACGCTTTTCTCGAATATGCCACCAATGATGGCGACACTAATTACCACGCGCTCCTGCTTTCCCTGCGCCGCCGCTTCTCGCATGGTCTCTCCTTCGGCATCAGTTACACCTGGAGCCATAACATAGCTGACTTTGTCGATAACCTGACCGGCGGATCCACCCCGGCCAACGCCTACAATTACGGCTTAGAGCGAAGTAATTCGCCCTTCGATGTGCGCCACCGTTTTGTTGCAAACAGCAGTTACTCGCTGCCCATTGGAAAAGGTGGGCTCGTATTGAACAATGATGGTGTGGCAAGCCGCATACTGGGCGGCTGGCAGCTCAACACCATTGTGGCGCTGCAAACCGGTACGCCCTTCACCATCACTGCCACGGACGTCAGTGCCAGCGGTGGCAGCCATGCCAGCCGCGCCAACTGCATAGGTGATCCTTACAAGGGCGCCACCACGGACCGGTCCTCCTTCGCCGGCGGAAGTTCCCCCAGCTTCTTCATCAATCCCGCCGCCTTTGCGGTGCCCGCCGCCGGGTTCTTCGGTAATTGTGCCCCGCGCGTGGTTCATGGTCCGGGACTTGAAAATGTTGACCTCAGCCTGTTCAAGAGTTTTCAGTTCAGGGAAAGAGCGCGCGTTGAGTTTCGCTCTGAGTTCTTCAACGCCTTCAACCGGGCAAACTTCAATAACCCGAATGCCACCTTCAACCCTGCTTCCCTGGGTTCGTTCGGCAAAACATTCAGCACCATCACCGACCCCAGGGAAATCCAGTTTGCGCTGAAACTTTACTTCTAATGAAACTTTTGCTTTCACTGGCGTTCTGTGCGGCCGCAGTAGCTCAGACGCCGTATGACGTTGCTATTCAGCCGTCACCCGTCGCTTATGAGATCCCCATCAATAGAGGGTCCGCCGCGCTCTGGCAAAGCCTGAAAAAACTACATACGCGCGCCAGCATGTTGATGATCACTGCGCACCCCGATGATGAGGATGGCGGGATGCTCACCTATGAATCCCGGGGCAAGGGCGCGCGCGTAAGTCTGCTCACGCTCAACCGCGGTGAAGGGGGCGCAAACGTCATGTCGCCCGATTACTTCGACGCGCTGGGCTTGGTTCGTACTGCGGAACTGCTTGCTGCGGACCGCTATTACGGCGTCGATCAGTATTGGACGCGAGTCATCGATTACGGCTTTTCAAAGACCATGGCGGAATCGATGGACCATTGGACGCGTGACCGCGTGCTTTCAGATGCTGTCCGCGTCGTTCGAATGGTTCGTCCTCTGGTCATTACCTCCGTCTTTGTAGGCGGTGAATCGGATGGCCATGGCAATCACCAGACCGCCGGAGCAATGGCGCAAGCTGTCTTCAAAGCCGCTGGTGACCCGAATATGTTCCCGGATCAGATCCGTGCCGGCCTCCGCCCTTGGGCACCTGTAAAAACCTACGGCCGTGTGCCTTTCTCCAGCGCGCAAAAACTGGAAGTGAATGTTACGGTTCCGGAAGGAACCTTCGATCCCGCACTCGGCGCGTCTTACGTCCAGATCGCGCGCGAAGGACTTGGCTTTCAGAAGTCACAGAATGGCGGACCCAACATTCCGAAAGCGGGTCCGGTATCGGCTGCATATCATCGCTTCGGTTCTACTCTGCCGCCGCTCGCGAAAGAGCAGGATTTTTTCGAAGGCATCGATACCTCGCTACTAGGAATTGCTACGCTCGCCACGGGGAACAACTCAAAGTTCGTCACCGAAGGGTTGCAGAAAATTAACGCAGCCGTGGAAGAGGCCACCGCAAAGTTCAGCGCCGCCAACCCGGAGGCCTCCGCACCCGCGCTTGCTCTCGGCATGAAGGAGACCATAGCGCTCCTGTCCCTGGTGGAAAAGAGCAGCCTCAGTGACCAGGCCAAATATGACCTGGGTCACGAACTGAACGTGAAACGCGCTCAGTTCAACAACGCACTGGCCGAAGCTCTCTCCTTATCGCTCTCCGCGACAGTCGCACCGGAACAGGAACCGAATCCACGCATGGCGATGTTCTTCGGCGATCCCGAAACCTTCCGTGTTGCGATCCCGGGTCAATCCTTCGGGGTTACATTACACGCCGTCAATCAGAGCCGGTCCCAGGCCGTACTTACTTCACTGAACGTCATGTCGACAGAAGGGCCAAAGTGGATAGTGAAAGATCCGCCAACCCTGCAGCTTGCCTCAACGAACGGGTTCATCGACGCGAAATTTACAGTCAATGTCCCGCGGGACGCCGCGCTAACCCGCCCGTATTTCTCACGGCCCGATATCGAGCAGTCTTTTTACACAATCTCAGAAGATAAATACCTCAACACGCCCATGACTCCCTATCCTCTTGCGGGCTGGGCCGAGTGGAGTTATGAAGGCGCCCCTGTCCGTCTAAGCCGTTATGTTCAGACTGTGAAGCGCGTTACCGGCCTCGGCACGGTGATGGAGCCTCTGATAGCCGGTCCAGCCATCGGAATTCAGATTTCGCCGCGTTTCGGAGTGGTCCCATTAGACGCCAAGGCCTTCGATGTGAAGACAGTAATTCATAGCAATGTAAAAGGTGCGGCGTCCGGTCAGGTTCATCTTGACCTGCCCACCGGCTGGAGTTCCCAGCCGGCTTCAGCCCCCTTCACAACACAAAATGAGGGAGATGACAGGACGGTCACCTTCCGTGTTACTCCCTCGAACTTGAGTGAGAAGTCTTACTCCATCACCGCGGTCGCGGATTTCGGCGGCAAACAGTTTCGCGAAGGCTATGAAGCCACGGGTTACCCGGGTCTCGCGCGCTCCTATAATCTCTACCGCCCTTCTACCTACCAAACCAGCGGCGTCGATGTCAAAATCGCTCCCGGCCTGAAGGTTGGTTACGTCATGGGAAGCGGCGACGACGTTCCGGATTCGCTCGTCCACTTGGGGGTGAATGTCGAGTTTCTTACCGCGCCCGATCTGGCAAACAGCGATCTTTCAAAATATGACGTCATCCTGCTCGGTGTCCGCGCGTATGCGGCGCGCAATGAACTGGCCGCTTACAATCACCGCCTCCTGGATTACGTAAAAAATGGCGGCGTAGCCATCGTGCAGTGCAACACGCCTGAGTTCGATCACAACTTCGGACCGTACCCGTACGTGATGGGAAACAATCCGGAAGAAGTCACTGACGAGGCTTCAAAGGTGACCATCCTTTCTCCCGGCAACCCGGTCTTCAACTGGCCAAATAAAATCACCGCCAAAGATTTCGATCATTGGGTGGAAGAACGCGGATCGAAATGGATGCGCACCTGGGACCCGCAATACGAAGCTCTGCTCGAAACTCACGATCAAAATCAGGACCCCCAGAAGGGTGGCCTGCTTTACGCCCGCTATGGCAAAGGCGTTTACATCTACAACGCCTATGCGTTCTACCGCCAACTGCCGGAAGGCGTTCCGGGTGCCTACCGGCTCTTTGCCAACATGCTGAGCCTTCCCAAGAACCCGCAGATCAGATAGCGGATGCCAGCATCAGAAGTGCGGCCCAGCTTGGTCCGCGGCATTGGTCTGTTTGGCGCCACGTCGTCGAACATGCTAAACATGATCGGGGTCGGGCCGTTCCTCACCATTCCCCTCATCATTGCCAGCATGAACGGCCCTCAGGCGATGCTCGGTTGGGTGCTGGGTGCGGCAATCGCGATCTGTGACGGTCTGGTTTGGGCTGAACTCGGCGCGGCCATGCCAGATACGGGCGGTCCTTATCGCTACTTGTTCGAAGCGTTCGGCCCGCACAGCTTTGGCCGGCTCTTGCGCTATCTTTTCCTGTGGCAAACGGTAGCCGTCGCGCCGCTCAGCATCGCCTCCGGTGCAGTCGGCTTTTCCCAATACGTAAAGTATCTGTGGCAGTCTGTCACTCCCACGGAACAGAAGCTAATCGCCATGGCCGTCTGTCTCATCGCCATGGCACTGCTCTATCGCGGCGTCGAAAGTGTCTCGAAACTTTCTGTCCTGCTTTGGTTGGTCGTGCTCGGAACTATCGCCTGGATCATCATCTCCGGCTTGATTCATTTCCAACCCGCAAAGGTCTTCACCTTCCCGCCAAATGCGTTTCGGATGGATAGCGGATTCTTCTTCGGTCTGGGCGCGGCCACCTTGATCGCGATGTATGACTTCGGTGGTTATAACAACATCTGTTTCGTTGGTGGTGAAGTCAAAGATCCCACCAAAACCATCCCGCGCTCCATCCTGTTTTCGGTGATCGCGGTCGCCGCCATCTACCTGACCATGAACCTGACCATCCTCAGCGTCGTTCCGTGGCAGGAAGCAGCGAAGACGGAAACCATTGTCTCCTTGTTTATCCAGCGTCTTTACGGGAACACGGCAGCTCAAATCGTTACAGTTCTTGTTCTCTGGACTGCCTTCGGATCTGTCTTCGCCCTCATGCTGGGCTATTCCCGCATCCCCTTCGCGGCTGCGGCGGAAGGAAACTTCTTTGCGCCCTTTGCGCGCCTCCATCCCACCAAACGCTTTCCCACATTTGCGCTGCTGTTTGTCGGGGTCACCTCCGGCATCGCATGCATGCTCGATCTGGAGTCGCTTGTGAAAGCATTGATTGTGATTCAAATTATGCTTCAGTTTCTGGCGCAAATTGTTGCCGTAACGTTGATTCGCAAATACCGGAAAGATATTGCGCGTCCATTCTCCATGTGGGCTTATCCTGTCACCAGCGTCATCGCATTCGCTGGGTGGATGTATATTCTGGTGGCCAGCGGATGGCAATACATCTTTGCTGGCTCTGCTCTGATCGTCGCCGGTATTGGAACTTATCTTTGGAGATCGAAGTTGCGGAGAGAATGGCCATACGCATCGTAGTCGCCGGCGAGATCTTCATCGACCAGGTGCTGTCCGGTTTCCCCGGATGGCCGCAGCGAGGGGAAGAAAGCTTTGCAACGTCCATGGTTCGCGAGGTGGGAGGCGGCGCGCCCCACACGGCAATGGGCTTGGCCCGTCTCGGTTGGGATGTGGTTCTGGCTGGCCCCGTCGGAGCCGTCGATGGTGCATGGGTAAGCCGCCGCTTGGAAGAACTAGGCTTACAAACCGCTTACCTCAAGCAAGTGGAAGACGAGTCCACCGGCACCACCATCGCAATCACCTCGCCGGAAGACCGTACGTTCTTCACTTACCCGGGTGCGAACAAATCCCTCAGCGGCATGCTGTCTTGCTTACCGGCCGGAGACCATCTCCATCTTGCCTGCGCGTGCGACTCCGCAACGTTGCAGCACCTCACTACACAATTCCATACTGTCTCCGTTGATGCCGGATGGAATCTCGATTGGCTGCGCAATGCCGGTATCAGGATTGCTCTGAAGCAGGTCACATGGTTCCTGCCCAACGAACGCGAGGCCGCCTTCATGACAGGCGAATCCGAACCGGCATCCATGCTGGCTCGATTTTTTGAAATGAACATTAACGCTGTAATAAAACTTGGGTCGCAAGGTTCCGCACTCAGGCAATCGGATGGCAGCATGCTTCTGGTGCCTTCCATACCGGTTCAGGTAGTGGACACCACAGGAGCTGGTGATAACTTCGATGCCGGTTTTCTTGATGGCTGGCTGCGCGCAAAAACGCCGGCGGATTGTTTGAAGACAGGGAATATTCTGGGTGCTCTCTCCACCCGCACAATGGGTGGTATGAATGGTTTTCCTGACAAGGAGGAGTTTCAATCTTGGGGCTTAAAATAACCGTAATCGGTGGAGGAGGCGTTCGCACGCCTCTTCTGATCCATGGGCTCGCGGATTCCGGGCTCGATATCAGCCAGTTGGCTCTCTATGACATTGATGAGAGCCGCGCGCGTACGATGGCTTCGCTCGGCCAGTTGCTCGCCCCCTTTCCGGTGGTGCCTTTTAGTCGCTTCGAAACGGCTGTCGATGGCGCTTCCTTCGTTCTGTCAAGCATCCGCGTGGGAGGGATCGCGGCGCGGGCAAGAGATGAACGTCTCGCGATAGATCACGGGTTCGCCGGTCAGGAAACCACAGGTCCCGGCGGAGCCGCCATGGCTCTTCGAACCATCCCTGTCGTGCTCGATCATGTTCGCAAGATTCAGAAACTGGCCCCGCAAGCCTGGTACATCAGTTTCACTAATCCAGCCGGGTTAATCTCGCAAGCCGTTGCTGCTCATACCAAAATTCGAGCTATCGGGATTTGCGATACACCTTCCGAACTCTTTCACCGGATCGCAGCCGCTCTCGGTGGACCGGTCACCTGCGATTATGCCGGACTTAATCATCTGGGTTGGGTCAGACGAGTTACTCAGAACGGTCAAGATGTAACGCAGCAATTACTAAATAACGAAGATCTTTTGCGCAGCCTGTACCCGGCTGACCTGTTCGATCCTGTTCTCATCCGCACGTTAGGCTTGATTCCGACGGAGTATCTGTTCTTCTATTACTCCCAAACGCGGGCGCTCTCGAATCAGGTGAAGGCAGGGTCCACGCGCGGCGCCGAAATCGAGAAAATGAACCTAGATCTGTTCGCCGCTCTCGCGTCTGAAACACCCACTGAGGGCCTCAACGTATATCGCAATTATCTAATGCGCCGCAATGCGTCTTATATGAAGCTGGAAGGCGAATCCGGCTCTGCCTTCAGCACCTACGAAGAACAGCCTGATCCCTTCGCGGCAGCAACCGGTTATCACCGTATTGCTGTTGAAGTACTGCTCGGGCTCAACTCCGATACCCCCCGCCAGGCAGTGCTCAACGTTCCGAATCACGGCACCATCAAGGGCATGGCATCCGAAGATGTCGTTGAGGTTCTCTGTGACATCACGCGCGCGGGGCCCGTCCCGAGAAAAGTTGGACGCCTCCCCGATTCTGTCCGCGGTCTCGTGCTGTCGGTAAAGAGCTATGAACGGACTCTCATCGAAGCGGCAGTACAGAAATCATTCTCGCTCGCGCAACTAGCGCTGCTTGAATACCCGATCATCTCCGAATGGGAGCCCGCAGGCCAA
>Ga0123337_10005299_pt1 | contig 12749 bp, 17 predicted proteins | sample frozenSSSSmetaG_FD_89792 | JGI IMG/M metagenome (GOLD analysis project Ga0123337, IMG submission 89792) | Glacier valley bacterial and archeal communities from Borup Fiord, Nunavut, Canada, to study Microbial Dark Matter (Phase II) -... | ecosystem: Environmental > Aquatic > Freshwater > Ice >...
GCGTGATGATCGGTATCTGCGTGCTGGCCATGCCTGCGCTGTACGCGGCGGGCAGCAACGTAGCACTGCTCTACGCGGCGGTGTTCGTTGTGTATTGGTGCTATGGCACGCAGCTTTCCGTGAACGGCGTGGCGGCCTCCGATTTCTGGGGAACCAGGAACGCGGGAATCAACTATGGGATTTTGTTCACGGCGTGGGGAGTGGCGGGGATTATCGGACCGCGAATCGGAGGGGTGCTGTACGACCGGTATCACAACTATCAGGCGGCGTTTTATACAGCGGCTGGGTTGGCGGCGGTGGCGCTGATATGTGAGTTGGGAGCGCGGCGGCCGGTGATGGGTTATAAGTCTTTGGCCCAAGAGTAGTTTTGGGTGATGGAAAAGATTGCGTTTCCCTGTTCAGCTTCAAGGATGAGATTTAGCTCAGATTCGGAATTGTCATAGATAAAAAGCCGGTCAACTACTTTCAGAAGCCCACGGAGGTTTTGAATGCTTCTCGTGTAGCGGCGGCGAACGTCCAGATCTGGAACATGGTGGCCGCCTCTGGCTACCCGTTCCTTCACTCGCGTGATACTTAAGTCAGCGTTGGCGACACAAACAAAAATCAGCACCACTGTAAAGCCGTGTTCCTTCGCTGAAGCAATTGCCGTAAAGATCCAGGCTCCCGAGAGCGTGGTTTCAACGGCAAAGCTTTCTTTCGCCTGGATCTACCCGCGCGTTCGATTAAGAACCTCCCTGCCAGCGGCAACCGCGCTTTGTCTGGGGTTGAAAGGAGTCATTCGTTTGGCAATGGCGTCCGGGTCCAGCATATTGGACTTGCCGGGAAAGGGACTCCGACGACTCAGGCTACTTTTACCGGAACCGTTTGGACGGGGCAAAACTGTCAGCACCGGCAAAGCTAGGCTGCGGCCCTGGTTAATTCTTATATGACTGTGTAATTTTGCTCGCCCGAAGCACCCGGAGTGTACCGAATGTGAAATCTTCTTCCGTCAGGCTGCTCCACAATATCCATATTCTGTTTCATATCGCGGTAAAACACGGGCACGCCGGCCTTCAGAGTTGACTGTATTGCGTCGGCAATCGCGGCCTTCATCTCAGCCGTAAGTTGTTCAGAGGTAATCCGATCTTCCCTAGCTCTGTAGATTATTGGTTTTATCGAGTCTGTGATCACGGAGCAAATACGCGATCCACCTTCAGATTACGTTTGAAGGGAGCCATTCCTCCCACCACACGCAGATAATGAGGCTCGAAACGCGCTTGTGAATTACCGCATGGAAGTGAGTAGAGCCTTGGTGCAACGAGTCCAAAACTGAATTTGCCGGCCTTTCCTGTCAAACCGTCATACCCTAGCCGCAGATAAACACTTACTTTTCGACAGTACCTCAACAGTCGACGTGTGATCTCGAAATTGAGATCGGCTAGCCTCTACCCTGTACGTTCCGAGGCGTTGTTGTCTATAAAACCGTCATTGTAGAGATTATCTTACGGACGCCATACACAGTTACGGCTTGGACAGTGACAGTGCCGGTTGCACGGTGAGTGGATGAATTTAGCTGAAGTAGAATGATCAAAAAGATGGCGGTCGTCAAAGGATTTTGTGCTGATCTGTTAATCCAGCAGCGTTGTGTAGTGCCATATGCAATAAGGCTACATCGAAGATCTTAATTCGTGTTATTGAGGAAGTATGCAGTTCACGCTGGCAATCGGGTTAATACTATTGGCGGGGGAGACGGTGCAGTCCACTGACAAATGGCGGGCCGACTACGAAGCCGGGCTGCGCGCGCCGGACGGGTGGTTGTCGCTGGCGGGTTTGACCTGGCTACACAACGGGATGAACGAAATTTTACTTCCCGTTCGTTGTGGCGGGAAGGCCTTTGCTGTTGAGTTTCATGATGGCCACGCGACGCTGCATCCGCATACCGGCGCCAGTGTGACGGTGAACGGTGTGAATGCGGGAAGAACCGAATTGTCTTTGGACAAGAGCGTGGTGGAAACCTGTGGCACTTCGGCAACCTTTATAAATCGCGGAGAGCGATTTGGCATACGTTTGCGTGACCCCGAAGCGAAGACACGTCGCGAGTTTCGAGGGCTGAAGTGGTTTCCTGTCAATGATAAGTGCCGGGTGCAAGCCAAGTGGCGTGCTTATCCAGCCCCTAAGTTGATTCCGATCACAAATGTTCTGGGCGATACGCGGAATGAAGCGAGCCCGGGTTATGCGGAGTTTGTTCTGGGAGGCAAGACTTATAAGCTGGAACCAACTATAGAAGACGGGCTCTTATTCTTCATGTTCCGCGATTTGACCAGTTCAGACCTGACTTACGGGTCCGGACGCTTTTTGAAGGCTGCGATGCCCACGTCTGACTTAGTGACGCTCGATTTCAACCGGGCTTATAATCCGCCCTGTGCTTACACGGAGTTTGCCACTTGTCCGCTGCCGCCGAAACAGAACCGGATGGCCGTGAGGGTGGAAGCCGGACAGCAGAGATACGGTGTCAATTGAAAAAATTAGTATTGGCGTCACAATCGCCGCGGCGTGCGGAGTTACTGAAGAACGCGGGCTTTGAATTCACCGTGCGCGCCAGTTCAATCGACGAAACCGTGCGGCCCGGAGAAGATCCGGAACAGCATGTGGAGCGCCTGGCATGGGAGAAGGCAGATTCCGTGGTGAGCGACCCGGACGAGATTGTGCTGGCGGCGGACACCATTGTTTTGATCGACGGCGAAATTCTGGGGAAGCCCCGTGACCAAGCGGATGCAGAGCGGATGCTGACGCTGCTTTCCGGCCGCAAGCATGAAGTGCTGACTGCAATCTGCTTACGTTGGGGCGCGCAGGTGGCCAAAGAAACAGTAGCCACCAACGTCTGGTTCATCACTCTGAGCCACAGCCAGATTCACGATTACGTGGCTACCGGCGAGCCGATGGACAAAGCGGGCGCGTATGCGATTCAGGGGATTGCCTCGCGGTATATCGAACGCATCGATGGATCGTATAGCAACGTGGTGGGGCTACCCATCGCGGCGGTCCACAGGTTACTCAATCATGCCAATCGGCCGTGCTAAGTTGAGCTGGTGAACCCCTACAGATTGTTTCTTGGCGACGAGCGCGCGGTGGATGTGATTCAGGTAAGTTCCGAGCGTCTGCGTAATCTGGCGACCGCGATTGGGCCCGAAGGTTGGGACCGGAGTTTCGCGCCGGGCAAGTGGACGGCACGGCAGGTGATCTGCCATCTGGCAGACGTTGAAATCGCTTTCGCGTTCCGGCTGCGCCAGGCTGCCGCCGAAGACCATCACACAATCCAGCCATTCGATCAGGATACATGGGCCACACCTTATAAGGACCTTGATGTTACTGCCGCGGTTGAGACCTTCGTGGCACTCAGGAAGTGGAACCTGCTGTTTGTGGGAGCGCTACTGCCGGAAACTCTTCGGAAGCCAGTTTCGCATCCCGAACGCGGCACGATGACCATGCAGACGATCCTCGACACCATGGGCGGCCATGACCGGAACCACTTGGAACAGTTGGAGCTAGTCCGGTCGAACCAGTTGCAGCGTTCGTGACCAACGGGTCCGCGTAAAGAAGTGCTGAGCCAGATCGATGGCATGGTGCAGCGAATAACCGGTTAGATCTTCCGTGGGAGCGTCATAACTCCACAACAGCATGAACGGCTTACCGATAATGTTCCCGCGGGGAACGAAACCCCAGACGCGGCTATCGGAAGAATTATCTCTGTTATCGCCGAGCGCGAAATAATTTCCCGGCGGAACGGTGAATTCCGCAATATCGTCGCGCCCCGGTTCGTAACCCGGAAAAATGTGTTGCGTGTAGGGCTCCGCAAGCAATTTGCCGTTGCGGTAAATCTGTTTGTTAACCATGCGGATGCGGTCGCCGGGAATGCCGATTACGCGTTTGACATAGGTCTCCCGAATGTCGGGTGGGAAGCGGAATACGATGATATCTCCGCGCTTGACATCCTGATAGGGCAGCAGCGGAAGCTTGCCTGGCGGAGCGTAGGCCAGTTTATCCACAATCACATGGTCGCCCACAAGGAGCGTTCCCTCCATGGAAGCTGTTGGAATCACAAAGGGTTGCGCGATCATGCTGGTGGCGAAAATGAGAACGACGAAATTGAAGATCCATTCGAAGATGTTACGGCTCATATGGTTTGTGCGTACTTGATAATCTGGTACGCGGGCGAGAAGAAGAATGTTCGCATTTCATGAAAAATCGGTATTGGTTACGGGCGGCACCACGGGCATCGGCTTAGCGGTGGCGAAATCCTTTGTGACAGCGGGCGCGCGTGTGTTCGCACCTGGGCCGGCAGAACTGGATGTAACCTCTGACGAGCAGGTGGCGCGCTACTTCGATAACGTGACGGAACTGGATGCACTGGTGAACTGCGCCGGGGTGATCCACCGCGATGAAGAGTTCGAGATTGCGACGTTTTTGCACGTGTTGGATGTGAACCTGGCGGGAACGATGCGGATGTGCACCGCGGCCCGGCCGCTGCTGAGCGCGACCGGCGGCTCGATTGTTAACATGGCTTCCATGCTTAGCTTCTTCGGCAGCGCGCGCGTGCCTGCTTACAGTGCTAGCAAAGGCGGGGTGGCGCTGCTGACGAAATCGCTTGCAGCAGCGTGGGCGATGGACGGAGTTCGCGTGAATGCGGTGGCGCCGGGGTGGATTGCGACCGGCTTAACCGAGGCGCTACAGAAAGACGTGCACCGCAGTGGGCAGATTCTGGCCCGCACACCGCAGGGCCGCTGGGGCCGCCCGGAAGAGGTGGCAAGCGCGGTGCTATTCTTGTGTTCGCCCGCAGCCGCATTCATCACCGGAGCCGTGATTCCGGTGGACGGCGGGTACTCCGCCGTATGACGACTACTCACCCTCTCTCGCCCCATCAGATTGTAGAAACCGCGGTGCCGGATGACGAACGCATCTGGGTGCCGCAAGCGAAGGATGTCTGGTTCCGGCCGCTGATGTTGAACACGTTGGGCGGGCAATGGTGCAACTTACTGCGCGTGCGGAAAGCAGGAATTCTAAGCAGACACAGGCATCCGGCACCGGTGCACGGATATGTAATCAAAGGGTCGTGGCGATATCTGGAACATGACTGGGTAGCGCGAGCTGGAGATTACGTATTCGAACCACCCGGTGAAACACATACTCTGAGCGTTCCGGAAGATGTGGAAGAGATGATCACCTTCTTCAATATTTCCGGCTGTATGTATTATGTGGACGAGCACGGCAACCACACCGGCTTCGAAGATGTATTTACCAAGATCGATATGTGCCGCAAACATTACGAGGCGTGCGGGTTGGGTGCGGACTACGTGAATCGCTTCGTGCGTTAGCCGCGCTATTGCAGTTCGCTAATCCAACGCAGGGCGCTCAGGCTGGGCATAAAGCCATACTCGCCGCCCAGTGTCCGCGTGAAGCTTTCCATCATGGGGATTCTGCGGCGCACTGGCCAACGCGCCGGAACGGTGAACGTTTCGTTGCCATCGTGCCAGGCGGCAATCGGGTCCCGTTGAGTACTTAGGCCCAGGAAATTGCCGTTCTGGATCCACTCTCTTTTCAGGAACTCGTAAGTATCCGGAGCGGTGGCACTCAGGAAGATAAAAAAGATACCTCGGCTCTGGCCATCGTCCTGCAGCACGCCGGGGGGAAGCGGCGCACCATAAGCTGTGCCGTGGCGGATGATACGGTGCAATCTGACATTCGTCATGACGGCGAGTTCCGTATCGCGCGGGTTCATGCGCCGGATATGCGCTCCTACCGGGCACTTACTCCCCACCGGATCTTCACCATAGAGGAAGTTATTCACTTGTTGCAGATCGCTTCCTAACTCTGGGGAATCCTGCTCAGGCGAGAGCATGAGCGGAGCGCCACTTGGCCAGCGGCCCACCATCTTCGCAGCGAGCAGTTCTTCACCCCCGGGCGCGGCCGCGTTGGCCTGAAGGAATTGCCGGAACAAGGCCACATGCGAGTGAAGCTTACGAAAGCCCGTGAACGTACCGTTACGGCCCAGGATATCGGGTTGGGGCAGGGGAATGGCGCGGCCGCAATCGCCAGGATAGCCCAGTACAAACTCGCCCGCGGCTACTGGCTCTTCCGGGCTCACGATGGGGCTTGCGCCGTTCCCGCAGATATTGGGAAAGCTGATTCCGTCTTTATAACCGAAGGGAGTGCGGCCGCCTGCCACCTGCGCGAAATCTTCGCGGCACAACATCTGTACGCCGGGCAGCTCCTGAAGCTGCTGACACGCCAGATTCAACTTGTCCTGAAACTTTTGTTCGCTGATGGAGAGAAGTGTCAGAGCGACATGGATCTGTCCAGTGCCATACGGGTGTTCCCATTTTTCGGGCACACTATCACCGGTTTCGAGTTCGCCGACACGGGCTGCCATACCTTGTTGAAATGCTATAGGGAAAGTATCGAGCGATGCCTTGGGAACCCCGAGCGCCTGCAGGCCGGAGAAAGTAATGGCGACGGCAGCCCATGTTTCGGAAGAAGCATAATCCGCCGCCGAAACCACGTGGGGCAGAAGCCGCCGAATGAACTCACGGCCCTGCGCCGCATCAGTGAAATGAAACAGAACATGGCACCCCAAGTAAGGAGCCGGTCGCCGCCGGAGTATCGGACTTTGTATGTCCCCAAGTTCCAGGTTGGGGTTATCGTTTGCGGGTGCCAAGACGCGTTGCCTTGATTAATTGGCGGCGTCCAGAAGAGCGTCCAGAGCTTTACGTACTTTCAGGCCACGCCGGATGTCGGCCACCGTGGAATCCGGATACGCGGTGTACCAGCCGACCGCCGTGATCTGGTGCTGTGCAATAAAATCTTTCACTGTTGGGGAGTGAATGCCGGGCCAGCCTTCAATCACGGAGAACAGCATGTCCATAGCATCTGGAATCAGCGTGGCAAAGTCATTGATGTAACTGTCCCAATTGCCATCGTAGGCGGTGGCGAACAACAGCTTGGCGTCATTTTCCAAAATGACAAAGCGCATATCATGGACCGTTCCCACGCGATCGGCACCAGAGAACCTGCCTCCTTGAGTTGCCAGGATTGCGCGTAACTTATCCGCGCCGCCAGGCTTGAACGGCACAATCACCGTAAGTTCAGAAATCTGTCCATCCCGTAATCCGACGCGATTCGCCGGTACTGTTTTATCCGTGGCAGGTGTCATCGGGTAAGTCTCCATTCAGGAGCGTATGAGCTCCTTAGCAAAATAAAAACAATCCGCTATTGTACAGCAGTTCGTTAGAAATTCAGTTGAAACCAACGCACCACGGCATTCTTCGATTGGGGGTGCTTGATCTTGACCCAGCCCGGCCCCAGTCGTGAAGCTTTATCAGCGGCAAGCATTTCAATTGTGACCGGCCCTGGCTTGTATCCCGCGCTGGCCATTACCTGTTTAATCTGCTGCTCCGTCACGGTGACTCCGGGCAAGAAATCGAGCGTGATTCTCGCTTTCTTCATATCGTACTTAGCCCACTCAACGCCCTGTAATTGATAGAGGCGAACCGTGATGTTGAAATAACCGCGCGGAGAGAATACGCCGTTCAAGCCCGCGACCGCGCGCGCAACCGTCGTACCCGGTGCGTCTGTGGCGGCATTCAAACTGGCGGACAGCAGCGCCGCGGCAATCAGACAGATCAACCGGCTCATGACCGGTTCCTGGCGTGGCGCCATGTGGGGGCAGCCAGATAATATTCATAAAACAGGAAAAACGTGCTCCTCTGCTTCATTCGTGTGGCTCCCGGCAGATCCTGCACGAGTGGAAGTTGCGCGCCTAAGCCGATCTGCCAGTGCAGCGTAGATAGTTCAAGCACCGCATCCTGCCGGAGAATTCTGCCTCCTGAATTGACGGCGAAGAGCCCGTTTACATGGTCTTTACCCTCCTGAACGTAATTCGATTCCACAGAGAACACGACTAACTTCGGTAAGCCCTCTTCGGGCATGTGGATGGGATAAAGCTTGACTTCGAACTGCGCGTCCGCGCGGAATTGGCTGCCTGGGCTAAGGCCGGATGTAGTAACAGCGTTGTATCGATAAGTGGAATCCGCGGCCATGCCGATACGCAAGTTATTAAAGCCCGCGGCTACACCAACATAGGGGTCCACCGTACCGCTGCCCGTTTGAAGCGCTTTCGGTAATAGCCCCAGGGGACTGCGAAGGCGGCTATCGCCAGTGGGCAGGAACGCGCCGGCCAAGGGGGCGATACGAAACGTGGATTTCGGCCTATCGCGTTTATACAACGTATATCTGGCATAGAACAGCGTGTCACTCGATCCGCCTGAACTTAGCCGCACAGAGCCTGCGCTTGTGTTTTGCGTGAGCGAACCGAAGCCCTGGTTGATATTGGCAAACAATCCCCAGCGCGACGTAAGACCGTACCCGACCGTGATGGGGAACTGCACACCGTGAAACTGCCTGGTGGAAAATGTGGGCTGCGCGTTGAAGCGGACCAGCATTTGTTCCTTAGCGACCGGTAGCGCGGTCACAAACGTTGCAGGGGATGCGAACAGGAAGGGAACCGTTGCGGGAAGCAACAGCAGAGTGAAAAATCGGTTCGATATAGACACACGGAAGTGTAACAAATTGTTCGCTGCTTCAACTCTGGCGGGACGGGTTCTGCTACCATCTTTTTCCATGAAGAGTATCTTGTTATTCGCCTTGCTGGCGGCTCCGGCCTTATCGCAAACTCCGGCCGATGAGGTCCGGAAGCAAGCCGAATACACGCGTTCGCACTACACGAAATTCGATTTTCGGATTCCCATGCGTGACGGGATCAAGCTCTTCACCAGCGTTTACGTACCGAAGGACCAAAGCCAGCAGTGGCCCATGCTGATGCAGCGCACGCCCTATTCCGTGGCACCGTATGGAATCGACAACTATCGCGCCAGCCTGGGGCCCAGCGACCTATTTACCAAAGAGTCATTCATTTTTGTTTACCAGGACGTGCGCGGCCGCTACCTTTCGGAAGGCGAGTTCGGGGATGTTCCGGTTCACAAGCTCAAGTTTTCCGGCCTAAAAGATACGGACGAAAGTACCGATACCTACGACACCGTGGATTGGCTGGTGAAGCACGTGCTGAACAACAACGGCAAGGTGGGCCAGTACGGCATTTCGTACCCGGGGTTCTATACTGCTTTCGGAATGATCAACGCGCATCCGGCGCTGAAGGCATCGTCTCCGCAGGCGCCGATGGGCGACGTCGGCAACGGCGACGATTCCTATCACAACGGTGCATTTTTTCTGGCCGCGAATTTCGGATTTTACTCCAGTTTCAAGCCTCGCGGCATAGAGCCGGCGCGGCCTGACCGCAATGCCGCGCGCTTCGATTTCGGAACACCCGATGCGTATGAGTTTTACCTTGGAATGGGCGCGCTGGCGAACGCGAATGAAAAATATCTGAAGAACGCGAGTCCCTATTGGAACGAGAATTTGAAGCATGACGCCTACGATTCCTTCTGGCAGGATCGCGCGCTGGCGCCGCATATGCGGAACGTGACGCCGGCGGCTCTGCTTGTGGGCGGATGGTTCGATGCTGAAGATCTATCCGGGCCATTGAAACTGTTCCGCGCGCTGGAGGCGGGTGGCCCGTCATCTCCGGACACTCTGGTAATGGGCCCCTGGCAGCATGGCGGCTGGTCGCGCGGCGATGGAGACAAGCTGGGCAACTTGAGCTTCGGCTCAAAAACCGGCGAGTACTTCCGCAAAGAGATTGAGCTGCCATTTTTTGTTAAGCACCTGAAGAGCAAAGGGGACGTGAAGTTTCCTAAGGCCTGGGTCTTTGAAACCGGTACGGGCGAGTGGCAGCGCTTTGAACAATGGCCGCCGAAAAATGCGGCAATGCGCGAACTGTATCTGGAGGCTGGCGGAAAACTCTCCTTCACTCCCAACCCGAAAGACAAGAGCTACGACGAGTACGTGAGCGACCCCGCGCACCCTGTCCCGGTGCTAGGCGAAATCGGTTCCGGTATGCCTGGGGATTACATGACCTATGACCAGCGCTTCGCCAGCCAGCGGCCCGACGTTCTTACTTACCAGACCGATCCGCTGGATCATGACATTACGGTGGCCGGGCCGATTAGTCCCAGCCTGACGGTTTCCACCAGCGGCACCGATTCCGACTTTGTCGTGAAGCTGATCGATGTTTACCCGAATGACTATCCCGATCCGGACCCGAACGCGTCACACGTCCACATGGCCGGCTATCAACAGTTGGTGCGCGGCGAACCTTTCCGCGGCAAATACAGGAATAGTCTGAGTAAGCCGGAAGCCTTCCAGCCGAACCAACCGGCTAAGCTGGAATTCGTGATGCCGGATGTCTGTCATACGTTCCGGCCTGGCCATCGCATCATGGTGCAGATACAAAGCTCCTGGTTCCCGTTAACCGACCGGAATCCGCAGAAGTTCATGACTATCCCGAATGCTAAGGCAACGGATTTTGTGAAGGCTACCGAACGCGTTTATCGTGGATCGACTTTGAAGGTGATGACGCTGGAAGGGGAACGATAAGCTTGTTTGGGACCAAGTCGCTACGGGCGAAGGAGAGCCCGTCACCGCGCAATAAATCGTTTTGAACCGAGGTCATCATGAATTTAAGAGCCGTGGCGGGAATGATTGTATTGGGATTCGGTTCTACTGTTTGTTGTCAGCCGGTGGCGACCACCGGTTCCGTCAAAGGGACAATCCGCCTGGCGGATACGAAAGCACCGGCTGCTGGCGTAAATGTGGTTCTGCAGCCGGTTCGATCCGAATGGAACTCCATGCTGAAAGAAGAGTCACAATTACCGATCAATTCTCCCCCGGCGAGTTCCATGCGGTAACAGACACTTCTGGAGGCTTCACAATAACAAACGTCCGGGCTGGTGAGTACTACGTGGTGCCGTATCTGGCAGGCTATATCGCGGCTCAAGATTTTGTTCCTCCGGGAGCTTTGGCCCCTGAATTCCATGGGGAAACGCGACTGCCAGGCTTTGTTGGAAGAGTTGTTGTTTCCTCCCGGATTACGGCACATACCGATCTGGTCTTAGAGCGGGGAGGCACGATAGAAGGGATAGTAGCTTTTGGCCAGGGGCGGCCCGAGATTCTTCCTAAGCGGTCTTTGATGGGCATCGCTCTGAATCTTTCCGTTAAAGGGCGAGACGGTCAGTTCAGACGCGCTCTGGGTGCTAGTCACCCGGGCGAAGATGGCCATTACCGGATTGATGCGGTTCCTAAGGGCTCCTATATTCTTTTTGCGGCATTGGGGGGAGGTATGGTGCAGACAGACCGGGGACTTCAAGGAAGCAGCGGCCGCTTCATCTACTTCGGCAGCACTGTTCGCCCCAGCAGAGCGCAGGTTATTGAGATGACTGGAGGAACTGCAAGGCGAACTGGCGTGGACATCACCATACCGATGACTGGTTTGCACACGGTGCGCGGAAAAGCCGAAATGGTGGGCGGCAAGCCGATCACCGAAGGAATTATTAGGCTATTTCCGACCGGAGAGAGGGACCCCTCACGTGCGAATCCTCTGGCTGCCAATGGGACTTTTGAGTTCGATCAAGTTGTTAGCGGCGACTACACGGTTTGGTTAGAAGATGTGCCGCAATACGAGTTTGCAGGGCCTGCTCCCGATGGGAAAGGTATTCGTATGAAACAAAGAAAAAAGCTTTACAATGCGTTGTCCCAAGACCTCTCAGTTATTGACCGGGATCCCCAAGTGGTTGTTCTACGGCCCAATTCGGTTTCTAAGTAGCTTCTCTACGCAAGATGAATGACGTTCCGATGCGCTTTGCGCAAGATGCATTCGGCGGACTAACTCCTCATGTAATGCCGCATCTGGATAGCTTGCGCGGAATCGTGTTGCTCCAGCAGCCGGAGAGCCTCCCGCAGTACCTCGCTGGATGAATTGTAGTGGCCGGATTCCACTTTTGCGAAAACCAATTTTTCAAGTTCCGGGGTCTACGACATGTCTATAAAATGCTCCTGCATGCCGTTACCTGGCAATCTTATCCGTCATCACATTTTCGGTTGCGGCACGAATGCGATCGAGTTGAAAGCCATGGTGATGAATGTGGGGGGAGAAAAAGCTGTGCACCTGGGGCAAAGTCATCCAGCCGCTAACAGGATGCCGGAACACTCCCTCCCGGACTCGATCGCGTGTTACTTAAGTGAGTAGTGAGGCTAACACCTTGCGCGCTGCTCCCCAATCGTGACGTACGCTTGCTAGATTTATATTTGGATCAGGCAACATTTGTGAAGCTGATTTGGGAACCTTGACTCTGCGATCCGACCGGAAGAGGCGGTCAAGAAACAGGAACTTAGCCGGTCCCGCAACCCGATTGCGTGCGGCGTACTTAGCCCGAGACGAGTTGCGTCTAAGATTCTGCCTTCCACTTTGACTCTGTCGAGCATCTCTGTTTTCTGGCGTTCGAGTTCCTCAAAAGTAACCATGTTACCGACTCATCCCAATCAGTAATTGGCGCGCAGACCACCCGACAATCAGCAGAAACCCTATGCAGCTAAACAAGATCACAACCAAGCGCCGCTCCGGTGACAGATACCGCGCCTTGATCATTGACTTACCCGAAGTGTCAAGAGTAATTCGCATGGCCACCCGGGCCGCGCGCTTCTCATCCAGGTTAACGATGACAACCGCGAACTCGCCCGGCACTCCAATCTCCTGATGCAGCGTTCCTGAAGTTGATGTAGCGATACTCTCGTGTTCACGCCCCTTCAACAAAGCCTGCAAGTTA
>Ga0123337_10005300_pt1 | contig 12744 bp, 10 predicted proteins | sample frozenSSSSmetaG_FD_89792 | JGI IMG/M metagenome (GOLD analysis project Ga0123337, IMG submission 89792) | Glacier valley bacterial and archeal communities from Borup Fiord, Nunavut, Canada, to study Microbial Dark Matter (Phase II) -... | ecosystem: Environmental > Aquatic > Freshwater > Ice >...
GGATATGTTTAACGTTGACAACCCCGTTAACCTCGTTGGTTATCTTGGTCGTGAGCAGTATGGAGACTGGCCTATTTTAAAAGGACAGGATTTTACAGCAAGTCCTTCTGAGCAGGAAATAGTTGAAACTTACATTAAGGGCAAGGGGCAATATGTAAAAAATGGCCGTAAGATGGTAACGACTTACGCTTCAGAAGATCAGCATATTTTTCCACGCATGTGGGACCAGAGCAATGACCAGGGACATGCCGATTATTACGCAAGTTTTGCAGGCATTGGAAAGGATCCAAAAACAGGAGAATATACAGGAACGCCTACCATGGCAGACAATATCAGCTTCTTTGCACAATACCAGCTTGGCTGGATGTACCTGCGTTATTTTATGTGGAATTTTGCAGGTAAGCAGGATGATGTTCAAGGTGTAGTAATGAATAATGTGAGAGATGGTAACTGGAAAACCGGTATATCATTTTGGGACAATGCACGCCTGGGCGATCAGAAATATATGCCCGACAGTATGAAGCATAACAAGGCCAATAATAAACTTTTTGCCTTGCCACTTATATTGGGTTTACTGGGTATTTTCTTTCATTTTAAGAAAAATGATAAAGACGCTTCAGTAGTTGGCTTGTTGTTTTTCTTTACGGGAGTTGCAATTGTTGTTTACCTGAATATGGCAGGTAACCAGCCTCGTGAGCGTGACTATGCATTTGTTGGTTCCTTCTACGCTTTTGCCATCTGGATTGGCTTAGGGGTACTTTTTGTGAAAGAACTGTTTGCCAAATACATGAGCGGGAGTATTGCCAATTATGCAGCGGCAGCCCTCTGCGCATTGGCAGTTCCGGTTTTAATGGCCAACCAGGAATGGGATGACCATGACCGTAGCAAAAAGGTATTGGCGAGAGACTTGGCGATTGATTATTTAGAAAGTTGTGCTCCCAATGCGTTGGTTATATCTTTTGGCGATAATGATACTTACCCATTGTGGTATGCACAGGAAGTGGAAGGTGTGCGCCGGGACATTCGTGTGATCAACTCCAGTTTACTGGGTACCGACTGGTACATTAACCAGTTGCGTTACAAGCTAAACCAGAGCGATCCGATGGATCCGATCTGGAGTGCAGCACAAATTGAGGGAGCCAAAAGAGATGTTGTTTATTATGCTCCAAGACCGGGAGTAGATCCAAATCAATACATGGATCTTTATACGATGATGAAGGATTGGGCAGGTAGTGATGAAGCAGGTAAAATCGAATTGCGCAACGGTGATACATTAAATGTTTTCCCAACTAAAAAAGTATTTATCCCGGTTGATACCGCATTGGTGCGCCGCAACGGAACAGTGAATGCAGGCGATAGTGTGTTAACAGAAATGAGATTTGACATTCCTAAGACAGCCCTGTTTAAAAATGATGCCGCTATTCTAAATCTGATTGCTGCCAATAAATGGAAGCGCCCCATCTACTTTACATCTGAATATAGAGAGCTTGGATTTGCAGCTTACCTGCGCCAGGATGGATTGACCAATCGTTTGGTTCCGGTAGCAAACAGCCCGGTAAACAAAGATTGGGTATACGACAAAATGATGAACAAATTTGTTTTTGGTAATGCAAATGTATCAGGTGTTTATTTTGATGAAGAAAATCGCAGGCATTTAAACAGCATCCGTTTGGCATATGCACAGGCAGCAGGTAACCTGGCTGACAATGGCAGAAAAGAGGAAGCAAAGAAAATGTTGCAGAAGGTAGATAAAGGCATGCTGGAAGAAAACTTTGGTTATGGTATGGTTTCCCGTTATCAGCAGCACAATTATATTTCGTTGCAATTTTTAGAAGCTTGCTATAAAGCCGGCGACACAGCCCTTGCAGAAAAAGTTAGCCGGAGCGTAAAGAAAGACCTGGAACAACAGGTTAATTATTATGCGAACCTGGATGAAAATAAGCAGGAACAATTTAGAAGTGATAACGAACAGGCAGTTAACTTCTTAAGAGGTATCCAGCAGATAGAAGGTATGTATAAGAATCCTTTACCAAAAGCAATGGAAATGCCGGGAGCTTCTATCAACAACTCGCCTGCTGCGACAGGTCCAAAGCAAACGGACAGTCCAAAGAAATAGACGTTTCAATTACGAAATAGGAAAATCCTTCTGCCAAAAGCAGGAGGATTTTTTATTTAACAACCGAACTAATACTAACACCCGAATGTTTATTTAAATTGCAACAAGGCTGCCAATCAGGATACTAACCATTGATGCAATCCGATTATCGTTTAACATAGTACGTATTATTTATGAAAGGTTACAACTTCTCCAAATTCGATCCCAATCAAAATGGCAAAACCCGTTTTGAACAATTACTGGATATTTTTATGCAGCTACTCACCTACACAAATGGTGATGTGGGCGAAGCAATGCAATGGATGAACGAGCTGGATAAAGAATATAAATTGACGCAGGATGAGTATGGCATGGGCGATTTTTATGAAGATCTGAAGGAGAAAGGCTATATCGATGAGAAAAAAGAAAATGGTGAGATAAAAATTACGCCTAAAACAGAACAAGGCATCCGCAGAAAAAGCCTGGAGGAAATATTCGGTAAATTAAAAAAAACCAAACAAGGCAACCATAATACATTTAAGCCTGGTGGTGGCGATGAGATCAACCCGGAAACCAGGCCCTTTCAGTTTGGTGACACATTGGAGCAAATTGATTTCACTGCCTCTATCCGAAATGCACAGATCAACCATGGTGCAGAAAGTTTCCGTTTACATGAAGATGACCTTGAGATCAGGGAAACCGATTTTAAATCACAGACTTCAACGGTATTGATGATTGACATCAGTCACTCCATGATTTTGTATGGGGAAGACAGGATTACTCCTGCTAAAAAAGTAGCGATGGCCCTGAGTGAACTGATACAAACCAAGTATCCAAAAGACACACTGGATATCGTAGTTTTTGGCAATGATGCCTGGGTGATTGAAGTGAAGGATTTGCCCTATTTACAAGTAGGCCCTTATCACACCAATACTGTTGCAGGTCTCGAACTGGCGATGGATTTGCTTCGCAAAAGAAGAAATGCCAACAAGCAGATTTTTATGATCACAGATGGCAAGCCTACCTGTTTAAAAGTGGGTACCAAATATTACAAAAATAGTTTTGGCGTAGATCGCAAAATTTTAAACCGTTGCATGAGCCTGGCTACGCAATGTAAAAAATTAAAGATCCCGATCACCACTTTTATGATTGCGTCGGATCCCTATTTACAAAAATTTGTGCAGGAGTTTACGGAGACCAATAACGGGAAAGCATTCTTTGCATCACTGGATAAACTGGGTGCCTTTATGTTTAAAGATTTTGAAAGTGGTAAGCGGAAAACGGTGTATTAGTTTACAACCCGTTGCCTGTAATATTTTACACTTTAAAGGATTTTTTTCTGCTCCTGTAGCTTCTATTTAAATTGTATCTTTAAAGCAAATGATTAAGATGAAAGAATTATCTGTTCAAATACCAGAAGAATCTGTCGCTTTTGTTACTTCTTTGTTAGAAAAGCTGGGTGCAAAGGTGGAAGAAAAAGAGAATAAGCTTGAAAAGAAAAAGAAAAAAGCAGAGGTAGTATCACCTACTCTTTTATTTGGGAAGTGGAAAAATATTAATTTGAATGCAAAGGAATTAAGACAGAAATCATGGGACAGAAGCCACAAATTTTAGTAGATACAGACATCCTTATCAAACTATTCAGAGGAGATAAAAAAATAAAAAAATTGCTGGATACACATGAAGGAAGTTTGGCTGTGTCGTTTGTCACTTATTTTGAATTGCTGACCGGATTAAAAACCAAACAACGCATCATTGACTTAAATAAGCAAATGAGAGCATACGAATTAATCCACCTTTCAGAATTGATTTCTAAAAAATCGCTTTCCATTTTCCAGAAATACATTACTACCCACCATCTTTTCCCCGCCGATACACTTATTGCAGCTACTGCAATCGAAAATGGATTGCATCTGTTAACTGATAATGCTCAAGACTTCGTATTCATCAAAGAACTGCAATTGTTTGAACAAAATATATAGATATTCATTTTACAATATAATTATGGCTAAAAACACAATCACCACATTAGGTGAACTAAAGAACAGCGGCTACGTTTCAAAAAGCATCAAAGATGAGATTCGTGAGAACCTGATAAAAAAAATAAAAGCAAAAGAAAACGCATTCCCTGGCATATTGGGATACGAAGATTCGGTGATCCCTGATACGGAAAGAGCGCTTTTATCCCGGCATAACATTTTGTTTTTGGGGCTGCGTGGACAGGCAAAAACAAGGATGGCGAGGCAGATGACGCAATTACTGGATGAGTATATCCCGGTAGTAGCTGGCAGTGAAATCAATGATGATCCGCTGCAACCCATTTCAAGATATGCGATTGATTTGATTGAAAAGCATGGTGATGACACACCCATTGACTGGCTGCACAGAGACCAGCGCTATGGCGAAAAATTAGCTACCCCGGATGTAAGTGTGGCGGATTTAATTGGAGACATTGACCCCATAAAAGCAGCCAATTTAAAATTGAGTTTTGCAGATGAAAGGGTATTACATTACGGTATTATCCCCCGCAGTAACCGCAGCATTTTCGTCATCAACGAATTGCCCGATTTACAGGCAAGGATCCAGGTTTCGCTTTTCAATATTTTAGAAGAAGGCGACCTACAGATACGTGGTTTTAAACTGCGTTTACCGCTGGACGTAATGTTTGTATTTACGGCCAACCCGGAAGATTACACCAACAGGGGAAGCATTGTAACACCACTAAAAGATCGTATTGAAAGCCAGATACTGACGCATTATCCAAAAACAATTGAAACCTCATTGGCCATTACCGAACAGGAAGCCAATATATACGAAGAACAATTGAACCGTGTAAATATCAGCGACCTTGTAAAGCGCCTGATTGAGCAGGTTTCTTTTGAAGCAAGAGGCAGTGAATTTGTAGATAAGAAAAGTGGCGTAAGTGCAAGGCTTACCATTGCTGCATACGAGAATGCCGTAAGTGCTGCTGAACGCAGGGCCATTATCAATGATGAAAAACAAACACAGGTTTGGATCAGTGATTTGGTCGGCATCATTCCTTCCATCACCGGAAAGATAGAACTGGTGTATGAAGGAGAGCAGGAAGGTCCTTACCAGGTAGCATTTAATTTATTGGAAAAGGCTACCCGTACCCTATTCAGTCAATACTTCCCTAACCCGGATACGCTGAAAAAGAAAAGAACAAAAGAGGCAGGCGCAGAAGAAAATCCATATAAGTCAATCACACGCTGGTTTGACAGCGGCAAACACCTGGATATATTTTTTGAGACAAAGGATGAAGACAAAATTCAATTGTTATATAAAGTGGACGGTTTGCATGCAGTGGTAAAAAAGTATTATAAAGCTGCCAACGAAACAGAAAATGCCTTGTTGATGGAATTCGTATTGCATGGCCTTGCTGCCTACTCACTCATCAGTAAAAAGGTGCTGGATGGTAAAATTGAATTTAAAGATTTGATGGGAAGTATGCTCAATATGGGAGGTCAATCTTTTAGCGATGATGAATTAAATGACAACGATTTCAACTAATGTTATTTGTAGCGTTTACACCTTTTCAGAGTGGTGTAAACGCTATAAAAACTTAAATAATATTCACCTCTCTCTCCAGCAAAACGCTGAATTTTTCCTGAACGCTGTTGATGATTGATGTGCTCAACGCATAAATTTCTTCACCGGTCGCATTGCCATAATTCACCAATACCAGGGCCTGCTTTGCATGACAACCGGCATCGCCGTTTCTATATCCTTTCCAGCCACACTGTTCAATTAACCAGCCGGCGGCAAGCTTAACATTCCCATTGGGAAGTTTGTACCCAACGATAGCTGGAAAATTCATTTCCAGTACTGCAAACTCATTGTCGGTTATCTCAGGGTTTTTAAAAAAACTACCTGCGTTGCCAATCACCCCTGGATCAGGCAGCTTGCTACTGCGGATATTGATGACAGCCTGTGAGATCGCTTGTATACTCAATTCTTTTATCCCCATCACCTCAAGCTCCTGTTCAATCGCTCCATAGGAAGTATTGTACACCGGTTTTTTGTTAAGCCGGTAGGTTACATTAATGATTACAAACTGATTTTTAAATCTTCGTTTAAAAACACTTTCCCTGTAGCCAAATTCGCAATCCGTTAAGTTGAAGGTTACTATTTTTTTCTCTTCCAGGTGAAAAGCTTCCAGTTCATGAAATACATCTTTTATCTCCACGCCATAGGCACCAATATTTTGCATGGGCGATGCACCGGTATTGCCTGGTATCAAAGAAAGATTTTCCATTCCAGCCCAATTATTTCCGATGCAATAGAGCACCAACTGGTGCCAGTTAACACCTGCGCCTGCTTTCACATACACATGCTCGTCATCCTCTTTTACCTTTTCAATTCCTTGAATTTCATTTTTTAAAACATGTCCATCAAAGTTTTTGGTGAGCAGCAGGTTACTTCCGCCGCCGAGTATCAGTGTTGGTGTCCCTATAGCTATCGGGAGATGGTTGGCAGCTGATGGTTCGTTAAACCCAATGAGTTCGTTCAACTCATCAGTGTTCGTAAAGGTGGAGAAATACCTTGCGGTAGCATCAATACCAAATGTGTTGTATTTTTTTAGAGAGAAATTTTCTTGAATCATAATACAAATGTGAAAATTGGAAAATGTGAAAATGTGAAAATCTCCAACACTCCAAACTATAAATTATTGTACCTAAATTATTTTTAACCGATAGTCAATTTTCTTTTTTTGTTCTCCATCTTTCTTACTAACCACTTAAAAACTGCGCATTAAACCAGCGATCAAAATTCATTGGCAAACTTAAAACCTGTTCACCAATTTTCACATTTTCCAATTTTCACATTTTCAAATTAATTCGCATCCACATCTGCAATCATCACCACACTTTTAAATTGTCGCTCGGCTAATATCAGGTTAAAATGGTTTTTAATTAATCGCTTGTATTGTTGAATCAGTTTCATATCCAGCGGCAGTTTTATCAATAACTCCATCAGGTATTGATTGCGAACCCTTGCTACCACTGGTGCTGCGGGGCCTACCACAAAATTATTCAAATCTTTTTGCAGGGCAGCGCCCAGTTTATGCGCAACTTCATCCACTACATCTTTTACTTTATGCTTGAGGGTTATTTCAATGATTCTGCTGAATGGCGGATAAAAAAACTGCTGCCGGTTATTGATTTCAAACTCGTACATTTTCTTATAATCATGCTGCTCTACAAATTTCAATACCGGATGATTTACCTGCGTCGCCTGTATCAATACCTTCCCCTGTTCATCCTTTCTTCCTGCCCTTCCACTCACCTGCTCCATTAATTGAAAAGCTCTTTCATTTACCCGGAAATCAGCAAAGCTCAATAAGCCATCTGCATCTAAAATGCCCACCAAACTTACCTTCTCAAAATCGAGTCCCTTTACCACCATTTGTGTACCTACCAATACGTCTATCCGCTGCTGCTCAAATAATTTGATTAGGTTGTCGTGCGCCGATTTGCCCCTTACTGAATCAACATCCATCCTTGCCACTCTCAACTTTGGAAATTCCTCTTCAATCATTTCCTCAATTTTTTCGGTGCCAAAATTTTTCTCCATCCAGTTAACCGTACCACAGGCAGGGCATTCAGTAATTTTAGGATAAGTAGTGCCACAATAATGGCAATGCAGTTTGTTGGAATACTTATGCAACGTTAACGTTACATCGCAGTTTTTACATTGCGGCAGGTAACCACAGGTGCCACAAATTAAATAAGGCGAATAGCCACGCCGGTTTTGAAAAAGGATCACCTGGCGGCCACTTTCAACGGTTTGATTGATGGCTTCTTTTAACTGTGGCGACAACATCACTTTGCCCTTCTGTGCCACTTTCCTGGTATCAATGATTTCAATGGTGGGCAAATGTATTCCACCAAAACGCTCATTCAATTCAACCAATCCATATTTACCTTTTTGCGCATTGAAGTACGTTTCTATTGAAGGCGTAGCGCTCCCCATCAATACTTTTGCATTGAACAAGGAAGCATAGTAAGCAGCCGCATCCCTTGCATTGTACCTGGGAGCCGGATCCTGTTGTTTGAATGAAGGATCATGCTCCTCGTCCACCACGATCAGGCCCAGGTCCTTAAACGGCAGAAACAGCGCACTGCGGGCACCCAATACAATCCTTGTTTCCCCGGTTTTTATTTTATTCCACAACTCTACCCTTTCGTTGTTATTAAACTTAGAATGGTAGATGGCAATATTGCCGCCAAAATGCAATTGAAGCCGACGGATCATTTGTGCGGTAAGCGCAATCTCCGGCAGTAAATACAATACCTGTTTGCCCTGTTGGTAATACTCTTCAATCAGTTTGATGTACAATTGAGTTTTACCGCTACTGGTTACCCCATGTAACAAACAAACATTTTTTGTAGTAAAACTTTCTCTTACCTGTTGCAATGCTGCAAGCTGGGCTGTGCTCAATTCAAAATTAAGGTCCATCGCTTTGGGCATTGTCTTGATCCTGTCCACACTGCGTTTCTCGATCCGCAAAATCTGTTTATCAGCGAGTCCTTTCAACTGTGCAACCGATGCGCCGGATTTCTTCAGCAGTGCAGATTGTGTTACATCGCCTTCTGTTTTAATAAGATGCAGATAAGCCAATAACAATTCCATCTGCTTGGGTGCTTTCGACCAGTTGTTTAATAATTCACCCAGTTCTTTTTCATTGTCGTAGATGGGGTTTAGCAAAATAAAATTGTCCATTTTGCTTTTATACCGTTCACTCAACGCTTCCCAAACAATACACACTTTTTTATCAATCAGTTTTTTTATCACCGGATAAACATGTGTTACATCCAACACCTGCTGCACTTCGGTTAAGTTCAATTGCTTTTTTATCAGCAATGCTTCCGCCACTACATATTCATCACTATCCAGGTCCATAAAATCATCACCGTATTCTTCATTGAATAATAAAATCGTTTCGCTGCTTAATTTAAAATGTGCTGGAAGTGCCGCTGCCATTACTTCTCCTTCGCTGCACATATAATAGTCGCTCATCCATTTCCACAACTTTAATTGCTCCGGATAAAGCAGCGGTTCATCATCTAGTATATTTAAAATATCCTTTGTTTGATAAGGAGGAGCTTCAGTGGTTATAGATTTTATAATACCGGCATACCTTTTATTTTTACCCAATATCACTTCCACCCGACAACCCTGTTTAATTTTATTGACAAATATTTCTGGTACGGAATAGGTGTAGGTGGTGGGTAATGCAAGCGGAAGAATTACAGTGGCATAGGAATGGCATCCACCCCCATCCCCTAAAGGAGTGCTATTCAACGACTCTACTCCTTCATTCTTAGGTAATGGATCGAAAAGTGGTATTTGATTTTGATCACTCATTTATTTATTTTTCGCTTATGCTTTTTCACTGTCTTTCATTCTTAATTTTTCCTTTTTCATTTCCCCCATCACCTATCCAACTGGCTTTGTATGCAATTAATTTTTGTTCCATCAGCCTATGTACTTTTTCCTTTAACATCGTAACATCTTTATTCGTTAATCCTGCCACACTTATTTCGTCAAGATACACAGCCCTGGACCTACCGGGCTGCAAAGAAAAAACACTTTTATAATTCATCCGGTCATAAGTATCTAAAAACAAAACCGGCTTAATGGGTGTTTGGGTTTCAATTGCAATTTTAAAAGCCCCATCATAAAAATCTTTTAATGGTTTGCCGGTCATGTTAAACGTTCCTTCCGGCGCAATTACAACAGAAATTCCTTTTCGGATAACTGCTTTCAATTTTTGTACACTGGCTGCTCTTTTTTCTGCACTGCTTCTGTCAACCATAACCACTGCATTGCGGTAAAGAAAACCAAATACAGGAATCTTTGCCATATCAGCCTTACCTAAAATTCTGAAATGTTGTTGCCGGATGGCTTTCATAATAATTGGAATATCCATGTAGGAAATATGATTGAATACGAAAACATATTGCCTCGTTCTGTCATGTGGCACTTCAAAATGATTCCGGTGACGGATAACCCAGAACGCCATCATGATGTCGGCCCATAGCTGGCAGATGTTATATATAATATTACCGCCACGTATTTTGCCAAAAAACGAAGCGATGATCACGAAGGGAAACAATAACAGCATCACTGCTGTAAAAAGCACAAAACCATACACCGAAAAAAGCACCCTAAATGGGTAAATTAAATACTTCATAATCAAAAGCGAATATAATGTGTTTACCTCTTAAGCGAATATTGATATAGTTTTACACAACATTTTAAGTTTTTCATACTGAAAATCAGGTAAAAACCACTAAAATGCAGCGGTTGCCCAAAAATCCTTTGCAGAAATTATTCAATTTAAATTCAATTCCCTTACCTTTGCCGTCCTAAATTTTGGTTATATGTTAGCAGTAGTAAAAATAGCAGGTCAACAGTTTAAAGTGAAAGCGGGCGATAGCCTGTACGTGCCTCGTATCGATGGCAATAGTGGTGACAAAGTTGAGTTTTCAGAAGTTCTGATGACAGACAACGCAGGTACATTAACTATTGGTGCCGATGTAAAAGCAATCGTAAAAGCAGAAATATTGACTGCGCTTGTACAAGGTGATAAAGTGATTGCCTTTAAAATGAAAAGAAGAAAAGGCTTCCGTAAAAAACACGGACATCGCACACATTATACAAAAATTCAAGTGACTGAAATCGCTTAACAAAAGTTGATATTTTCTAGAACTGCTGCCAAATAAAACTGGCCGCATTACTGAATATAATCATCCGGCAATTCGAATTTCAATAAAAAAAATAATTTAAGATGGCACATAAAAAAGGCGAAGGCTCGGTTAAGAATGGTCGTGATTCGCAAAGTAAAAGATTAGGTGTAAAAATTTATGGTGGTCAACCAGCCATTGCAGGAAACATAATCGTTCGTCAACGTGGTACTGTATATCATCCTGGTAAAAATGTTGGTCTTGGAAAAGACTTCACCATTTTTGCATTAACTGATGGTGTTGTAGAATTTAAAAAAGGAAGAGGCGATAAGAGCTTTATTTCTATAAATGCAGTAGAGGCAACTGCTTGATAATTAAAGTTTTTTTTGGCAGGTAAAAAAATATTTTTACTTTTAAGTATTATTTACTAACCAATTAAATTTTAAAGATCATGGCAACTGCAAAAAAAGCTGTTAAAAAAGCGGCTCCTGCAAAAAAAGCGGCTCCTGCAAAGAAGGCTGCTCCAGTAAAAAAAGCGGCTCCTGCAAAGAAAGCGGCTCCAGTAAAAAAAGCTGCTCCTGCAAAAAAAGCGGCTCCTGCAAAGAAAGCTGCTCCTGCTCCGGTAAAAGCTGCTGCTCCTGCAAAAAAAGCTGCTCCTGCAAAGAAAGCCGCTCCTGCAAAAAAAGCTGCTCCAAAAAAGAAGTAAGCTTTGCTTTTTTTAAAAGCGAAACTAATATCAAAGTCCTGGCTCACGCCGGGACTTTTTATTTATAGGATGCTTCACATGCCATGCATGACGGTGCAACCATCACCTGGTTTATTTATTTTTGTAGCTACAGTAATTTTATAAAAACCTTTTACATTTGAGTATGGATAATAACCAGATAGCGGACTGCTTCTCACTTCTAGCGAAATTGATGGACATACATGGCGAAAATAGTTTTAAGGCAAAGTCTTATGCCTCTGCTGCTTTTAACATAGAGAAACTACCCATGCAATTGAGCGAAGTAGACACAGACAAATTATTTGGTATAAAAGGAATTGGAGAATCAACCGGCAAAAAGGTAAATGAATTATTAGCCACGGGCGAACTAAAAGTTTTAACGGAGATGATTGAAAAAACACCGGAGGGTGTAATGGAAATGTTGAATATAAAAGGAATTGGTCCAAAAAAAATTGCCACTATCTGGAAAGAAATGGAGATAGAAAGCATTGGCGAATTATTATACGCCTGTAAAGAAAACCGGCTGAAATTATACAAAGGGTTTGGAGAGAAAACACAACAAAATGTAATTGAAACCATTGAGTTTTATTTAAAGAGCAAAGGCAGTTTTCTTTACGCTCAGATTGATGCAATGCAGGAAGCATTGAAAAGCTTTTTTATTAAAATATTTGACGAACATACAATTGCTTTTACGGGAGCTTATAAAAGACAACTCGAAATTATTCATGAACTGGAAATAGTAATTGATGCCCCTATAGAGGATATCGAAAAAAAATTGGCAACAGTAGCAGATTTTGAACAGTTAGAAAAGAATGAACAGGATCTTTTATACCGGGCATCCGTTGGTTTAAAATTTCGCATATACAGTTGCGTTGGCACCCCCATTATTGAAATGGCTTTTTTGAAAGGATCCTCAACGGAATTTGCAACAAGTTTTTCACAACAGTTCCCGGCAATTCATTATGCAGATTGCACCAATGAAGAAACCATTTTTGAACAGGCTGGTTTGTATTTTATTCCAGCCTGCCAACGGGAATCAATTCATACAATTGAAAAGGCAAAACTGCAGCCTTTACCTCCATTGCTAAAGGCAACTGATGTAAAAGGAATCATTCACAGTCATAGTAACTGGAGTGACGGCAGCAATACAATTGAAGAAATGGCCAACCATGCCATGGCTGAAGGGTTTGAATACCTTGTGATTAGTGATCATA
>Ga0123337_10005301_pt1 | contig 12741 bp, 10 predicted proteins | sample frozenSSSSmetaG_FD_89792 | JGI IMG/M metagenome (GOLD analysis project Ga0123337, IMG submission 89792) | Glacier valley bacterial and archeal communities from Borup Fiord, Nunavut, Canada, to study Microbial Dark Matter (Phase II) -... | ecosystem: Environmental > Aquatic > Freshwater > Ice >...
CCTGCTACAAACTCGCATTCATGGACGTCCTTTGTAAGCAACGTGGAAGTTGGACGCTCAGGACATCAGAGCTGTCAAAACCCACCCCGCTCAAGGTGGCATTCCGATAGCACAATTCCTATATTTCATCTCAAGGCTCCTAATACAGATCTATGCAATAGCGCGCCATCATGCAGGTTGGCTCAAGTTCTTCGACTTTGCAAAAGTGTCGACGTTCATAAAGGATCCCGCAGGTTGTCTGTAGCTACGCGAACGGTCAGCACTGGGTTGGGATCCACTTCAAGAAATTCCAGCATACCTTCGAGATGGAACAAAACATTTGACTGATAATTCTTAAACATTTGAGCCACCAGCTCGACGTTCATGTTTTGAATGTTGACTTCCTGGCATTCAGTTGGCTTGATTGAGGTTAGCAGGGAAGCGGACACACATACCTGTAGGCTCTTGTTCATAACCATGACTGCCTCATTTAATTTTTCCTGTAATGGAACTCAGTAGCCATTGTTTGAAGAGCTTTGCGGCCCTTACGATATTGGTTATAATTCGTGACAAGAGGAGACTTTGCTGGTGCTCATGAGGAGACTCCTGACGACTCGATTAGACAATGGAAGCTGCTCATAGGTTCTTACTGACCATAATTAAGTTGCCGTGTGATAGAGTGGTATTTGACACGTCACGCTGCTATGAAAGACTCGATGGTCACGCGTTGTGATGTAGTCTGATTACGTGGTAACACGACAAAATAATTACTCCGTATTTAGAGGTGCAGCTTCAGATGCGGAGCTAAAACCACTCCGATTGGTCAGATTCGACCACCTCGGTGTTGTGATTTTGATCAACATTATCTATCTGGCCTACCCACAGAATTGCGCAGCCCCTCTCCACGACAAACCACTCTGGCTCACTCTATTCCAAGCATTTCGGGTCCTCTCAAACGTCTTAATCTTTGTCCCTTCCAAACCTCCCATCACTTACCTGATCTCGTCATTACCCACCGAAAATGGGTCTCTCCACTCCTCAACCTCCTGACGACTCGCACCAACAGTTACTTGACCAGATCGACATTACAGCTCAACGCGAACGCATTCACAAAGGAATTTGGAAAACTTCGCAGAGGCGTAACAAAAATGTCAAGCAGATCATATCTGAGAGCCAGCGCAAAGAGGCTTCGGTCCTGGCATCGCAAAACAACTCTGGGGCTACCACACCATTTCCCCCTACAGGGGCGAACACGGGCGGCGCAATGACTCCCGTAATTTCGAATGGCAGCGGGAAACAACCAAACATAGCTCAAGCCGCACAAAGCCTCTCTACGCTTGTTCTGGAGAAGAATCTGCAGCGAAATGCTGTGACCTTGGGACCGGCTGTCACTTACACCAACATCGAAAGTGCCCCATCCCTACACCCTGCTCATTCGAAGCATTACTGTGACATCACGGGACTGCCTTCAAGATACACAGATCCCAAATCACGATTGCGCTACCACGACAAAGAGGTTTTCACGGTGGTTAGGACATTGCCCCAGGGTGTTGCCGAGAACTACCTAGCGGCAAGAGGAGCGCATGTTGTTTTGAAATGAGTACTGGTGCCTGTTCTCGAGGGAGTAGGCAAGAAGCAAACCGGCAAATCATGCAACTGATGTGCTGGCGTAATGTCAGACCAACAAAGTCAAGCTCCTCCCACCCATCAACAACCCTTCGATTGCAGACTCAAGGAGATGCTCCGGCTTAATCGTGGTCTTAATGTCCTTCTCCGCAATTCATGAAACGCTACCGAGATCTCATCGACCGAGAACCAGTTACAGCCTTTTGAATGGCTGTGATCATGGCGGTTTGAGGGAACGATAACCGTGAGTGAACACATTCGAGGTACTTTCGAGACCTGATAGCACTCAGAAGCTTTTCAAGGGAAATTTGGCACAACACTGCATGTGACACGTAGATCACGGATGCTGAGGAGCAGCAAAACGCAGGTCTGAGCCTGTTGCTGGTCAACAGTCCATGATGGCTCGAAGGAAGCTTTAGTACGCCGTGAGACCCTCCAACCCTGTTGCATTAGTACTAGTGATAACTATCCTCTTGGGCACCTCCCAGGGATCAAGAAGCCTGACTCTTTGTGTGAATGTGGTCAAAATCTTCGGTACTAAAATCCTTCTTCTCTTGAGAAAATCATGCAAATAAAGTAATTAATAACAATCCAGATGCCAATGATTAATTTGAGGCAATGATTATTGAGGCGGAGCTTGGACTCTCAAAGGCTTGGCGCTTTAGGCTACATTACTTACCTAATTAATCTCCCGACCCTGGGGGCCATACGGAGTAGGGACAGAATTATATCCACCGTCCTTCGACCCTTCGTGACTACACATTCTTCAAGCATCCTTCGTTGCTCACGTCGAAAGGTTCCGCCGTCAAGCACAAATTCCACAATCCTGGATATGTTTCAGGTTGGTTGCCCAAATATCTACGGATTTGTGCCAGACTGACCAGTTGCCAGCGCCTCAAGGGCGCAATCGACAGTCGCATTGCCGAAGAACAAGCTCGGCAACGAGCAGCGATCAATTCAGCTTCCCCGTCTCGAACAGGCTCAACATCTGGTCGCGCATCACTACCACGCAATCTATCTCCATCAAAAAGGCCAAGGCCTGTGGAAAGGGCAGACCTACCCTCCGAAGAAGGCCCTGACCCGAGCGAATTCGACTCAGACTCCGCCATTGGGGAAGACGCTGCTAAGAACAGCGAGCTCAAAGTTGATTCCTCTGAGCAAAATGTGGAGGCGCGGAGATTGGAGGAGCCAATTCTCGGGGTTCCTGAAATAAAAATGTCTGCAGAGAATGCGGCGGGCGCCACGTCTGTTCGGCACGGTGGGGAACTGTCCACAGATGTTCGGACGAAGCTACGCAAACTAGAGAGGCTGGAGAGTAAGTATCAGGAGCTGTTAAGAGCTTATCGAGTAGCACATGCGAGAGTGCAGACAATTGAACCCTTCGAGGCTTCACTGCGCGAGAATACGCCTCTGACATCCATCAACGATCCTGGTGCGCTCTTGGAGTACCTCAATCAGATCACACTCAAGAGTGACATGGTAGTTGATGAACTCAGGCGGGTCGCAGTAGAGCGTGACAGCTATCGCAAGAAGTTCGACGAGTCGGAAAATGAATACCAACTTCTAAAGGAAGAAATCGCCCGGTTAAAGCAACAGGAACGAAACCCAGATCAAGTCTCAGAATTATCAGCTATTCCCCAGCCATCGCCCGATCTGTCCAATGCAAGACAATCTACCAGCGCGACCGCTGTAGACTCTGCGGCATCTGCAAAATCACCCACCCCTACAAGCTCTTCTCGTCTACCTAGCTTCTCCTTGTTCTCTCCGAAAAGTAAAGCGGCCAACTCTCCCCAGGAGCAGCCAGATACCGCCGAAGAATTCTTTTCATACGATACTGAGCTTCCTCGACTTGAGGCTGAATTGAAAGAGCGGCAGACCGAAGTTCTAGATCTGAACAAGCAGATTTCTACCCTTCAGGGAGATTTGTCGGTTGCCAGAGAATCGACACAGGGGATGGTGCAGAGTCTCGAAGCTGCTACCCGAGAACTTCATTCGCTTCGAGATGCAAATGAGAAACATGAACTGAGCAACCGACAACTGCAGATAAAGGTCGAGAATCTTGTACAGGAGACCTCAATACTCGCATCCCTTCGTGCAAATAACTCCAGTCTGAACATGCGTTTAGAGGATCAGCATGCAGTGCTTGAGGAGAGGGAAAGCAGATTGTCTTCCATGAGTAAGGCTGAGGAAGAAGGGAAATTGGAACTTGCTGCTTTAAAGAAAGATTCGAAAGCACTCCACGAGATAATCTCCCAGAAAGATGCCACAGTAAAGGTTCTTGAGGATTCATTGGCAATGGCTCAAGCGACCGAACGGCAGCAGGCACAGATGTCACGTTCGGAGACGGCAAGCCAGAAGCAGATTGGTATCCTCAACAACATCATGGAATCTTTACGGTCACAACTCAAAACAGCGGAGACAGAGATCACGGATTTGAAAGAGATCAAGAGAAAAGCAGAAATCGAGATCGAACACTTACATAGGTACAATGCCAACAAAAATTTGCGAATGGGGCTTGGCAAGGTTTCAGCCGAAAGTGTTGATCAATTTAAAGTCCAGATTGCCGAGCTGCCATCGATGAAGTATTTCGGATTCGTTAATGGTGACGAGTTTTCCTTGTCTGGTGACGCGCCAAACGCCTTTCGACAATTTTCAGATAAACTCAAGAACACACGGCCAGAGCTCTACGAGGCGTTGACATCCTCGGAAAGAAGCAAAGTGAATTCTACCGCAGCTTCTGAACCTCCCAATGAACCTAACGATGCGAACAAGAAGAGCAAGAAGAAGAAAAGAAAGAACAAGGGAGGACAGGGATCAGTCGCCGGACCGATTGTCCATGAACCACCGGCCAAGGTCACGGAGTCCTTGGAGGGAGCCGAAGACGAAGCTCAGACGCCCAGCCTAGCACCAATCAACGCACAGCAAAATCTTGAGCAGCAGATTAATGATCTTGAAATCCAGTTGAAGGAGAAGGATATGACGATTGAGAGCTTGTATGCTAAGCTGAAGGATCAAGATACCCTAGACGAAGAGATCGAGACTCTTCGCGATGATCTTCTGCATCAAGGAGAAGGGCATGTGGAAGCAAAGGAGGCATTGAAGAGTACAAGGCTCGAGAAAGCAGCACTGGAGGAACGTGTTGCCGACATGGAAAAGGAGCTTACAGAACTCAAGGCTCACTCAGCTGCAAGCTCAGCAGAAACTCAGAAAGCACACCATGGTCTCTTATCTGAGCTGGAAGGTCTCAAGACAAAGTCTGGCGGCTTACAGCGAGATCTGGTGGCCGCAGAGCAACTGGCCGCATCGAGGTTTAAGGATATTACTGATCTGCGAGAACTTCTATCGAAGGCGCAGCCGGAGTTGAGAAGCCTTCGGTCTAAAGTCGAAGAACTGAAATCTATCAAGGAAGATTGCAAGAATAAGGCTGGTGATTTGACACGGCTAGAAATGCGCCATGAAGATTTGAAAGCGGATTTGAAAAACATGAGCAAAAGGATTGGTGAGAAAGAGACTGAGCTCAAAGACCTGCGGCAGGCGTTTGCGGATGGAATCAATGCCAAAACCAAAGCAGAAGAAGACCTTAGGTCTGCTAAGTTTGATCTTCAGCGCGCCGAAGGTTCACGAGAGGCAGCCTTGAAATCACAAAAGCAACTTTCTGAGGATCTCTCCAAGACCAAAGCAGATTATCTTGCATCCAGAAGCAAGGTTCGTGAGCTGGAAGAAGCCGTCAGCGAACACACCAAAGAGGTTCAAAAATTGCAGGACGAGCTCAGCTTAAAGACCTCTTTACATGATTCCACCCAAGCGATAGTGACCGGTCTTCGAGAGCAGACGCTAGAACTCAGTACGCAGGCTCGGGAAGCCAGCAACAAGGCCGATAGCCTGGAGGAAGAACTTGCAGAGGCACAACGAATGTTGTCAGAACGAGGCCGGGAGGCAGAAACAATGAGGCGACTTCTGGCTGATGTTGAAGGACAAACATCGACCAAGATCAGGGAGATGAAGGAGCGCATGGAAAGTGCCATCGAGGAGCGCGATAGAGTGGAAGACGAAGCATCCACTAGCAATCGGCGAATGGCTCGAGAAGTCGAAGATCTGCGGAATAAAATGAGGGAGTCATCCCGATCCTTGAAAGCCCTCGAGGAGGAGAAAGAGGCGCTGGAGCGATCACAGAAGGATCTCAAGCGGAGAAGAGATGAGCTAGAAGCCGTCCAGGACAGAGCCCGAGCGGAAGTCAACGAAGCCCAAGCAGCAATACAGCAGCTCCGAGAAGCATTGGATCAACGCGAAAGAGAAAGCATGGACTTTGTGAGGGAGAAAGTAGAGACCAAGCGTGTGCTCGAAGACCTGCAGCAAAGAATGGAACGATTACAAAAAGCCAACAAAGGGCTCACGGATGAACTGAAAAGCATCCAGCAGCAGCGGAAAGGGAGCCTGCGACCCATCTCAGCCGCCGAATCAGAAGTCCAGTCTTCGCGCTCATCCCTTGACTCAGCTGCCCCTCACGCACGCAACAACAGCACGGCTGGCTCTCCGGTGCCGTTTCTCCGTGACAGAGTCCCGAGCAGCCGCAGCTCCACTCCTACAGGTCCCGTTGTACCCACGATCGACTACGTCTATCTGAAGAACGTACTCCTGCAATTTCTGGAGCAGAAGGACAAGGGTCATCAGAAGCAGCTCATCCCTGTGCTAGGGATGCTGTTGAATTTCGATCGGTGAGTACTTGCCCATGACATCTAGCACCTCAAATGAATGCTAACAATTATGCAGCAAGGATGAGCAAAAGTGGATGGCTGCAATCACTGCAAGATGAAGTGGGTGATGGACACTAGACGGCGGACGGAGAATGATCTGCTCGAATGGAGTTGTTCCTCGGCGCAGCTTTCGGGAATAGAAGCCTACTTTCATGCGTCGACGCCCTGCGAGGCAGGGTTTTGAGTTCTCGCCCATGTGCTACGAGTGTAGGAAAAGGCGTTGCCAGGGTGTTGAGGTATTGCTCTTCATTTTCAGCTACCGGTGCCTTTCGTCGGCAGACTTCACGAAGGGTCCAAGGGTGCAGTTGTATCAAAAGCGGAGGGTCTTATTGAAACAGAGGAGGTTTGGCGCAACTGTGAAAGAAAGGGATTTCCCGAGGAGGGAGGTTTTTATAGGTTCATCTTTGTATCATTACGGCACGGTGAACCTTTCTCAGTTGGGTACTAACTACTCGTCGGGCGCTGAAAGAGAGTATGTGCAATATGTTTAATTACTTTTCACCCGAAGACAATGAACAAAGACAAGAGCACGCCGAGGGTAGAAATCCTTGCTAGCGACTATTTTGAACCGCAAGTGCCTCTGCATATATTCAATCGCTACCACGCATTCGATGTCAGCAGTGTGATTGGAGAGGATGGAATTCATGCCGCAGGAATTCAGGACAAGAATGTTGCCTTACTGACTGCCTGTCACCGATGTGCATATTTTGATCTCAATCTCATCGTCACTGGTCTACTGGAGCACCATCTGAGCGATCTGCTCTACACAACCCAAAACACAGACAGCCTTGACAATCAAGGGTAGTAAATTAGTTATCGGTTCCTCGGATGCCACGCTTGTCTTGAGACTGAATCGCAGGGAGGTCGATCTCACACTGATCGAATAATATCAATAATCATCCCAAAGGCTGTGACGAGGAAATATAAGTCACGAGAGAAAAAGTTGGGACTGGTCTGCTGCACCGCCATAGCACATCACATTCATTAATGCCAGAATCGTGAGTATACAAAGCTCTTCTCCATGCAAGTCAACTCTCACACCCAACTGAGGATCACATTTTCTGGCCCATCCCTGCAGCCTCGTCGCCCAATTCGTCCAGTGGCACCCGTCCTCTCAGATACCTCAGCACAGCCTCGGTTCCTTTCGCAAGGACATCCCATCTCGGAACTCTAAACCTGTTACCACTGACCTCAAGTGACTTGAGCCCGGCACTTCCACCCAACAGACCCAGTCTCGGCTCCAAATGCTCGATTTCGTTGTTGCGAATGTCAAGCGTGATCAAGCCCTGAACACCAGCGACTGTGAGATCATTGAATTTGTTATCTGCTACCAAGAGAGCGGTGAGGGCGGGAAAGTGGGCGCGGAGTTGGGGAAGGGTGCCTTTGAGGTGGTTCATTGAGACGTTCAGCGTTGTCAGTTCAGGGGCCGTGATGTTGGTAGTGAGATCGTTGAGGGACTTGAGCTGGCAGGAGGCCAAGGACAGATCTTTCAGCCGCGGAAGGGTGATGTGAGTGGACAAGTAAGAAGTCTGGAAAGCATTGTGTGCAAGATCAAGCAATTTCAGCGTGTCCGAAACCGCCAGGTGAGCGATTAGAGATACTGGGATGGTTCTTAAATCATTGTGATGGAGACGGAGATCGTAGACCGGATCTTTGAGGTCCGCTGTTTGGATCTTTGACTCTGACAGAGATCTCGAAGACCAGTCTAGGGTGCCATTGCTGCTGGAGATGGAAATGGGCGGGAGTGCATCCACTTCCTGAGTTCTATCGACTACCAGGCCACGCTTTTGCAGATCGACTTTGAGATCCTGGGCCGACATTGTCAGATACTTTCGCTCACGAAGTGGGTTGCCTGACAAATTAATCGTATTGAGATTCTCCATCGTTGCAATTCCGTCGTGTAGCTTAGCGATGTTGTTGTTCGAGAAGTCGGCATTCCTAAGCTTGCAAAGAGTCGTGAGCCCGGGCGGCAGTTCGCAGAGCAAGTTCCCCCGGGCCGCAATGGTAAGAAGTTCTTCCCAGGAAGAGATATCAGGAAGACATTTGAATCGATTCCCAGTCAAGTTCAGCGTTTGAACACTGGGAAATGATATTTCTACGAGTGCTATAGCCTCCAGCGCGTTGTGCGAGGCGTCTAGTAGCTTCAAAGACTTCCCTAATGATTGGATCTGTGGTGGAAGGAGGACCCCTGACAGCTGGTTACCCGATACGGTTAACTCGACCAATGATGAGTTGATTAGAATCCCGGGTGGAATCGATGACAATCTGTTGTGTGCCAGATTCAAAATCCTCAGGTGTACCAGTCCCTGTAAAGCATCTGGAAGTGAGGAAATATTGTTCCCATGCAGGTCGAGAACTTGCAGATTGGGCAAATTCTTGATGCAATTGGGAAGCATTCCAGACAGCTTGTTTTCAGACATCCTCAGATCTGTCAGGGAATTCCCAATTTGACAGACGAGGTTTAAGGCGTGCTCGTCAAGTTGATTTCCGGATATGTTGAGCGAGCGCAGCTGCTGCAGCCTCCTCATGCCAAGCGGCAAGACGTTCAATAGATTGTTGTGCACATCAAGTGCTTCTAACCCTCTAAGTTGGCCGTTGTTCTCCCGAACCTCAGCGACTTCCAGCTCAGCATCGGTTGCGTCAGGAAAAATATCATCTTCGAGCTTTTCCAACTTATTATCTGCGATGTTGAATTTGGTGAGATCGACGCACTCGGACCAAGGAATGCTAGGATGCTCGTGGACGTCATACATCTGCTTGACACCCGCTGGGATTGATGTTAATTGCATGGCAGCCACATTGAGATGACCACTGAGTAGAGCTCCCTTGATTCGGTTCTTGAGCAGGGCGTCTGCTTCTTCGATGACGAAAGGATCATCATCTTGGCCAAGCCTAAGCCTGCCATCAAGAGATGTGGCTGCACTTTGATTTACACGACCCAATGAGACTTTGCGGCTCGTAGCCTCTTGTTTAGCCTTTATTATTGCGCAGCGTAGAGCTGCCGAGGATTTAGAGAAGTTTTTTGTCCGAGCTTCAACGAATCCCTCAACCTCGGTAGCGCAAGATTGCAATGATTGGGCTGAGGATCGCCGAGATCCATACGAGCTCAGCGATGCTGTTGTGGGCGTAGACACAGCTGACAAAGTCGTTGAAGCAATAGCAGTGTCATTGATTTTGACGGCTGGAGGCTGCCGTCTGGTGACAGGTTTTCTTGGCACAGTTCTTGAATTTATTTGCTTTTCTGGAGATACCTTGACTTGGCGTGTCATAGAGATTGGCTTGGAGACTTCCAGATGCTTTTTTGGCTTCAAGGCCAAAGTGGTCGGATTGTTTGCGGGAATGGCCGTCTTCTTCACCGGCGGACGAGCAGTTGGCCTTGCTGTCTGGGTCATCGAGCGTGTGTTAGTTGTATTCGTTGTAGATCGGAGGCTTGGCTTGGCAGCAAAGGAAAGTGGTATTGGAGGCACCGGAGGCTGCTTTATTGGTGATGATGGCCTAGATCTTGAAGCACTCATCGCAGATGCAGGTCGAAGGGGAGGTCGCATAGGGCTAGTAGCTTCTGCATTGAAGAAGCTGGAGGTGCGCCTGGTCGAAGAAGGCGAAGGCGGTATCTGTGAGAGAGTCTCTATAGTCCTGTCTGATAAGGATGGTCGAGGCTTCCGCTTCACTTTTGGTGTCTCTGGTGGGATGTCTGCAGGATCAGATAAGGTAGTCTTAATCTGTTTGGTGGGTTCACATAACGATGAGGACGTTTTCTGTGGTGAAGCATCTCCAGAAGTTCCACTGACTTCTCCATCAGATAATAGAGAACGACCCAAAGTCCCTTGCTCATCAGCTACACTGGGCTCATGTGTTGAGATTTTGTTCCCTCTGCTCAAAGACGTCGGTTGTTTCCCACCGTCCATGGTAGTACCAGGCCGTCTTTGCTGTCTTTGGCGAATTGCATTGCCAGTTCCACAGGCCATTGACGGTACGATAGACTGTCTTAGTGTGCTCTCAAACTCTCTCCGTGATTCATGGGAAATTGGAAGTCTTGACATGCGAGGAATGCCAGACGGTGGTTTCGCCCCTTTCTCCATCCTGCTCAGCGTCAATCAGGTTGTGAATTTTGAAGATGGATTTGTGGGCAGAAGTCGGAAAATACACTGGTTGTCATAATTGATGTTTCCTGGTTCGTGTCTTCACATTTGTTGATTGTCTTTACCCAGGGAGCACAATCACACAACAAGGTCACAAAAGTACAGAGGAATTGCATGTGGAAGCATAGTGATTAGCCGGTTGTCACCAAAACAATGCCAAGGCGCGGCATCTCGGCCAAACTTCGGGCCGATACTGCTGCCACTATGCTGCACCCACAAGTCAGAACCGCGACTGTGATTCGATAACCCAGCCACACCCTTCTCGCGACCAACCTCTATGGAGGGACACTCACACTGCAAACATCTTCCACGGATCACGTTGGAAATCCTAGCAATACCTCCCTGAAAGTTGTTTCCTTATCAAGTGCAGCCTTCCCTGGTCTCGCCGCCAGGAAAACAGCAACATCTGGTTGTGCAGATTATCGCGCGTCTACACTAGGCCGCTCTGCCGCAAGAAATATCCGCACCTCGTCTACACTTAAAGAGAGCAGATCAGTACAGACAACTGCAAAGAAAAGGCCGCAGACTTCCTGAGTAGGAAGTCAGACGAGACTACCTACCTAATCTGCAGTCTCCCTCTACTCTGGTGCTTTATTCGCTTTACAACTGGCCTGTCTGTGAAGCGGGCAGAAAAACTGGCAAGACCCTCGCCAGAAAACGACCAGAATCTCCACCAAAACACACAACAGAACCCAAAGATGGCTGAAAAGATGTCGGAAATCGTAGTCCCATCTACACCACCACCGCATTCAATTGAGAGTTCCAACAGTGCGGATATGACCCCACCTCCGTCCACGCAGCCAGTGAAAACAAACTTCACCACTGCCCGACCCAAGTCCGCACCGCGAACCCTCTTTACGCAATCGCCCCCATCAACAATCAAGGCAGGCACAGAGCCTGCTATTCCAACACGAGACGATATCGCAAAAGCTGAACCCGACGAGCTTCGAAGGATTGCTCAGGAGCTGTCTCAATGGCTTGCAGAGTCTCGCACGTCAGCCGCACATTTCCAGCTCCAACACAGTCTTCTTGCTGTGGAACGTGAAGAATCAGCACAGCGCGCCGAAATTGAGAATCATATGACGCGTCGGGAGGTCGAGGTCCTACAAAGTACTGAGCATCATCGTGGCGCACCTTCTGCTACCCCACGCATGATACAACGATCAGCGCAGACAGAGATCAGTGCCTTGGAGAGAGATTACGAGAAACTGAAGAAGGAAAGAACAGAATTGTCCGAAACATGCCAGCAACTTGAGGAGGTAAAAGGCGAGCTTGAGGCGAAACTCCAAAGGGCGAAGAATCTCATTGAGAAAGTGATGGACAAGGCCGAATTGTTGATCCAAGATAACATGATGCTCAAGGAAAGAATCCGACAAAATCGACAACACTTCAATCTGATGAGGCAGAGCCCTGCTTTTCCTAGTCTTGCTCTTCCACCCCAAAACAATAACCTCGATTTCGCTACACCCCAACGAATTATGGCTCCTCGGTCTGCTGATTCGGCTCGTCCTCGTGCCAATAGTCGCAACGCGGATCCCTTTGCTGCTCTACTCGCTGCAGATCAGATGCTAAGCCGAGAACCTGCCAGTCTACCTACGACACCTACGAAACCAGCCTCATCAGGCTTCCAGCAAGGACACACACGTGGCGCATATTCTCTGTCTTCTCTGCAAACAACCCCATCGCAACCTCGCCCGGCAACGGCTAGAGAACGAGAGTATGAGAACAGGAACGGTTCAGCTCGTCCAGTAACCTACTTTGCTCCTCACACACAGGTGTTGGGATCGCCAGAGCGCAAAGAACGCCGTGATAGAGACAGCACGATTTCCGTTTCCGAGGACGAAGTGTTGACGGAAGACGAATTGCCCCCATCACAGGCAAGTTCTTTGGCAACCAGCATGCTCCGCCAGAACGCTGGCAGTCAAGAGAGCACCAGACTTCCTGACAACGCAGGGGCCTCGAGCAAGGCATTGCAGACCAAGCTTTTCGGTCAAGTCAAGAAGGCAAAACTTGAACGGAAGCGACATGCGAGCTTTGCGACAAGCGAGAGTCCGAAGAAGAACAAGCTCACCGAGGGAGTTGGGTTGGGCATCGGAAATTGGGGAACATAGGCGAATCAAGGATTCAATTTTCAGACATCGTCGGCGCCTGGTGTCGTTTCCCGGCCACACAGATGGTCTTTCAATGGCAAGAGGCCAAGGAGTTTTTTCATGGAGGTCATTCGGCACCAGCATAGCAGAAGG
>Ga0123337_10005302_pt1 | contig 12739 bp, 3 predicted proteins | sample frozenSSSSmetaG_FD_89792 | JGI IMG/M metagenome (GOLD analysis project Ga0123337, IMG submission 89792) | Glacier valley bacterial and archeal communities from Borup Fiord, Nunavut, Canada, to study Microbial Dark Matter (Phase II) -... | ecosystem: Environmental > Aquatic > Freshwater > Ice >...
GTCCTTAAAACTCGAGAAGTAATACAGGGCAGGTGTAAACGGAAAAAATTCTGTAAATGAACAGGTGAAACAATCCATTGTGTCGAGTACCAAAACGTACCCGGCAATAGTGGAGAGATTTAATTTTTTTTTCGTTCCTGACATCTATCAAACTTAAACCTTTTTGTACAACAAATTTGTTAATGCCAAAAATAAAAGTTAAAGCCGGCACCTACACCGGGGGCATTTAAAAATACAGAAAGGGTTGCCAACCTTGTGCAGATTCCTTTCTACTAAAAGCATTTAAAAAAGGTTGGCGAACTTGTATTTAGCTGCGATAATTTTAAATATGCCCCCTACACCAATTTGATTTTGTAATTTTATTGCTTGTCATTAACCCAGCCTACCAGGCATCATTTTTTTATTACCCAACAATCGCAATTCAAACTATTGGTTGCAAACTAAAAACCCAACGGTCCATGCAAAAGATAATTTCATTTCTATTATTTGCTACCATTTCAACTGCCTTGTTTGGACAAACGCATTATGAAAAATTTAAAAAATTGTTCAAAAACAATGACACTACTACAATTCAACGCCTATTAACAGATTGGGAAAAGTCCACTCCGAACGATCCTGAACTGTACACCTCAGCATTCAATTTCTATTTTTCAAACAGTAAAAAGGAAATCCTCTCTATTGAAAAAGTACAACCCAAAAAGGAGAGTTTTCAAATAACGGATAGTTCCGGTGCAGTCGCAGGTTACTTCAGCTCTAACATGGATTACAATCCCTATAAATTGGCAAAGGCTTTTGGCTACGCCGACAAGGGTATTGAAATTTTCCCCAACAGGTTGGACATTCGTTTTGGGAAATGCTATGTGTTCGGAGAAATTGGTGATTACCACAATTTTACTGCTGAAATAATTAAGACGGTTGAATATGGGGCTGTTATAAAAAATAACTGGCTATGGACTGAGAATAAAAAAGTTGAAGATGCCGACAATTTCATGACCGATGCTTTACAAGCTTATTTAAAACAGCTTTACGATACAGAAGATGATCAGCTATTGGAAAACATGAAGCAAATTGGTGATGTTGTTTTAAAATACTATCCAAACAATATTGAAATCCTTTCTACTACTGCGGTCGCCAATTTACTAACCGGCAACTATGACAAGGCGATTGGCTTTTTAAAACAAGCGGAAAAATTAAACCCAAAAGACTTCATCGTATTAAACAATATTGCGCATGGCTATAAGCTTAAGGGCGATAAAGCCAATGCTGTTAAGTATTACGAGCTGGTAAAAATACATGGTGACGAACAAGCGAAAAAACAGGCAAGAGATGAAATAAAAAAACTAAGTAACTAACAACAAAATCACCAAAGCAATACCCGCAGGCAGATCTGCTACCGTTATACTTTTTAGCACATTAATCGGGGATCACCCTTCTATGAAGATCAACTGCTGAAAACGTATAAGGCATTTATACTTCCGGAAGCGAACGAAGGGCTTTGGAGAATGTGAGCGCAACAAAATTAATTCTCCATTTATTGAAAGCATATAGAAATTATCCATCAACGGACTTGCCACGGCGCTATTGATACGCTGTATTAGAAAGCATCTTTTTGATGGCACATTTAAATAGATATTTACCCCGGATCCTGCATTAAAAAAAATGCAAGATCCGGAGTGTAAGATTTAAAATTAATTCAGCGTACCCCTACCTCACCAGCACCACATTCCCTTTCATCTCTACCACCTTCCCGTCGGTGCCTCTTCCCTTGATGCTCCATACATAGTTACCAAGTGGTTGCCTTATTCCTTTATAAGTTCCATCCCAGCCTTTCATCGGTTGCGCCGTTTCAAAAATTAATTGGCCGTACCTGCTGAAAATTCTGAAATATTCGGTGGACACTATCCCTGCCGGAATGGGACGGAACAAATCATTCAAGCCATCGCCATTGGGTGAAAATGCATTGGGAAGATAATAAGTGATTCCATTGTAAACTTTTACCAAAACGGTTGCACTTGCTTTGCAACCGGCAATGTCTGTTACCACTACGGTAAACCGGGTATCCTGCCTCAATGTGGCAAGCGGATTTACAATTGAAGCATTGTTCAATACTGAAGCCGGCGACCATAAATAATTAACTCCACCAGTTGCCCTCAACTGATGTGGCAGTCCCGAAACGGCGACCGTATCATTGCCTGCAAATGCTACAACCGGCGGCTGCATGGTGATTCTTACATCGTCGGTTACCGATAAAACACAGACTCCGTAATCAACTCTTGCAGTAAGCCTATAGGTAGCACTTGCTCCCGGTGTAGCAACAGTTCGGGCAGTTGCAGCACTTGAAAGACCGGTTGCCGGGCTCCATAAATAACTGACCGTACCAATGCCCAGGTTGGTAGCATTTCCGGTTAAGATTGCAAACGACTGATCGCAGATGGCAGTATCCCTTCCGGCATTCACGACCGGTAAAGCATAAACTGTTACAGTTACCGGACGACTATCAACACAACCTTTCGCATCGGTTCCTTTGATATAATACAATCCGGATGGAGCTGCGTTTGCATTGGTTAATGCAACTGTAGTGGCCGCATCTCTCCAGTATGAATAGCTAAGTCCTGCAGTAGAACCGGCCGTTACAGATGCAGCCGTTAAATTGACCGTTGAAGGCGTACACACCGGGGCAGGATCTGCAACTTTAACGGTAGGCAGTAAATTGATGGACACGCTAACCAGGGCCGTATCAGTGCAACCAAAACTATTGGTAGCAATCAGCCGGTAAGTTCCTGGAGAAGTGATGGCCGTGGGCAATGCAATGGTATTACCATTGAGAGACCAGGCACTGGTTAATCCGGTGGTTGTAAACTGGCTGGTTAAGTTGATATTGCCCCCTGTACAAAAAGAGGCAACTTTATCTGCCCCAAGTGATGGGGATGCATTTACCGTAAGGTTGAACAAAGCGGTATCACTGCAACCGTTGCTGTTGGTAACGATCAACTGATAAATACCAGATTGGTTTACAGCGGATGCTGTAGTCACCAATGCACCGTTTTTTGTCCAGGTGCCGGTTAAACCGGTTGTAATAAATTGGGTAGTCAGATTGATGGTATTGCCTGCACAAATCACCGATGCTTTATCTGCACCAAGGCTTGGTTTTTGCACACCTGTAACAGTTACGGATGCAGTGTCTTTGCATCCTGCACTGCTCGTTGCAATGAGCTGATAAATACCTGCAGCAGATACGACAGCAGGATTGCTGACCACTACACCATTGTTTGTCCAGTTGCTGGCCAATCCGGTTGTGGTAAATTGTGCAGCAAGGTTTATTGAATTACTTGCACACAAGGCGATGGATTTATCTGCACCCAGATTTGGCTTTGGGTTAACCGTAAGCGTTACCAATGCCGTATCGGAACAACCATCACTGTTAACAACGATGAGCTGATAAATACCGGCTGTGGTTGTTGCGGAAAAATTAGCAACCGATGTTCCGTTTAAAGTCCAGTTACTGGTGAGCCCCGTTGTTGTGAATTGAGCGGTAAGGTCAGCGGTATTGCCCTGGCATATACTGATTGTTTTATCTGCTCCTAAAACGGGTTTTGGGTTAACCGTTAGTGTTACCAGCGCCGTGTCTTTACACCCTGTCCCATTGGTAACAATCAATTGATAAACGCCTGCCGTAGTCACTGCATTAATAGTGGTTACTGAAGCACCGTTTAAAGTCCAGTTATTGGTTAAGCCGGTAGTGGTAAATTGACTACCTAAATTAAAACTATTGCCTGTACAGATTGCTGCTGCTTTATCTGCTCCCAAAACCGGGCTGGGGTTGATTGATATCGTTAAAAGGGCAGTGTCTGCAAAACCAAGGCTATTAAGCACAATGAGTCGGTAGATACCTGCAGTACTTACTGCAGCAGGGTTGGCTACTGATACACCAGCAGTTGTCCAATTACCTGTTAGACCAGTTGTATTAAATGCGGAGGTTAAATCGACTGAAGTCCCCAGGCAAATACCAATCGATTTATCTGCACCAAGATTGGGTCTTGGGCTTACTGAAAGATCAAACAGGGCGGTGTCTGAACAGCCACTTGTATTGCTAACAATTAACTGATACAAACCACCGGTGGTTACTGCAGCAGGATTTGATACCGTTGCTCCATTGAGAGTCCAGTTTGCAATCAATCCGGTTGTCGCAAATTGAGTAGTCAAATCAAAGACATTTCCGGTGTAAGTGCTGCCGGATTTATCTGCACCCAATGCTGGTTTTGGGCTAATCGTGAGCGGTATCAAAGCGGTATCTGCACAACCACTTCCATTGGTGGCAATCAACTGGTAAGTTCCTGCATTACTTGCTGCTCCCGGATTTGCAACGACTGCACCACCCAGTGTCCATGAAGTAGTAAGCCCGGTAGTCGTAAATTGGCTTGCAAGATTGGCGGTGTTGCCCAAACAAATTGCAATGGATTTATCGCTCCCTAACAATGGTTTTGGATTAACCGTTAACGTTACAGTTCTGATCAGGCTATCACAGCCAATTGCATAGCGAAGGGTATCCCGGTAAACTCCTGCTGCACTTACCACAATGCCTGTTGGTAGTGTATAGTTTTGTCCAAAACAAATGCTGGCTGTAGAGGGAGTTAAAATGGGTTTTAATACTGTCAGATTTAGTGTCGTAACCAGGCTATCACAACCGGCAAGGGCCTTTAGCGTATCAATAAAAATACCGGTGGTTGAAATCAATTTACCCGATGGCAACGTGTAATTGCTGCCATTGCATATCGTGGCATTGCCATTCACCTTTACTACCGTTGCTATCGTTAAATTGAGTGTAGTGATAAGGCTATCACAGCCCCTTATGTTTTTTATTGTATCAATGTATTTACCGGCTATACCAATGGTTGTTCCGCCCGGAAAAGTGTACAATTGACCGGCGCAAAGCGATACATTATTCGTTACTCTTTTAACGGTATCCACCGTAAGTGTAACCGTTGTAATAAGGCTATCACAACCACGGCTGTTTTTCAAACTGTCTGTATAAATACCTGTGGCATTGATTGATTTGCCGGATGGTAAAATATAAGATTGTCCCTGGCAAATGCGATCTGTTTTTGTTGTTGTTTTAAATGAATCTACGGCTACTGTCAGAGAGTCTCTGAATGTGCACCCCCCGAGGTTGATATCTACCCAGTATGTTCCGGGCCGGGTGATACTGAAAGTACTGTTACTGCTGCTGTTCTGCCATGAATAAGATGAAGCGCCACTTACCAACGCATTGGCAATATAGGGTATACTGGCCTGGCATATCGTTGTATCATTTCCCAACGGACGCAGACTTGCACTTACTACCTGGAAGGAATCTCTTACAATACATCCCCGCCAATAAAGATCTACCCAATAAATACCCGGCTGGCTTGCGGTAATTGAAGAAGCGAAGGTTCCATTACTCCATTGATACTGTTCTCCCTGGCCACGGCTGGCATCAAGCGTTACCTGCGTTACTGCACACAAGGCTTTTGTTTGCAATGCACGTTTTGCAATCGGGTTTACAAATACGTTAATGGAATCACGGGTTTTACAGGCCCCATAGGTTACCTCTACCCAGGCATTGGTATTGATGCCACTTAAAGTAATGGTCGGTTGGGTACTTCCATTGTACCAATAATAGGTGCTGCCGGTGTGTGAGGTTGCATCTAAATTTAAGGTGCTTCCGTTGGCGCAAATAAGGGTATCGTTGCCAAGGTTGGCAGCAGGTCTTGCAGGTATGGTAATGGTTTGAATCACAGAATCTTTTTTACCACAAATTGTGTTGGTCAGCACCATCTTTACCGTGTAGGTCTTCGCCACGGTAAGTGCCGGATAATTAAATCTTGGAGATACCGCATTGCTCTTTTGGTTATTGTAGCCAAAGTCCCAATCGTATTTAATGGAAGAACCAAAAGTAGAAAAGTTGGTAAAAATCACTTCCTTGTCTTTGGTACAATCAAACTGTGGTGAAAAGTTGGCAACTCCAATGCAGGTGCTGGCCGGCAGGCAGGTATCTGCATGCACCACTGCCTGGATATTCAGATCAATAACACCGGTTACCTGTGTGTATCCGTTGATCAATGTAGGTGAGAAAACCTGTATATAATAACTGTTTCCCGGCGAAAGACATTTGTAGGTATTCCGGGTAAGCGCATCCTGTACGCAACTCTGTTCCTGCATTGCGCCACAGGTTCCTGTCATCATTCTGTATTTGATGTCGGTGCTGCCTGCATTCGTTTTTTCATCAATAAAAACCGTCACATCCAGTGTATCCGCACCGGTAATATCCAACCGGTACCAACTGGTTTTATAATTACTGGTAACCGCATTTGCCGGGCAGGTAAGCGTTGGGTTAAACTCACCGTAATCGGTGCCAATGGTATGGCAATCTACCGTTACCGGAACCACTTTGTTACCAGCTCCATTGAGGCTTGCAGTCATTGGAAAGCTGCAAAAATCACCGGCCTGCGGAATGATTTCTATTTGCGGGTACACGTCTTCGTTAAGCGCATTGCAACCAGGTAAAATAATATAATAGGTTCCCGGGGATATGCATTGTTGCGCCCATGACCCATTGTCGTAATAGGTAGCTGTATGCACCATATTTTGCAAGCCGGTTACGGAAGAATCATTGGGCTTTATTTGCCTGAACAGCTGAATATGGTCGTAATAATAGTTGTTGGTATTTTTAAAAAATGCAGCATAACGAATTTGACCGGTAACAGTAGTAGTGAATTTATACCAGAGTGTCTTGTTGCAATTTGATACATAATTATAATTCAACGGATCAGGTAAATCCCTGGTGGCGCAGGTAAAATTATCCACTGCTCCTTTTTTAATACCGCTGTTTACCAAACCCATATCATTGGCCTGGCTAAAGTGATCGAATTTGGGAGGCAATGCCGTTACAGAATCGAGTAATACCGATACCTCCACCTGGCTGTTGGGATTCATATCATGCATACCTGCATAATAAATTGAATTACGATTTTCCACCAGGATATAATAGCGGCTGGGCTTAAACGAACAGGGTTCATTATAAATATTGATTTCCCTGGTGCCCGTGCAGATATAACCTAAATTAGTTTTTACAAATGTTAAACCATCCAGCAACGTGGAGTCAACCATACCGCCTGCAACAACAGACGAAAAAGGCAGGCTGCCATCCACATCGCTTTTATAAACGGTATATGGGTATTGGTGTGGTTTACCCGGTGTCTTATTATCTACCCGTATGGTTACATTACCAGGCTGATTGACGGTGAATGTGTACCATAAATTGCGACGGTCAATGGTAGATGAATTAGGTGCTGTAGCATTATCCGGATGAAGCACTACGTTATTACCAGCCGTGTAAATAAAAGGATTGTAAGCTGTATAACAGACAGCGTCTGCAGGATCCTTTTCCTGTGCTCCTGTGGTGCAGTAGAAAAAATCATTACTGGCGGCCCGGCCGCTGTTCAGTGGATTTACATCGCCCGGTTTACCATTGTACCAGGTGCTGTCTGGTTTTATGACTCCAAAATCGTAGGCTTTGGCAGCATGGTCGAAGCGGCTAACACCTACCTGGTCAATATATATTGTTGGGGATACTGCATTGCAGGTATAGGAAACCGGCGCATAAAAAACAATGGTATATGTGCCTGGTTGTAACTTACAAAATTCCATCACCCCTTGCTTATTGGTGCATGTTTGCAAGGGCGTATCTGTTTTCAATTTTGTGGAGTCGGAAGTCCTCACATCAAATGCATACACCGAACTCCACAATCCATTTGCAATACCATCAATCTGTATATATGACTCCTGCGTTGTTTTAAATACATAGAAAGCAACCTTTGCATTGTCGGCATCACAGCGGATCATATTTTGCCTGATAAAAGCGGTATCCTGTGTGCAATTGAAATTTTCTACATTTAAAGTATACTTCTTACTCGTAACCGGGTAGGCTGCCGTATGCCCGGTTTGTGGTCCCCATTCAATTAAATAAGGTTTTTTAGTAACCGTATCAACCGAGGCTTTGTAGGGGCGGTTGTATTGAGGTGCGGCACAGCCACTTGTTAATCTGATGAAAAAACCATTCTCCCTGCCAACATCAGACGTTTGGACATCATATGGATTATTCGGTAACGGGTCACTATAAGTTGGCCCGACACCGTAACTCACCACTGTGTACCAGCCGGCAGGCAATGCATCACACTGGTCTAAACTGGCCCCATAGGTGAAGCAGGTCCATTTTGTACCCATCGTCTTCAATGTTGTCAATCCATCCGTTGCCTTACCGGAAAACAAAGACAATGTGCCATTAAAATTCCTGTAATATGGATAACTGTTATAAGATGTAAAAATGGTTACGATTGCAGGCTTACTTAAATAAAATTGCCGGTAAATAAGCTTGTTTGCCGGAGCTGAATAAATACCTGTACATGGGTTGAGGCCATCAATTATTGCCGGGTTATCATAGCAGGTAAACGTATCTACATCACTCATTACCATATTGTAAACTGCATCTATTTTGCTCCACACATCTCCCATGTCCTGCGCCCTGGAAGGCAGCGCATATTTGGTACGTGGCTGAATGATCGTAAACTTTGTTGTAACCTCAAAGCCAATCCTGTTGTCGAAATTCGCAATGGTATAAGTGCCCGGTACAATACAGGCATTTTGAGTATTACTGCTATAACCGTACATACAAAATGAAAACGGTTGCAGGCCGGTTATTTTATCGGGAAAACCAAATACATTTTGAGCAGTGGCGAGGGCATTCGCATCACCTTTGTAAAGTTTAGATGTTTTGCTCGTACTGAGGTAATCCGGTATGTTCAGAATAAAGCTATCTGCCACTACAAATTCACGATAGGAAGCCTTGGTATAGGTTTCATTGTAAACTGTTTTGCAAATATTGTCGTCTGGCAGCACGGTGTTTGCACAACCCAATGTATCAGGAGTAGCTGTATAAGTGACACCTCTTTGCAATGGCTGCATCACCCCCAATCCATTGGCATTTATTTTATCAAATTTGCCGGTAGCGCTCAGAGAAAATTTATTACTCGCCACCTCTGTTCTTGCATTCAGGTTAAATTTAAAAAAACTGCCCAACCCCATATTTCGACACATATAGTTGTCCACTGAATTATTAAGGCTGGATATATGTAGTGAATTGATACCTGCAACAGAATCGATCCCCATTACCTGCAGTACATAGTCGCCTGGTGCCAAACAGCTCAACGGATTAGATTGGTAGGTGTAGGGTTGAAATACGGCAATGATATTGGCGGTATCCAAATCTGCACAATTGTTGGTAAGCGTTTGTTTGTATAAACGCATCAGCAACTGACCACTACAGGGGTTATTGGTGGGATTAAAAAACAAGGAGGTGGTAGTGGCCAGGTTGAAAGAAAAGAAGCTGCTCAGGTTATAGTTGTAGCCATTGTACAACACCCCATTCTTAGGCATCGATTTCGGGCAATTGTTTTGGCTATGCCTGCTATTACAGCCAAAATAATCAGTCAATGTATTTGGAGATCCACCTGGTCCTGCATTGGCATTGAGTGTTGTTATCTTATTCGGTGCAGCTAAACTGCTTACCGGCAACGGACCATTGGTAGCCTGCGATCCGTTCCATTCCAACGCTACCCGGATATCCTCATTAAAATCCTTGTGAAACAATAACTGCACAGTATATTTCGTGTTGGGTTTTAGCATACCGCAACCATATTGTTTTTTGCCAAGGGCATACAGGTCGGTTATAATACTGTCGCACGCTCCAATGGGTTGTAAAGCTCCAACAGCGGTCGTTTTAGCATCGCCCTCGTACAAGCGATAGCCAAATTTAACAGGTGTCAATCCATAATTACCTGGCTTTATAGCCACCCAGAAATTGAGGTAGTCAAAATAATTCGGCGTGGTAAAAGTATGCCAGGTGCTCTTGGTGTAATTGGCAAAACTTCCATTGGGCAAGCAGTTTTCTGCAGCATCATCTATGGTTTGGCATTGCACCAAATAATCTTTAACGGATATTTTGTAAGTTTTAGAATCGACGAAATCGTAAGCATTTACCGGCTTATCATATTCGGCAGGCGTAGGTTCTGCAGTTTCAATGGTGATATAAACCGGACCATTTGCCGCATTATTACTGGTGACCTGCACCAAATAATCGCCTACATCCACGCAGGGATGAAAGGTATTTCCAAAGGTTTCAATCGGGCTTAATTTGGTGCTGATATCTGCATCACCCGGTAAGCAATTTTTTGTTTTATAAATGGTAAAACCCACATTACCTGCTTGTATGGCGCTTCCAGGCTGTAAAAGACTTACCCTTATGCTTCGATTGGTAGGAATACTGAATTTGTACCAAACCGATTTTTTATTAAGCCCTGCCACAATAATAGACGGTGCAAAGGTTTCACCGGTTTGAAGGGTGGCGCTGGTAAGATCTGTATTGGTGCCGGTAAAAAGTCCCAGCGCAAAACCTCCGTTGCCAATTACAATGGGAATGGCTCCGCCACAACTATCATTGGGAGGAACGGCCGCTTGCGACGTTGCTGTTGCCAATACACAAACAGAGAGAGCAGACAGAAAAAAAAATATCCTTTTAAACGGAAACAGTAGGTTTAGCATAAAAATAAACATGACTTATGGGTCAAAAAAAATAACAGAAAATCTTTTGGGGAGATCATTTAAAAAGGGTAGACGAATGCGTAATAGCAATAATACAACATTGAATTGAACTACACAATTTCTAATTGACAACAGCCAATTATTCAACCGCTATCCAATACAATCCTGTAATTTGACAGCCTGGTTATGAATGTCTTTTACAAGTCCGGTCAACATGAAGTTGCATTCATCATCATCCCTTAAAATTTCGTGTACCGGTAAGCCAAACAAAGGCTGATGCCACAATAAACGATCTCGTTTTTTTAATACTCCCTGCACCTCCATTTGATTGTTTGTGATAAAAAAAATACCGTTACAGAACGGTGTATCCCCTTTTTTATTTTGTATTGATCTCACCTGACAGATAACCCGTTTGTTTTGTTTTGTAAATTTTGTACGATTGCATTGTTATCAATAGGAAATCTCCACTTACCAGGTGCATTCAAAGTTGGGGTAATAAACAGACGTAAAAAATACCTATTTGTAGGTATTTTTCAATGTAGGCAGAAGATGTAATGAGTTGGAAATTTGGAAAAATAAGGGCAGGTATCTGAATACCAAGAACCATCTAAAAACAGCGGCTAAGGGCAACCCTCTCGGTAAACGTTTTTAAAAACCATTAACAAAGGCATACCTCTTTTTGAAGTAAATATAAAAAGGATAAACAGCCGAAAGAGCAGCGCATTATTTATTGCAACCTGAAATTTATTTTATTACAATTGAAACAGGTTGATACATTTTAAGAAGTTTGCAAAATATCCGGCTGGTACAGTTCACTCATTTAACAGATGCCAGCAGCATTTCATTGATGGACGCCGCACTCTTTCTCCCCTCGCCCATCGCCAATATTACCGTGGCTGCTCCCAGTACAATATCGCCACCGGCAAATATCTTATCCATGGATGTTTTTTGCGTTTCATCTACCACAATATTGCCTCTTTTGCTTACTTCAAGTTGAGGTGTAGTCTGGCTGATGAGCGGATTACTACCGTTGCCCACTGCAACTATTACGGTATCCACTTCCAGTATAAATTCACTGCCATCAATCACAATGGCCGATCTTCTTCCGGAGGCATCCTGTTCACCCAATTGATATTGCAGGCATTCGATGCCCTTTACAAAGCCCCTTTCATCACCCAGTATTTTCTTCGCATTGTTTAAAAAAAGAAAGTTGATTCCTTCTTCTTTGGCATGCAGTACTTCTTCTTTACGGGCCGGCATTTCGTTCTCACTTCGCCGGTACACTACCGCCACGCTTTCAGCACCGAGCCGCCTGGCCATCCGGGCTGCATCCATGGCCACATTGCCTCCGCCCAGCACCACCACTTTTTTTGATGGAAAAACCGGCGTATCTGCATTTTTATCAAATGCCTTCATCAGGTTGATACGGGTAAGGTATTCATTGGCAGAAAAAACACCATTGAGATTTTCGCCCTCGATCCCCATAAAAATAGGCAGACCGGCACCTGTTCCAATAAACACCGCATCGTAACCATCCTTATCAATCAGGTCAGTTAATTTACGGGTGCGGCCTACTACAAAATTTGTTTTGATCTCTACGCCCATTGCTGCCAGTGTTTCAATTTCCTTGTCAATCACCTCATTGGGTAAACGAAATTCGGGAATACCATAACGCAGTACCCCGCCCAGTTTATGAAAGGCTTCAAATATAGTTACATGATGGCCTTCCCGCCGGCAATCTGCTGCCACTACCAAACCGGCAGGACCACTTCCTACTACTGCTACTTTTTTTCCGGTGTCTGGCTTTACAGAAGGGATTACGATCTTATTATTGATTCTTTCCCAGTCTGCCACAAAACGCTCCAGACGTCCGATGGCCACGGAGCTGTCTACATCTTTTAATGATTTGCCCAGTGTGCAATGCAACTGGCATTGCCTTTCCTGCGGACAAACCCTGCCACACACTGCGGGCAGTAAGGTGGTTTCTTTTACCGCTGCAATGGCCTGTTCAATTTCGCCTTTTGCAATATGATCAATAAAGCGAGGGATATCAATTTTAACCGGACAACCTTCCATGCAATTCTTTTTGGCACATTGCAGGCAA
>Ga0123337_10005304_pt1 | contig 12737 bp, 9 predicted proteins | sample frozenSSSSmetaG_FD_89792 | JGI IMG/M metagenome (GOLD analysis project Ga0123337, IMG submission 89792) | Glacier valley bacterial and archeal communities from Borup Fiord, Nunavut, Canada, to study Microbial Dark Matter (Phase II) -... | ecosystem: Environmental > Aquatic > Freshwater > Ice >...
AAAATAGTATTGGAAGATTAATGAATACAGATTTTTTCAGTTTTAGGCATGATATAACAATTTCAAAAGCCATTGAACAAATCCGCGCTGAAGGTAAAGACAATGAAACTTTAAATATGATTTACTTAACTGATGCTGAGGGTAAATTAATTGACGACATTCCATTAAGAAGGTTGTTGCTTCACTCGCCTGATAAAATGATGAGTGAAATAATGGACCATAGTTTTATAAGGCTCAATGTAAATGATAAAAATGAAGATGCAATAAAAGTTTTTAAAGAATATGACAGAGTGGCTTTGCCTGTTGTGGATGATGAAAATATTTTATTGGGTATAGTTACTATTGATGATGTATTGGATGTTGTTGAAGAAAGTGATACACAGGATATTCAAAAATTTGGAGGGGTAGAATCTTTAGATATGCCTTATGCAAAAACACCCCTATTCGAATTGGTTAAAAAAAGAGCGGGATGGTTGGTAATTTTATTTTTGAGTGAAATGTTAACCGCAACTGCAATGGGTTTCTTTGAAGATGAAATTGCAAAAGCAGTTGTATTGGCCTTGTTTATACCTTTGATTATTTCAAGCGGTGGTAATTCAGGTTCGCAAGCAGCAACCTTAATTATAAGGGCAATGGCATTGCGAGAAATTACCTTAAAAGACTGGTGGAAAGTAATGAGAAAAGAAATTTTTTCTGGTTTGATGTTAGGAGGGGTTTTAGGATCTATTGGTTTTTTAAGAATTTTAATTTGGCAAAATTTATACCTTTATAATTATGGTGAACATTGGTTTTTAATTGGTTTAACAATAAGTTTTACTTTGGTAGGTATAGTAATGTGGGGAACAATATCAGGATCGATGATACCTTTTGCTTTGAAGCGTTTTAAATTAGATCCTGCAACTTCTTCAGCTCCATTTGTAGCGACATTGGTAGATGTAACAGGTTTGATTATTTATTTTACTGTTGCTTCAATTATTTTAAAGGGGACTTTATTGTAGAAATTATAGGTTAGCAAATAAAAAAAATCCGGTTTTGTGCCGGATTTTTTTATTTATGAAATTCAATTGAGATTTATGTTTTTATAGAATTAACAATTAAATTTTTTCCGTTGCTTCCTGTTTTTATTCCTATACAATAAATAATATTTACCAAAATATTTAAAAATAAGTTTATAATCCAAAATGAATTTGCGGCCTTTGAATCATTTTTAAGAAGGTAATCGTTTAATAAAAAAAGAAAAAAGGTGCCGGCAAAATATATTATAAAAGCTGAATTGATCCAAAACATTTCTTCTTTATATATCTCAATACCCTGATTTTTATTCATCAATTCATAAAAACCTAATAAGCTCCAAACTATAACCATTATGCCAATAGGTGCCTGAGCCATTGAAGGGTAATTATAAATACCTTCTATAAAAATACCGACATATATTGAGAAAGTATTTACCAATATTCCAAATACAAAAACTATCTTTCTTAAGATAGTTTTTGAAAAGTAATTATAATATATCAAACTAATAAATACACCTTCTATAAGCCCTATAAGATGCATCAAAGGCATATTGTTACCCCAATGAAAAGAAAATGACCATAAATATGAAAATAAATCAATAATAGACATTAAAATAAAAAAAAGAAGAAGAAATTTTTTAAATAAAATAAAATCACCTTCTTTTTTAAGAAAAAAGAAGGTGATTATAGGAAAGAAGTTTGAAGTGATTGATAAATAAGCAACAAATTGATTATTCATAATAATTATTGCATCAAAGGGGAACTGGTAGGGCAATAAGTTGGGCAAGGAAAAGATTTATCTGCAATTGAATTATCATCTAAGGTTGAAACATTATCGCTTGATACATTTTCACTTGAAGCATAAGTAATAGCTTTAGTAGGTATTTGATCGTTTCCTTCTTTATCTACTCCTACTAATAATAAATGTTTTTGTGCTTGGTCGTCAATGGCATAATAAATCCTCATTCCAACACAATGGTGTTGGTTTAATATTTTGTGGATTATATTTTTTCCAAACATATGTGCTTTAATTTCATTTGGTTCAGGATGTTTGTCCCTGAAATTTTTTGTCCATTTTTTCGCTTCATCTAATGTGATGTCGCCGCCGGTACTTTCATCAATAATAGCCATAAAGTTGTTTGTTTTTAGGTGGATTTGTTAAAAGCAATCTACAACGATATTTTTATTAAGCAAATTAAAAGTAATGCATTTTCATTATTCTTATTAAAAATTACAAAGAATGATATCCAAAAGGATTTATATTATAAAATGTTAAAAAAACTATCAATTAATTATCAGACGAATTCATTATTATTACTAAAAGAAATAGGTTTGACTTTTTAATTTTTTATATCCAAGCATTGACCCATCGCTTTCAATATCAGCCATTAAATAAGTCAAAGTTTAATGTGTAGTTACAATTCTAATATTTGGACATAAAGATTGTAAATAAATATAAGAGGAACATACTAAAAATTAAATAATATGAAATATAAGGCTATAATACCTCTTTTAAGTCTAACAGTTTTTTTTACAATACTAAGTTCATTTACAACACATTACAAAATTCACTTTAAATCAAAAACCATGAATGAAGAAAATGCATTGACAATGAAAACACTGTTAGATAATAGTTATTACTTAAAAGGGAGAAAGGAACTGTATTTATATGTGAACTTGAATGCAATAAAAGCACCAGTTAAAACAGAAAGAAAACCTTTAAATATTTCGGTGGTGCTAGATAGAAGTGGGTCTATGAGTGGAGATAAAATCAAATACGCTAAAGAAGCTTGTAAATTTGTAGTAGATAATCTAGAACCTAATGACAATTTTTCAATTGTTATTTATGATGATATGGTTGAAGTTTTGTTCAAATCAGGAAATGTAAAAGATAAAGCTGCATTAAAAAGATTGATAGATGGTGTGCATGAGAGAGCATCTACAAACTTAAGTGGTGGAATGTTGGAAGGTTATGCACAAGTAAAATCAACTTACAATAAAAATAATGTTAATAGGGTTTTGATCTTATCTGATGGACTTGCCAATAGAGGAATTACTGATGAAAAAATACTCCAACAACTTGTCAAGCAAAAATTATCTGAAGATAATATTACACTTTCAGCTTTTGGTGTGGGTGCTGATTTTAACGAAGTTTTAATGACTAATCTTGCAGAATATGGTAGTGGAAATTACTATTTTATTAATTCTCCAGATAAAATTCCATCCATATTTGCCCAAGAATTAAAAGGATTAATATCAGTAGTGGCTCAAAACACGCATTTAAATATAAAATTTCCTTCTCAAAATTTAAGTGTAAATAAAATTTTTGGTATAAATGGAGAAGTAAAGAATAATGAAATAAGCTTTGATTTAAAGGATATTTTTTCGGAAGAGCAAAAGGCCATTTTAATAAAATTTAATATAAATCAACCGATACAGGAAGAAATATTATTTGAAAGTATTTTATCATTTGATGATGCATTTACATTTAAACGATCTACAATTACTGAAAAGAATGTCTTAAAAGTCACTACAGACCAACACGAATTTGATAACAGTTTTAATAAAGAAGTTTTACAAAATATTGTCCTTTTCGAAAACAATGAAAGACTTGAACACGCAATGTTGGAAGTAGATAAAGGAGATTATGAAGGCGCGAAAAAAATAATTATAAATATAAAAACTGAAATGACAGTTCAGATGCGACAATTGCCGGATAATAAAGAATTAAAAAGACAATTAGAAGCAGTTTCGGAATATGAAAAACAAGTGGAAAATGCAAAAAATATGAGTACGGAGGATAGGTTGATGATGCAAAAAGCAAATAGAAGTGTAAATTATTCTATTAGAAAAAAGAAATAAAAAATATTTTCCGGTCATAATTAACATATGACCGGTTTTTTTTAAATCTGAAATTTTATTCATTAAAAAGTACTTTTATCCACTTTCTTACTTATTATCATTTAAGTTAGATATTATTTCAAGGGGCAAGCATCTTTTTTATCAATTTATAGAAAAAAGATATTTTTAAATAATTAAAAATATAATTGAATGACAAAATAAATTTTTAAACTTATAATGGTGTTAATAACTATTTTTTGTTATTAACTTTTAAAAAATCATCTGCATCCATATAAGCTTTTATTAGTGCCATTTCACCTTCTTTGCCTGGTTTGGAAATACCATGTTCCATTCCCATCACACCTTTATAGCCCTTTTCGTAAATAAATTTAAAAATATTTTTATAATTAATTTCGCCAGTGCCTGGTTCATTTCTTCCTGGGTTATCGCCAATTTGTATGTAAGCAACTTCATTCCAACTCTTTTCTAAATTTTTTATTAAATTTCCTTCATTGCGTTGCATATGATAAAGATCAAATAAAAATTTACATGAAGGGCTTTTCACTGCCTGGCAAACAGCAAAACTTTGATCAGAAAATCTTAAAAACAAATCCGGATTATCGCTAAGTGGTTCTAAAACCATTATTAAACCTAGTGGTTCAAAAATATCCGAAGCTCTGCGCATTGCTTCTATAATATTCGATGTTTGATAACCCATTGATAAATTTCTTTCAAAATAACCCGGTACAACGGTCATCCATTTTGCATTCACTCTTTTTGCAACTTCAGCAGCAGTTTTACAAGTTTTTAAAAATAAATCTTTAAATTCTTGTTTACCTGTAGTTAATGATACTTTCCAATTATCTCCACCATCCAATACAAAAACACCCATTGTCATGTTTAGTTTTTGCATTTCTTTACTTATTTTTTCTTGTTCTTCAATCGATCTTCCCATCATACCATTGTCTTCCAATGCAGTAAAACCATTGTCAGACATAAAATGTAACTGACTTAAAAGGTCTTTTCCTGCATTATTTTCAAACATGCCAAAGTGAGGGGCATATTTTAAATTAAAATTATTTTTTAAAGGCTTTTCGGGTTTTGTATTACCAAATATGTTATTTGTAGTTCCACCTACTAATGCCGATGCCATTCCTGTTTTAACAAAGTTTCGCCTATTCATGAAGTTTAATTTTAATATGGATGTAATTAAAAAAATATTAGATATTATAAAAATGCGAATAAATATAAACTTTTTAATAGAGATTTCTTAAAAATCAATTTATAATTTTTTTTTAAAACTAAGATAGGAATGAAAAAAATTTAATTGATCTTTCATTTTAGTGAAATTTTATCAAATTATCCTTCATTTCATTGTTAAAATTGTTTTCATTCAACAGTTGGTAGTAATTATTTATATATTTGTGAAATTTTTAAGCAAATACAACATTGCTATTTTTTTTATATGGAAATTAACAACAAATATTTTATCATTGACTTTGACAGTACTTTTACAAAAGTAGAGGCGATGGACGAATTGGGAGCAATCTCCCTAGCTAATAATAAAAATAAAGACAGTATAATTCAACAAATTAAGGATATTACTGATTTGGGAATGAATGGGCAATTATCTTTATCTGATTCCCTTGAACAACGTATAGCTTTATTAGAAGCTCATCAAAATGATTTACCAGAACTTATAGCCAGGTTAAAAACAAAAGTATCCGATTCATTTGCCAGAAATCGCAATTTTTTTATTGAATTCGCAGATAATATTTTTATTATTTCTAATGGTTTTAAAGAATTTATAGTACCTATTGTAACTGAATATGGAGTAAAAGCTGAAAATATTTTTGCGAATACATTTGAATACAATGAAAGTGGGAAAATTATAGGCTTTGATAAAAATAACCTTCTTACAGTAAATAAAGGGAAGGTTGAACAAATAAAAACATTAAATCTGGTTGGAGATATTTATGTAATTGGTGATGGTTATACTGATTATGAAATACGCGAAGCAGGGCTTGCTAATAAATTTTATGCTTTTACCGAAAACATTGAAAGAGAAAAAGTATTGGAAAAAGCGGACCACATTACACCAAGTTTTGAAGAATTTTTATATCATAATAATTTACCTCGAAGTTTCTCTTATCCAAAAAACAGAATTTCTGTTTTATTATTAGAAAACATTCACCCCCGTGCTATTCAACTTTTTAAAGAAGAAGGTTTTAAAGTTGAATTTGTAAATGGTGGTTTGGATGAAGACGAATTGTGCCAAAGAATAAAAGATGTATCAGTACTTGGTATCCGTTCAAAAACAATGGTTACAAAAAAAGTACTTGAACATGCTAATAAATTAATGTCGATCGGTGCATTTTGTATTGGTACTAACCAAATCGATTTAAATGCAGCTACTGATAGGGGAATTACAGTATTTAATGCTCCATATAGCAACACTCGAAGTGTTGTTGAATTAGCGATTGGAGAATTAATTTTATTGATTCGAAACATTCCTGATAAAAGCATGGGAATGCATAAAGGAATTTGGGATAAATCTGCAAAAAACAGCAATGAAATAAGAGGAAAAAAATTAGGATTGATTGGCTATGGAAACATTGGCACTCAACTTTCGGTAGTTGCAGAAGCTTTGGGGATGGAGGTTTATTTTTATGATTTTGTTGAAAAACTTGCTTTAGGAAATGCAAAACGTTGCAAAACATTAGAAGAGCTTTTAAGAATATCAGACGTAGTTACTTTACATGTTGATGGAAGAAAAACCAATGAGGATTTTATTGGTGAAAAAGAATTTGACATGATGAAAGAAGGTGTGGTATTTTTGAATTTAGCTCGAGGCCATGTTGTAAATGTGCCTGCCTTGGTTAAAAATATCAAAAGTGGAAAAATTCGCGGGGCAGGTATTGATGTATATCCTCACGAACCTAAAACCAATAATGAAGAATTTATAAGTGAATTAAGAGGCTTGCCAAATGTTATTTTAACTCCACATATTGGCGGAAGTACTGAAGAAGCTCAGGAAAACATAGGAAGTTTTGTGCCAAACAAAATTTTAGAATTTATAAATAAAGGAAATACTTTTGGAAGTGTAAATTTCCCAAATATTCAATTGCCAGATTTAAATGAAGCCCATCGTTTAATTCATATTCATAAGAATGTACCGGGCATGCTTGCTAAAATTAACAGTTCTTTATCAGATAATAATATTAATATACTTGGTCAATACCTCAAAACAAACGAGAGGATAGGTTATGTAATTACTGATATTAATAAGGAATATAGCAAAGAAGCGATTCTCGATTTAAAAAATATTGAAAATACCATTAAATTCAGGATGTTGTATTAAAAAGAATTTTGCTTGAAAAATAAAAAAAAGCTGCTTCTGGTTGTAGCATACGCTACGAACCTAACTTTATTTAAGCGTCCGCTTACATTGTAAAAAAAATAAGCGGACGCTTATGATATTTTAAGTCTTAGCGAGATGCTAAGACTAGGGGTGTAAAAAGCCTTATAAAATCTTAAAGACTTTATAAGGCTTTTTTATTATGAATATTTTTTTCTAAAACTTGCCTTCGTTGGTATTCTACCAACAAACAGGATAGCAAATAGCCGGTAGGCTAATGTTCCAAATTTCAAGTAAAATCAAAACTAAGAAACTTGAATTGGTAATGATTTAAATGTTTCCATTCTAATATAATAGTATTGAAGAACTGCTTCTGATTTTAGCATCCGCTACGAACCTAACTTTATTTAAGCGTCCGCTTGGATTGTAAAAAACAAGACAGCCGCTTATTATATTTTAAATCTTAGCGAGATGCTAAGACTAGGAGAAGACTCTTTTATAATTTTATAATTTTAGTTTTTGAGAAGAACGTCAATTATTGACCCTCTTCCACTATATCAATTATAAATTGAAATAAATTGTCTGGATTTTCTGCTATGCGATTACATAGATACAAATACCATTCTTTTCCATACACAGCATATTGTCGACAAGGGTATCCTTCCTGCTGAAGGTTTTTAAGTAAATCTTCACGAATTCCATAAAGCATTTCGAATTCGTAATTTGATTTAGGGATCTCATATTTATTTACAAGATCCTTTACTGCATTTTGTATTTTATCATGATGCGTAGCTATTGAGCATTTACGATTCAGGATTTTGTTGTAAATAATGTTTTGCATTTTCATTGAGTGCTGCTTTTTTTAATGCTTCACTTACTTTAATTTTTAAGTTTTCCATAATTAATTTTTTTCATCAACTGTAAATCAAAAATTTTAATTTACCTTTTTTGTGGAATTTTGTTTGAAATTGTAAATCTATTTTTAATAAAAAAAGCCTTATAACATCTATAAGATATTGTAAGGCTTTTATAATGTATTTTAAACAGTTTATTGGATACTACTTTGCTAGAGCTTTCCTTAATAATTCATTGGCAACTTTCGGATCTGCTTTTCCTTTTGATCTTTTGATAACTTCTCCCACAAAAACACCTAATAAATTTAGTTTACCATTTTTAAATTTTTCAACTTCTGATGGCATTGAATTTAACACTTCTTCTACTAATAATTGAATAGTATCAACATTGCTATCCTGAACTAAATTTAAAGAATCTGCAATTTGTAAAGCAGTTCTATCAGATTTATTTTCAATCATAACAGGTAAAATATTTTGCGAGGCTACAGCAAAATTAGTTTTACCACTATCTATCAATGCAATAATATCGGCAATTTGTTCTGGTTTCAATGGCAATTCTTCCAAATGCATACTTCTTTCATTTAAATATGATTTTACCGGACCCATCAGCCAATTTGCTGCAGCTTTATAATTTTTTGTATGCTTGCAAATTTCTTCAAAATACAAGGCCGTTTCTTTAACATCTGTTAAAACCATTGCATCATATTCAGGTAATTTATATTCGTTTACAAATTTTAAATGCAGTTCTCGTGGTAATGCAGGTAAACTTATTTTTATACTTTCAAGCCATTCTTGCGAAATAACGAGTGGAGTTAAATCGGGTTCCGGAAAATAACGATAATCGTTCATCGTTTCTTTCATACGCATGCTATAAGTTTTTCCATCAGTAGCATCAAAATTTCTGGTCTCTTGCGGTATTATTTCTCCATTCTCAACTTTTTCAATTTGTCTTTCAATTTCATATTCAATTGCTCTTTGAACATTTCTGATAGAGTTCATATTTTTGATTTCTACTTTTGTGCCAAATTGAGTAGCACTTTTTAGCATCACAGAAATATTTACATCACATCGCATAGAGCCTTCTTCCATGTTTCCATCACATACATCAAGGTAACGAACCATTTTTCGTATTTCAGTAAGGTATTGTTGTGCCTCTTCCGAAGTACGCATATCAGGTTCCGAAACAATTTCAATTAATGGCGTTCCTGCACGGTTATAATCAACAAGTGTATCCGTTTCACCAGCCAAATGCATTGATTTTCCAGCATCTTCCTCCATATGAATACGAGTTATGCCGATTAATTTTTCTTTTCCATCCGCTTTAACTATTACAGTTCCACCTACACAAATCGGAGTTTTATCTTGGGTGATTTGATAACCTTTAGGAAGATCGGGATAAAAATAATTTTTACGAGCGAACACATTGTGTTTTGTAATGGAAGAACCACAGGCCAAACCCATTTTTATTGCAAATTCTACTGCTTTTTTATTTAATTTAGGAAGTACACCAGGATGCCCTAAAGTAATTACGCTAATATTAGTATTGGGTAAATTGCCAAATTCTGCAAGGTCGGAAGCAAAAATTTTACTTTTTGTAAGTAGTTGCGCATGCACTTCCAAGCCTATTACTACTTGATACTTATTCCTAATTTCGGTTTCAATCATTTGAAATACTTTTTAAAACTTTGCAAAAATATATAATTTAAGCAAATATTTATTTTTGTTATTAAAATTTATGGGATGATGTTGCTCTAATTATTTTTCATTAATGGTTTCTGCAAATATTTTTCTTTGGTATTAATTCTTAATTAATTCAATATGTTTTAATTATGAATATATTGATATTGATAAATTCATAATTAAAAAATTTATTTTTAAATTTTTGTGATTTGTTTCTTTTTTAGATTAGAAATTAGAAAGAGAATTCTTTTTCTGGAGAATTAAAAAAAAATGGTAAAATTTATAACAGTTTTATATTCAGAAAAATTATTCGAAAATTGCATTTTAAAAAAATGTTATAAATTCTTAGTTAATTTTTAATTATAATCCGTGGTAGATAACTGGTATTCGTTAGAATGGTTGAGTTGGGATACTTTTAAAGATTTTTATTGGGAGAGCCAATTTTATTTATATTTCATTCCATTAGTACCAGTCATTTATCTATTGCGATGGGTATTTCATTTTCGATTCAGACAAAAAGTACAAATTTCTTTATCCGTAGATAAGTTTAAATGGTCAGCTATTAACCTATTAAGATTTGTTCCTAATATTTTTCAGGCATTAAGTATAATTTGTGTATTAATTGCATTAGCTCGTCCTCAACGTTATAACCAAAGGATTGAATATTCTGCTGAAGGAATAGATATTATGTTAGTTTTGGATATTTCACAATCAATGTTGGCAAAAGATTTTCAACCAAACAGGCTTGAAGCTGCGAAGCAAGTCGCAAAAGAGTTTATTAAAGGAAGATTTCAGGATAGGATTGGTTTAGTAATTTTTTCGGGAGAAGCTTATTCTTTAATGCCACTTACTACTGATTATAATTTACTTTATCAAGCTATTGAAGATATCCAGTACAATTCCATTCAAAAGGAAGGGACAGCAATTGGTAGCGCACTTGCTGTTATGACAAATAGAATGAAAGAATCGAGTGCAAAAACTAAAGTAGCTGTATTAATTAGTGATGGAGATAATACAATTGGAAATATAGATCCTGAAACTGCTGCAGAACTTGCATATATGTATAATGTTAAGGTTTATACAATATCAATGTCCAAACCTTCCCAGCAAACTACTCCAATTATTTCGGATGAAGTAATAAATTATCCGCCTGATGAAGCTACATTAAGGAAAATAGCAACGATTTGCGAAGGGGAATTTTTTAGAGTGAGTGATAATAAAGCTTTAAAAAATATATTTCAAAGAATAAATTCTTATGAAAAGTCTGTTATTCAGGAAACTCGTTTTCAGGATAAACAAGATTTTTATACTGTTTATTTAAATAGAGCAATAATTTTATTGTTGATATGGCTGGCTTGTAAGTTAACATTTATGGAAAATATTTTAGAAGATTAAAAAAAATAAAAATTTTAATTAAAATTATTTGCAGAAATAAAATTTGCGTGTTTATATTTGGCACATATTATTTTATAAATGATAAATAAAATACAAAATTTCGGTTGGTGGCACACTTCTTAAAAAAGATGTGAACAGTCGTATTTTGTAAAAAAATATTAAGATCTTTTAAAAGGCTTACTGTTCACTCGGTAAGCCTTATTTTTTTGCATTTAAAAAAAATCAATTAAATCATTATGACATTTATTATTAAAACGCATTACAAACAAATGCTTGCCGATACCATCACCCCTGTAAGCATTTATTTAAAACTACGTGATAAATTCGTTAATACTATTTTATTAGAAAGCTCTGATTATCATGGCAATGAAAATTCATTTTCATATATATGTTGTCAGCCTGTAGCTAAATTTGAATTATTTAATAATCAAATCACGCAACAATTTCCTGATGGTACCCATTCCAAAATGGAACTTGCAGATAAAAAGAAATTATTAATTGAATTAGAAAAATTCAGGGAATCTTTTAAACCCGAAAAAAATGAATTTTCTTTTATTCACAGCGGCTTATTTGGATACATGGCATATCCCGCAGTTGAATATTTTGAAGATATTACTTTAAAAACTGATAATCACATTCCTGATATCATTTATCAGGCATTCAAATACGTCATTGCAATTAATCATTTTAAAGATGAAATGTTTGTTTTTGAACATCAATATATTAATAAAAACAATCCTATAAATGAAGATGAAAATACCGATGGTTTAAGTCAGTTAATATCTTTAATAGAAAACAAAAACTACCCTTCCTATCATTTTAAAGCAATTGGTGTTGAGAAAACCAACATTACGGACGAGGAATTTCTAAAAGTATTAGAAAAAGGGCGATACCATTGCAAAATTGGTGATGTTTTTCAAATTGTTTTATCACGCCGTTTTGAACAACAATTTCTTGGAGATGAATTTAACGTTTATAGGGCTCTGCGTTCTGTAAATCCATCACCTTATTTATTTTATTTTGATTATGGAAATTTTAAAATTTTTGGTTCTTCGCCAGAAACACAAATTTCAATAAAAGGTAAATCAGCTTCTATTTACCCGATTGCAGGGACATTTCGACGTTCGGGAAATGATAAAGATGATGCTGAGATTGCAAAAAAATTATATGACGACCCTAAAGAAAATGCTGAACATGTAATGTTAGTTGATTTGGCACGAAATGATTTAAGCAGACATAGTCATAAAGTAAATGTTGAAAAATTTAAGGAAATTCAATATTATTCACACGTAATTCATTTAGTGTCAAAGGTAACAGGTGAAATTGATGAGGAAACAAATCCAATACAATTAGTTGCTGATACTTTTCCGGCAGGAACATTATCAGGTGCACCAAAATATAAAGCCATGCAATTAATTGATCAATATGAAACCACAAATAGAAGTTTTTATGGAGGTTGTATTGGTTTTATGAATTTCAATGGAGATTTTAATCACGCTATAATGATTCGCTCATTTTTAAGTAAGGATAATTCTCTTTTTTATCAGGCAGGAGCAGGAGTTGTTTTTAAATCGGAAGTAGAAAGTGAATTGCAGG
>Ga0123337_10005306_pt1 | contig 12736 bp, 14 predicted proteins | sample frozenSSSSmetaG_FD_89792 | JGI IMG/M metagenome (GOLD analysis project Ga0123337, IMG submission 89792) | Glacier valley bacterial and archeal communities from Borup Fiord, Nunavut, Canada, to study Microbial Dark Matter (Phase II) -... | ecosystem: Environmental > Aquatic > Freshwater > Ice >...
GTGGCCCCGCAGCTCGCCTGGAACGGCTGGCTGGCGGGCCTTCAGGATGCGCTGGCCCCTGGTGCTGGCGTACCAGCGCTGCCGAGCGGTATCGCTCAGGGCATCTGCCTGGTTGCGGCGCTGCTGCTGATCGCGCTGCCGCCGTTCGCGCGCTCGCGTCGCTATGCAGCGGCGAATGACCAGCCGCGCCAGGCGGGTATCGCTGCGCCATCGGCGCTGGGCGAAAGCTTGCGCGGCCTGGCCTGGATGGCGATCGCGCCGGAAGCGTTTGCGCGTGCGTGGCGCGGCTTGTTGTGGCTGAGCCGTGGGCTGCGCTATGGCATGGCGCTATTCGAGCAGCGCTACTATCTAGCTGGCTTGCTGATTGCGGTCATTTTGGTAATCATGTTGTTTATTCAGTGAGTGGCGTAGGGGATCGGGGTTAGAGGTTAGGGGTTAGAACTCACTCGTCACTCGTCAGGGTTCGGAAATATGAGCTTTAGCGATATCAACTGGGCAGTAATTTTGATCGCGCTCTCGGGCGCGCTGATTTTGCTAGTGCGCGATTGGCGGATCGCCGTGCCAGCGCTGCTAGTGAACTATATTGGCGTCGCGATCTTTTTGGCGCAGCAACAATTTCTCCAGCCCGACCTGCATATCGGCAGCGTCGCGGTCAGCACGACCGTGCTGGTGAAATTGATCACCGGCGTCGCAGCGACGGCGATCTTAGCGATCACCGCGCTGACCTTCTCGCGCGAGTACAATCAAGAGGATCTGGACGAATTTTCGCTGGCCGAGCTGCGGCGTGCCGCGCGCCGAGCACAGCGCCAGCGCGCCGCTGAGCCGCTGCGTCTGGCCGATTATGTTGTGCCGTTCTGGGCATTGGCGCTGGCGGTGCTGGCGAGCGTGGCGCTGCCGCGCATCTACCCGATCGGCACCACCAACACGATCGATTTCGTCTGGTATTGGCTGGGGCTGGTTGGCCTGTTTACCACCGTGGTCGCCAGCGATATTCTCAAAGTTGGGCTGGGGCTGCTGTTATGCGCCAGCAGCGTGGATGTGCTCTACACCGCGATTTCGAGCACGGTTCAAGTATTCCCGCTGGCGCTGCTGGGCCTGGTGTCGATCACCCTGGCGCTGGCGGTAGCCTATTTGAGCGGGCTGTTGTATGGCCGCCTGAAGACGCTTGAGCTGAATGAGCTGTATAAGCGCTAACTATATTTCGCCGGGTGCTACGCACGGCGCACAAGTATGACATACTTACTCCTGATATTTTTCCCGGTCGTCATGGCAGCCAGCTGCTTCGTGCTGCGAAAGCAGACTCGGCTGGTTATTCTGGCGGCGTTCGCGACAATGCTGGTGCAGATCGCGCTGGTGGCGCAGCTGCCGCTTGATCAACCAGCGCGCCTGCTGGGCTTGACACTGAATCTCGATCCGCTGGGGCGGCTGTTTCTGCTGACTTTTCTGGCGATTGGCGCGCTGGCGTTTCTGGCGACCTGGAGCGTGCCGCATGGCGAGCAGTTTGTGCCGGTGGCGCTGGTGATCTTGGGCCTGAGCGGCACAACGCTGCTGCTATTGCAGGAGCAGTACACGGCATCGCTGCTGCTTGGCAGCACCGGGCTGCTGGCGGTGCTGGCGATCGTCGATCTGCCGACTGGCAGCTCGGCGCTGGTGCAGCGCACGACGCTTGCGACCGCGCTGAAATATCTTGTGCTCATGCTGATCGCCGGCGTGATTATGTACATGGCGTTTGTGCTGGTCAGCATCTACCGGCCAGATGTGACGCCGGGCGGGTCATCGCCAGCGCATCTGATCCTGGCGCTGATCGTGGTTGGCTTCGGCCTGCGGCTGGCGATTGTGCCGTTTCATTCCTGGCTACCCGATCTGGTCGAGGATGCCGCGCCAATGACGACCGTGCTGATCGTGGCGGTTGTGAACGCAGTCACGCTGCTGTTCTTAATCTCGTCGATCCAATTCTTCTTCTACCCGGTCGAGGTGATCGGCGGGGTTGAAAACGCGCGCAGCACGCTGCTGCTGCTGGCGATCGGCGTTGTGACCGCGCTGCTGGGCGGTGTGCTGGCGCTGGCACAGGCTAGTCTGCGGCGCACAATCGGCTACCTGCTGGTGTATAACGCGGGCATGATTTTGTTCGGGCTGGCGACCTTGGATAGTGTCGGGCTGGCGGGCGCGTTGTTTGAGACGTTGAACCAGATGATCATTGTGTTACTGCTGTTTCTCAGCATTGGCCTGCTGGAAAGGCCCGATGGTCGTCCGCTGAATGTGGTGCGGCGCGATCTGCTGTGGCGCAGGCCGGTCGCTGGTACCGGCCTGCTATGTGGCGGGCTGGCGCTGCTAGGGCTACCGCCCTTCAACGGCTTTGCTGGTAAGCTGCTGCTCTACGAGGCGGCGGCGCGGCGCGGCGGGCCGTATCTGGCGCTGCTGCTGCTGGCGACTGCGCTGGCGCTGCTGGCGCTGCTGCGACTGGCGCGCGAGCGGCTGCTTGGCCCCTCCGAGGAGGTGGCCGATGAATTCCCGCCGCTGCTTGGCGGAACCGATCTGGATCGTCCTGCCGACCGGCGTTTAGAACCAGAGCCACGCGGCATGGCCGTGCTGATCGTGTTCCTGCTGGCGCTCTGCCTAGGCATTGGTCTCTACCCGCAGCCGCTGCTGGCAACGATTAATGAGGCGATTCGTGGGCTGACGTTTATTCAGCCGCTGTGATAAGCGACGGGAGACGGAAGACGGACGACCAAGGGTGAAGCGAGTATGGCAGGGACTTGTTGTTCCTCCGTCGTCCGTCCGCCGTCTTCCGTCATCTTCCGAGGCATAGGTTGGCTATGATCAACGTGTACCGAATCAATACTGGCTCGTGTGGCGGCTGCGATGTCGAGATCGAAGCGGTGGTCGCCGGTGGCCGCGAGCTGGCCTGGGCCGATAGCCCACACAGCGCCGATGTACTGCTGCTGACTGGGCCGCTAACCGCCAGCAGCCGACCGGCGTTTCTGGCGCTCTGGAATGAGCTAGGCGGACGCGTGCCGCTGCTGGCGGTTGGTCGCTGCGCGATCGACGGCCAGCCGTTCGGTCGCGGCGGGATTGCCGAGCTGCCGCAGATCGAGGCGCGCTTGCTCGAAGGCTGCCCGCCCACGCCCAGCGCGATCGTCGAGGCGATCAAGCAACTGGTGACGAGTGACGGGATACGTGATGCTTGATACGTAATCGAGAATCAAGCATCAAGCATCACGGAGATTACTGTGTCGAACTTCGCGCTTTCATTATTGCTCTACCCCGGCCTGGCGCTGGTACTTATTCTGGCGCTGGTGTTCGGCTGGCTGACCGAGCGGCGTGTGCGCTTGGAGTGGCTGCGCGGCGCGGCCTGGAGCAGCCTCGATGGGCTGCTGAGCCTAGCGAGCATCGTGCTGTCCGCGCTGACACTGGCGCTGCTGCCCTGGCCGCTGCACCCCGCCATCGGCTGGGGCTGGGTCGGCAGTCCGGTGGCGCTCTGGGCCGCGCTCGAAGGCGCATTTTTGCTGCCACTGCTGGCGGGCTTGCTGGCACCGACATCGCTCGGGGAGCGCGCGGCCAGCCGCGAGGCGCAGATCAGCATCGCCGGTCGCTGCGTGGTTTGGCTGGCGATTGGGGTTGCGCTGTGGGCCGGTGCTGGCTGGACTGTGCGCGAGCTGCCGGGCCGCACGATGGCGCTGCTGGCCGGGTTGCTGGCGCTACCAGCCGCGATTGGTGCGCGGCCATTTGGCGCGGAGCTCAGCCTGAACGCGGCCGGCGCGGAAGAGGGACTTGACGAAGCCACCGCGTCTCTGGTACGCTTTGCACGTACGGCGCGCGGCACAGCGCTGCTGGCCGTGCTAATCGTCGCATCGCTGCCAGCGGCGCTATTTCAGCCGTGGATCGCGCTGCTGCTGATCGCCGGGCTGTTCGTGCTGGTCGCGCTGCTGCTGAACTATGTCGCCGGTGCGCTGCCGCGTCAAACCCTGCCAGCCGCGCTGCGCTGGTGCTGGTGGCGCGCGCTACCGCTGGTGCTGGCCGGGCTGGTATATGTGATCCTGGTCTAGGATCAATACCTTCAAATAGGTTTTCGCCTGACCTTCCGGGAAGCTAGCTGGTGGCTTCCAAAGCGCCGGGTCAAGCTTCGCGGAAGATTGCCCGACAGTATTTGAAAAGTATTGTCTTTGGTTTTTGGTCAATATTATGTATGCAATCGAGATCGAAAATCTTTACAAATCGTACGATAGCCTGCCCGTGCTCAACGGCCTGAATCTGCGTGTGCCGCAAGGGCAGGTGTATGGGCTGCTTGGCCCGAATGGCGCGGGAAAATCCACGCTGATTCACTTGCTGCTGGGCTTTCTTCGGCCCACGCGCGGCACATTGCGCGTGTTCGGTGAGCGGGATCTGGAGCAGGTGCGTGGGCGAATCGGCTACCTGCCGGAGCGGCTGCGCTACCACCTGCGCTATAGTGGCCGGGAGTACCTGCGCTACCTCGGCCAGTTCAGCGACCTGCCGGGGCCGCAGTTGCGCGCACGGGTCGAGCAGGAGCTTGGTGCGGTCGGGCTGCTCGACGCGGCCGACCGGCAGCTGGCGACCTATTCGAAAGGTATGCTCCAGCGGCTCGGTATCGCCCAGGCGCTGCTTTCCGACCCGGATATGCTGCTGATCGATGAGCCGACATCGGGCCTTGACCCAGCCGGCCAGCGCGAGATGCTTGAGTTGCTGGCCGAGGTGCGCGGGCGGAATCACACGATCTTCCTGACGACCCATTTTCTTGACGAGATTGAGCTGCTGTGCGATACGGTTGGCATTCTGTTTGGCGGTAAGCTGGCGACCGAAATCGATGTACAATCGCTGCACACGCCTGGGCGCAATGTGCTGATCAAGGTTGCGCAGCTGCCGCCGGAGCTGGCCGAGCGCCTCCAGCGTATGGCACCAGCGGTGCGTTGCACTGGCCGTGAGATTAGCATCCAGCCGAACACCGCCGCGCTTCAGTCGCAGGTGCTGCGCACGCTGCTTGATGCCGATGTGCCGATTATTGCGCTGGAGCCGCAGGGCCGCCCGCTCGAAGATATCTATATGCGCATCGTGCGCGGCGACCCAGCCGAGCTGCCGGATCCCGACCCGCTGCCGAGCATGTTTGCGCCGCCTGGGCACCCCGATGCCACGGCGCGTGTGCTGGAGCGCGCCACGCCAACGACGCTTGGCCGGCTTGGCACCGGCGATACATTGTTGCGTGAATTGCTCAAGCAGGATCAGGTGCCGCCCAAAACACACCCGACCGACTATCAAGAGCTGCTATGAACATGCTCATTCGAACACTGCGCTTTGTCGGCTTCACGCTGGTCGAGTATGCGCGCTCTGGTCGCATTCTAGTCGAGCTGCTGGCCGGTATGATCTTCTTCTACATCTTTCTGCGGCGCTGGACATCGTTGCCGTCGCCGGAATACTTCTTCTCGACCACCAGCCTGTTCGCGCTAGCGCTGACGTTTTATTCCACCTCGGCGGCGCTTGGCCTGGGCGATCGACCGCAGGGCTATTTGTTGCTGGCGCGCCGACTCGGGCGGGGTGGCTACCTGCTGGGCTTCTACCTGGCCGCGCAGGTGATTATCTGGGCGCTGTATGGGCTGATCAGCATTGCGATGGCGCTCTATAATCCTATCCAGGGGCTGGATGTGCGCGGCTGGCTGCTCGGCACGTTACCATTGCTGCTAAATACGGCGCTGCTGGGTGCGCTGCTGACGCTGCTCGCGCCGATTGTGCTGCCAGCGACTGGACGGCTGGTGGTGCTGGCGCTGGTGGCGATCGCGTTCTCGGGCGGGCTGATCGGCGGGCAGACGCTATCCGAGTTGCCAGTCGCGGTCACGGCAGCGATTAATGTTGCGCGGACGATCTTCAGCACGCCGCTGCTGCCGGCCTTCACCGGCTTCGCGCTCGCGGTCAGCCGTGATTACAGCGGTATCGCCTTCGCCATCCCGCTCGCGCAGCTGTCCCTGACGCTGGGATTGCTGACGATGGCGGTCTACATCTTCGCGCGGCGCGAGATTATCCTGAGCGGCGGCTGACGCTAGTTCTGAGTTTTGAGTTCTAAGTTCCGATCACGCAAAACTCAGAACTCGAAGCAGGCTTGACAAACCGCGCTCCATGCGGGTACAGTTAGGCACACGCGAGGAGGCTGGCGATGGCGACAGAGTACCGCGAGCATGATGATCAGCGCTTCTACCTTATCCTCAAGGCACTCGGGAACCCGGTGCGCCTCCAGATCGTGCGCTATGTGCAAGGCCATCCGCGCTGCATCGGCAACCAGATCCAGCTTCAGCTGCCCGATGATGTCGCGCGCGCGCAGTCGACGCTTTCGCAACACCTCAAGATTCTGCGCGATGCTGGTGTGATCGAGGCTGAGTGTGACGGCGCGGCGACCTGCTACATGCTCAATCAGCGCAGCCTTGATTGGCTGCACGCGCAGCTGATCGATCTGGCGATTCTTACGGCACCTTGACCGGCACCGAGATTGTGCTACAATGAACAATCAACATCCGTCTCTCGCCGTTTTGAGAGCCGACGTAACGTGTGTGCGATGTGAGCCATCCACGATGATCGGCGGCACACCAAATAATCACGAGGAGACGCGCATGTCCCAACAACTACGGCTGGTGATCGCCGATGATGAGTCGCTCATTCGCATGAATCTGAAGGAAACGCTGGTCGGGCTTGGCTACTTGGTGGTCGGCGAAGCTGGCGATGGCGTGAGTGTGGTGAACCTGGCGCGTGAGCTGCGCCCGGATCTGGTGATCATGGACATCAAGATGCCCAAGCTCGATGGCATCCAGGCCGCCAAAGTGCTGACCGAGGACAAGATCGCGCCGGTGCTGCTGCTGACCGCCTATTCGGATCGCGAGCTGGTTGATCGCGCGCGCGAGGCTGGCGTAGTCAACTACATCGTCAAGCCCTTCCGCGATGCCGAGCTGCTGCCGGCGATCGAGATCGCCATGGCGCGCTACGCCGAATTTCAGGAGATCGACAAGAAAGTTGGCGACCTGCAGGAGACGCTGGAAACGCGCAAGCTGGTCGAGCGGGCCAAGGGCGTGCTGATGGATACGCAGGGTCTTAAGGAGCAGGAGGCGTTCCGCAAGATCCAGCAACTCTCGATGAATACCCGCAAGACCATGCGCGAGATCGCTCAGGCGATTTTGCTGACGGCGCAGATCGAGAAGTAGCTAGGGATTTTTACGATAGGCGTGATCTGACCTTCCGGGAAGCTTGCTCCGGCGCTTTGGAAGCCACCGGCCAGCTTCCCAGAAGGTTCTTCGGCGTTGTTTGATAGTGTTAGGACGTACGCAAAAGTGCTTCTAGCCTACGGCAGTACGGTACTTTTCTTCTTTTGCAGGTTCTTTCTTCGCCCCGCATGGCGAAAAAAGAACCTGCAAAGGGTGCGAAACTCGTGGTTTACGTACGTCCTAAGTGTATCTTATTTCCAAACAAACGGTAGCTACTGATGTGACCGCGCCAGATATAAATCCTGCGCCTGAGTCTGCGCCAGCTCGTGGCTGGCTGCGTCGTTTGCTGCCGCATGTGATCACTGCAATCGTGGCGATCATGGCGAGCCTAGGTGCGCTCGTGCTGCTTTCGCCGCAGGCCCCGGCCGCTGCGCCCGCGCCAACAGCCGCGCCAGCCGCGCCGACAGCTGCACCCAGCCCGCGCCCAACCGCGCGCGCCGCGCCGCCGCAATCCACCGCGCTGCCATTATCGCAGGGCATATCTCAACAAGAGCTGGCCGATATTCGCGCCGAGGGTGATCGCAAGCAGGCCCAGATTTATCTGCTGCTGGCGATTGTTCAGATCGATGATGCCGAGGCTGCGCTGCGCTCAAACGAGCTGGTCAGCGTCGGCCAGTCGCTGGTGGCGATCGATAATTCGCTCGACCTAGCCTACACGCGCTACGATGACGCTGGCGATTCGGCTCGCGATGCGATTGCACAGCGCCGGATTGAGGTTGGCAAAATGCACGATGATCTGTATCTCTACCCGGAAGGTATGGATGTACGGCTCAGCACTATGCGCCAGCTCACACTCGCGCTGATCACCGAGCAGCGACGCTGACGGGATTGCAATTTGCAGATTCGGGTGCCCGCTGGGCGTTTGCAGATTACGAGGCCCAGGCACCAATCTCCAGTTTCCTAGTGCTCCCCGGCCCACGATGCTGCATCCGGTAGCGTGACATGGCGAACCACGTCGTCAGCTTGAGCGTGCGGCAAGGTATTGCTCGGGCGTGTCTCACGTAGCGCGGTGACCGCCGCGCGCTGATACAGCCGCTTCCGCCCGACCCCCTGGCGAAACGAATCTAATATGCCACGGCTGACATAGGCATAGATCGTCGCCTTCTTCACACCTAGCAGCGCGGCTGCTTCATCCACTTCAAGGTATTCTACATCGTCGATAGTTTGCATCACATCGCTCCTTCTACCTATCTAGTATAGCGCTGATTTATACCGATCGTCAATATATATCAATAGATATAAAGTAGTATTGATATATATGCAGATATGTGCTACTATATTTTTGATGATTTTTTGTGCTGGTCAAGCACGGACATCGGCCGCCGGTAGGCCGCGCGGGGCTGCAGCAAGGCCCACTGCAGCAGGCTACTCGATTTCATTATATGTTTCTATGAACACTTATGCCAATCCGTGTTACGCGTATAAGAACCAAGAGCCAGATGCCATAATTCGGTACTCGGTTCGCCCAGCGAGCGCCCGGTTCGCAATTTGGTAGTAGACATAGTTCAAACGGGCAGATTTTCATTCTACGGTGGAGATATCACGCCGACATGCGGCGGGTTGCGCTGGCCCGCGCCTAGGGTGCTATCTCCGCTCATATTGTAAAGCAGGCTTGAGCCATGCTTTATAGCGACGTGCAGAAACACTGATCCTTTGGCGTGCGGCAGGCATGCTGCCGCACGCCAAAACACCTGCGTCAACACTTTTGCTCGTAGCTTTAGATCCGAGGAAAGGAAAAAACTCATGACAGCCGAGGCACAGGCCGCGCGTGGCCTTGAGAATGTGGTAGTGGCCAGCACGAAGCTCAGCGTGATCGATGGGACTGCTGGCCGCCTGAGCTACGCTGGCTACGATATTCACGACTTGGCCGAGCGGGCTACATATGAAGAAGTGCTGTTTCTGCTCTGGTATGGCGAGCTGCCGCATGCGCGTGAGCTACGCGATTTCAACGCGCGCCTGCTGGCCGAGCGCGCGCTCAGCGAAGCCGAGCTGGCGCTTGTGCGCGGCATCCCGGCGAGCGGTCACGGTATGGATGCGCTGCGGACATTGCTTTCCGGCCTGGCCCAGCTCGACCCACAGGCCGACGATCTCAGCCCGGTACAAGTCGAGCGGATCGGCGTGCAGGTTGCGGCCAAGCTGCCGACGCTGATTGCGGCTTGGGATCGCGCGCGCCGTGGTCTCGCGCCAATCGAGCCAGATGCGAAGCTGGCGCACGCGGCGAACTTCCTGTATATGTTGCACGGCCAGACGCCTAGCCGGGCGGCGGCGCGCGCCTTCGAGACCTACCTGGTGCTGCTGGCCGAGCACGGGCTGAACGCCTCGACCTTCGCGGCGCGCGTGGCAATCGGCGCTGGGGCCGATGTGTACTGCGCGCTGGTCGCGGCGACTGGCACGCTGAAGGGGCTGCTGCACGGTGGCGCGAATCAGAAGGCGATGGAGACTTTTCTTCAGATCGGCGCGCCGGAGAATGCAAGCGACTACATCGAGGCGCTGCTGGCGCGTCACGAGCGGCTGATGGGTGTCGGCCACCGAATCTACAAGGTCGAAGACCCGCGCGTGCGGCAATTGCGCCAGCAGGTTCAGGCGCTGGCTGATGGCGGCTCCAGCCAGTGGCAGGCGATTGCCGAGCAGGTTGGGCGGGTGATCGCCAAACATCCGCATTTTATCAAGCGCCAGCTCAACCCGAATGTCGAGTTCTACAGCGCGCCGCTGCTGTATACGCTGGGGTTGCCGCTCGATCTGTTCACGGCTGCGTTTGCGCTCAGCCGGGTGGCAGGCTGGATGGCACACATCCGTGAGCAACTGGCCGACAATCGCTTGATTCGCCCCAAGGCCGATTACGATGGGCCTGCCGCGCGCGCATTTGTGGACGTTGGGGAGCGCGGGTAGAAATTGGCGGCTGGGGCTGGGGATTACAGTGCAATATCGTACCACACAGCATCCTGCGTAGCGCGGAGCGCGTATCGAAGAAGCGGCACGCCTTCGTCGGCCCTTCGATACGGCCTGTGGGCCTACTCAGGATGATAGCACGTTGCGCTGTGATTCCTGGATTGAATGCGCCGCCCTGCTCAGTCCTCAGTCCCCAATCAGCTGATCGGCCGAGACCAGACCGATCCGCACGGCGTACAGCGCGGCCTGGGTGCGACTGGGCACGCTGAGCTTGGCGAGAATATTGCTGACGTGCGTTTTGACGGTCTTTTCGCCAATGTGCAGATTGCCGGCGATCTGTTTATTGGCCTGCCCCTGAGCCAGCAGCCGCAGCACATCGATCTCGCGCTCGGTCAGTGTCTCGGGGCTGTCGGGCGCGCGCACCTCGCGCATCAGTCGCGCGGCGGCTTTGGGCGAAAGCTGCACTTGCCCAGCCGCCGCAGCTTTGATCGCGCGGCACAGATCATCGGCCTCGGTGTCCTTCAGCAGGTAGCCAATCGCGCCGGCACGCACTGCGCCGATCACTGAGCTGTCGTCGAGCACGCTGGTGAGCGCGATTACCTCGATATCGGGCAGCTCGCGCTTGATCGCGCCGATTGCGGCGATGCCATTCATCACCGGCATCAGCAGGTCGATCAGCACCACATCGGGGTGCAACTCATGCGCCCGTAGCAGCGCCTCCGCACCATCGCGCGCCTCGCCAATCACCTCAAGCTCGGGATCAAGCCCTAGAAACATGCGTAGCCCTTGGCGTACTACGCTATGATCGTCGGCGATCAGGATTCGAATAGCCATTGATGTTCACTTCACTTGTTGAATATGGCCGTGCGCCGTATTCTACCACGCTGGCTGATCGATCAGACGACGCCTACACCCGTTCGCTCAACCGCTGGAGCCGCTCGCCGGCCGCCTCCAGTGTCGCGTGCTGTTTGGCGAAGCAGAAGCGTGCGATCGCCGGCGCGCTGGACGAGTCGGCGTAGAAGGCCGAGGTTGGGATCGCCGCCACGCCGATCTCGGTGGTCAGGAAGCGGCAGAAGGCGCGGTCATCGGCAAATCCCAGCGCGCTGATGTCGGCGCTGATGAAGAATGATCCTTCGACCGGCAGCGTGGGCAATCCGGCGCGCTCCAGGATTTGGCGCAGCAGCAAGCGCCGCGCATCGTATTCGGCGTGGAGCTGCGGGTAGTAGCTGCTGGTCGCCACCAGATCCAGTGCCACCGCTGTCGCCGCCTGAAACGGCGTCGATGTCGCGAATGTCACCCATTGATGCGCGGCACGCAGCGCCTGGTTCAGCGCCGCTGGCCCGACCGCCCAACCGATCTTCCAGCCGGTCACGCTGAAGGTTTTGCCGACGCTGTTGAGCGTCAGCGTGCGCTCCCACATGCCCGGCAGATCCGCCAGCGAGATATGCGTCGCCTGCTCGTAGACCATCCGGTCGTACACCTCATCGGCGACCGCCAGCACATCGAACTCCTGGCACAGCGCGGCGATCAGCTCAAGCTCGGCACGCGTGAAGACTTTACCGGTTGGGTTATGCGGCGTGTTGAGCAGAATCAGCTTGGGGCGGCGGGTGAACGCAGCGCGCAGCTCAGCGGGGTCGAAGTGCCATGCCTGGGAGATCGGAGCTGGGGGATGCGGGTTGGGAGTACCGGATCCATGCCGCATCCCCGATGCCCGATCTTCCACCTGTGGCGGGTAGAGCTTGACATAAATCGGCACTGCGCCAGCCATAATCAGATCAGGCGCGTAGGCATCGTAGGCTGGCTCCAGGATGATTGCCTGGTCGCCGGGATCGAGCAGTGCCAGCACCGCGCTGCAAAGCGCCTCGGTTGCGCCGCTGGTGACGGTCACGTCGGTCTGCCAGTCGATCATGTAGCCATGATCGCGCTGCCACTGTGCGGCGACCGCCTGGCGGAGGTGCGGCAGCCCAGGCATGGGCGCGTACTGGTTGAGATCGGCGTTGATCGCGGCGGCGGCGGCTTGTTTGACGAAATCGGGGCTGGGAAAATCCGGGAAGCCCTGGCCGAGATTGATCGCGCCGTGTTGAGCCGCCAGCGCGCTCATCTCGGTGAAGATCGTGGTGCCGAAACCGGCGATACGGCGGGCGAGGCGATTGGACATGCGGCTGCTCCTGGCAAGGCGGGCGGCTACTGCGCTAATATTCTCGCGTGATATTCAAACATAATGATAACGAGCTTACAGGAAATCGATGCGATCATCGCCCACGAGATAGACGAGACGCTGTTCTTGCGTAATGCGGCGCGACCGGACACCAGTGCCCAAGTATTTGAGTGGTTCCGGTTTGCCGACACCGCCGCAGGCATCACGCATGATTACCTCGACAAGGCCCAAGATGCGCAGCGCGGTTCGACGGTCAGTTTCAACCCAATAGCGTAGGTCGTCACGAAATTCCTCTTGAAAGACTGTAACCGCATCTACATTGATTGATCGCCGGATGTGGATCAATATCTGTCCTTCCATCCGCCGGGCTGAAGCCCTCGGCTTGCGTTACGAAGGCCGCCTGCGCGGCCTGAGTTAGCCGCCGGTGGTGCCA
>Ga0123337_10005307_pt1 | contig 12734 bp, 12 predicted proteins | sample frozenSSSSmetaG_FD_89792 | JGI IMG/M metagenome (GOLD analysis project Ga0123337, IMG submission 89792) | Glacier valley bacterial and archeal communities from Borup Fiord, Nunavut, Canada, to study Microbial Dark Matter (Phase II) -... | ecosystem: Environmental > Aquatic > Freshwater > Ice >...
AGTGTTTCAATGATTCGAAAAAAAACATTCAATCCCTGTGAATCAATTAACAGCGTTTTTGCAAAAAAAAGCACCAGGTAAATTTCGGTTGCAATGATAAGCTGAAAGTAGCACAAAAGTTTTGCGGAGGCATGCTCTTCCAACAGGTGCAGGCCATTGATTAAAATAATTGAAGCTCCAATAAAATGAAGTATACGGGAAGATCTCTTTAGTACTTCAAAAGCAGGATGGATAACTGGAAGGAAGTATTGGGTAGTCATGGTAATGTTTTTTGCTGAGATGCAAACAGGATTACATTCCATATATATTCAACAAAAAAGAAGAAAAGGGAAAACGAAAATACACATTAGTCTTCTACACCAACAAGAAAGCGATTAGCCAGGCTCAGTTTTTCAAACGGGAATTTAATAAGTTCCTGCGAATTAGCTATGTAACAATTGATGGTGTCAACCTTCAATACGATTGATAAAACGCTTACAAAACTCATTGAATTCATGTTCATCAACTGGAGTCTGATCTTCGACCATTGAAACCTGGATCAGTTTATTATTTTTAAAGTCCAGCGTTAGCAAATTATCTTTTAAAACAATATTTGAAAATTCAGCCCAGCTACAAATAGTTTTTGAAAACAGTTTCATAATGGTGACTCCGTTTTCTTCAATCTGGATGATTGGTTGTCTGTTCAGATATTTTGCCAGGTAGCCATAAACTAATAACAGTGCTGCGAAGGTAATGGATTGGGTTGCAAAAAAAAGAATGCATGCAGATACTGCAAGCAGTGCTATTTTATTACCGTTAAGTTTAACAAGTATTAATTTAATAAAAATTGCTGCAAAACAAAGTATGGCTGCTGAAAACAGATTTATGATAAAATAGGCACCTGTCCTAAAAAATAACGCAGCAATGGCAGCCAACGCCAACATGGATCTGGTAACAATCACATCTAAATCAGGCCCCTCCTCTTTAATAATAAAAGTATACATACGTCAACCCAAATGTTTCCGACACGCCTGTTTTATACGCAGCTTAATTTAATGAAAAGCCATATCTGATTAATTTCCAGATAATGAACCCAATTCTTTTTCCACCATTTCAATTGGCAAAGGATTGGCGGCGATAAGCATATTACACATTTTAAAAAGACATCTTGCTCCCACATTTTCATCCCATTCATCGTGACTTACCCCTACTTCGTTCAGATCAAATCCAATTAAATGTCGGCCACTTTCCATCAACTTTTTGAAGAGATAAAAAATCTGTTCTGATTCAAATCCACCTTGCACAGGGGTACCGGTATTGGGACATAATTTCGGATCAAGTCCGTCGATGTCAAAACTGATGTAAACTTTTTGCGGTAGTTGCTCAATCATTTCATCCACCAAAGTTTTCCATGTTTCTCCTTCGTAAAGGCGTGCCTTAATATCTTTGTCAAAATAAGTGGCGATACGCTCCGGGTAATTTTGTATGTAATCCCATTCTTCTTCACAAAAATCACGGACACCAACCTGTACCAGTTTTATTAATAAAGGAATTTCTTCAAGAGCATTGTACATGATCGAAGCATGTGAGTAATTGAAATTCTCGTAGGCTTTTCTTAAATCACAGTGTGCGTCGATTTGTAAAATGCCAAAATCGCCGTGTTTTTCTGCAATTGCCTTAAAAAACCCTAAAGGGGTACTATGGTCGCCGCCCAATAAACCAACCAGTTTTCCCGCATCCAATAATTCTTTTGTTTGCTGATAAACCCAGTCGTTTAAATAGATACTGCCCGCATTCACTTCTTTCAGTGTTTTGCACATGAACTTATTGTCCAAAACATTCTCCCCTTCAGCAATGTAATTGATATATAACTCGGCTTCTTTCCGAAGGTAATCACATTTCATCAAGATTTTTTTATCTACAGGGCGCATAAAATAACCTTGTTTCCACGCATCCTTTATCTCGGGATCAAACAAATCAACCTGTAAACTTGCTTTAAAGACATGTTCGGGAGCCCTCGCTGTACCGGCATTGTAACTTACAGTAACTTCCCATGGAACGGGTAGTATGATCAATCGGGCATCTTCTTCCAAAAAGGGTAAACCAAAGATGTTATTGTTAGGATTGCCTACCGTATTTGGATCAAACAGAGATAAATTGGTCATTGCGTATTTATTGGTAAAAAATGGCTGAAGCAGAGGCTTAGCAAAAACTTCGCAAAGATAAGTCTCTATAGAATAATGGTAGCTAAAATTTAAAAAAGAAATTCAAAAAAATGCCCTTCAATAAATGAGGAAATCATCGCATTAACCAAGATAAATGTTACAGGTTTAGATAATTTCTATGCATGATGAAAATCATAAATAGGTTGGCAATAGAAGTGTCAGGATACAGGGTTGTTTTTCTATAACTAATTGAATAGAATAGAGAACTGGCTTAATATATCGGGGTAATGTTAAATTAATTACAATAAATCCGCACTGGTTTATTATAGTTAAAATCATAAAACGAGAGCCATTTTTTCCACTACCTTTGTGCTCTAAATTTATAGATACTATGAAAAAAACTCATATAATCGTTCTCGTAGGAATTGCAATTGCTATAGGTGTGTTGTTGATGATGTCTGTTGATTTTTCTACTTATGATACAATTGACTCTGCGAAGCAAAAGCAAGGAAAGTTTGTTCACTTAATTGCAAAGCTTGACAGATCAGTACCCCTTGATTATGATCCTGCAAAAAACCCAAACTACCTTTCATTTACTGCAATTGACAGTTTAGGCTCTACCGCCAAAGTTGTTTATTTAAATACAAAACCTGCTGAACTGGAACATAGCGAACGAATTGTTTTGAAAGGCAAAATGCAAGGAGATGTGTTTGAGTGCAGCGATATCTTATTAAAATGCCCAAGCAAATACAAGGATGATAAACAACAGCTGGAAAAAACTGTTGTAGAGTCCAAATAATCATTCGTGTTTATGGCATCTCAAAAATGCAACTTCTATTTTGCGGTACCCCATTAGTTGCAAAATCAATATTTAATTATTTTCCTGTTTACGAATTAACTGACTAATGCCAATTAGATAAGGCATTGTATACAAAAAAGAGATATTATGCAATTTGAAGGAGAACATTTATGGATTGGAAAGCTGGGGCATTTTTTTGTTTTGGTTGCTTTTACAGCCTCATTGCTAAGCACCATTGCTTATTTTATAGCAGCCGGAAGAAGTAATGCTGAAGAAAAAACTTCATGGATTAAGTTTGGCAGAATCAGTTTCATCATACAGGTGGCTGCGGTGCTGATTGTTTTTTCTTCGATTTTTTACTTGTGTTTCAATCACTACCTCGAATACTTATATGCCTATAAGCACACTTCAAAAGAATTAGAGTTCAAATACCTTTTTGCCTCAATTTGGGAAGACCAAAGTGGTAGTTTTTTACTTTGGTCTATTTGTCATTGTATATTGGGTATCATACTGATTCGGAAAACAAAAGAATGGGAAGCGCCGTTGATGTCAGTGATAAGTCTTGCACAATTGTTTTTGGCAATGATGATTATGGGAACTTATATTCTTGGAACCAAGATTGGTAACAGCCCCTTTGTGTTGACGAGAAATGAAATTGACGGGCCGATATTTGGAATGCCCAATTACCTTTCGATGATTAAGGACGGGGTAGGATTAAACGTTTTACTTAGAAATTATTGGATGGTGATTCATCCTCCCGTGTTGTTTCTGGGTTTCGCCAGCACAATCGTTCCTTTTGCCTATGCATATGCCGGTATTCAGTCCAAACGTTATGGCGATTGGGTTAAGCCTGCCCTTCCATGGGCGTTGTTTAGTGCCTGTGTATTGGGAATCGGAATTATGATGGGTGGAAAATGGGCTTACGAGTCATTGTCTTTTGGAGGTTATTGGGCATGGGATCCCGTTGAGAATGCCTCGCTTGTTCCCTGGATGATATTGATTGCCGGGCTTCATACGATGGTTATTTATAAGGCTACCGGTCACTCTCTTAGAGCGAGCTATCTCTTTTCAATTCTTTCCTTTGTATTTGTATTATACTCCACTTTTTTAACCAGAACTGGCATATTGGGAGATACTTCCGTGCATGCTTTTGCAGAATCCGGCAGACCGATGTTCAACCTGATCCGGATTTTCTTATTTACGTTTTCAGTACCGGCACTTGTGTTATTTTTCGTTCATTTTAAGAAAATCCCAAGTGTTCAAAAGGAAGAAACAACCAATTCCCGTGAATTCTGGATGTTTATTGGCTCATTGGTTTTCTTTTTGTCGGCAATGTTCATCATTGGAAAAACCTCTACCCCGGTAATCAATGCAATTTTCGGATCGAAGTTGGCTCCGCCCGAAGACATTGAATTTTCTTACAACAAGGTGATTGTGTTAGTGGCAATTATTGTTGGTATCTTAAGTGCTATCACGCAATATTTCAAGTATAAAAGCACACCTACAAAAACGATTCTTAAAAAGCTTGCTTTGCCTACCCTGTTTTCGGCAATTATCACCTTATTACTCGTTTTCTTTTATCCAATTACCTATACCAAACACGGACCCGGATTTTTAGCCGCAGTTTATTTGGCTTTGTTCGCTTCTATCTACTCAGTAATTGCAAACGCTTCATATATATGGACCGGGTTAAATGGTAAACTCAAAGGTGCCGGCGGTACAATTGCTCACCTTGGTTTTGCAATGATGATTGTAGGCATGCTTATTTCATCTGGCAATAAGAAAGTAATCAGTGAAGAACGCTTTAAGGATTTCCAAATTGAAATGGGGGTTGATCCACTTACCAAGCAGCAGGATATTGCTGCTGAAAATATGAACCTGGTTCGGCAGGTTTCAAAAAAAATGGGCCCCTATGATGTAACTTATTTACACGACAGCTTGGGCAACGAAACAGGACGACGTTTTTATCACCTCGCTTTTGAGAGAAAAGACAATGATTCAAAAGAAATAAAGGAATCATTTGTATTAAGTCCGGATGTTTACCTTATGAAGGATAACAATATGAGTAGCAACCCGGACACCAAGAACTATCTGACGCACGATGTTTTCACCTACATCTCATATGCCATTAACCCGGAAGCTAATAAAGACACCGCCCAGTTTAAAATAAGTGAAGTGGCAGAAGGGGATACTATCTTTTATTCACGGGGCTTTATGGTATTGGATAAGGTTATCAAAAATCCGCCAACCAATAAGTTTAAGATACCTGTGAATGGGCCTGCAGTTGTCGCAGAACTCACCGTCACAGCTAAAGATAGTTCGAGGTACAACGCTGCGCCGATGATTATAGTAGATAGTTTTGGACTTAACCAGGTAGACGACACGATATATGCTCAAAACCTTTTTGTGAAGTTTGCAGGTATCACCCAGGATCAGACAAAATTGAAAATTGGCGTAAAGGAATCAGATTCAATGATTGATTTTGTTACCATTAAGGCATTCGTTTTTCCCTATATCAATTTTGTATGGGTAGGTCTAATTATTATGGCTATCGGACTTTTGATGAGTATGATTCGCAGGGCGGAACTCTCTAAATTTACTGGAGCAGCAGTATTGATAGCTGCGGGTTTAGCATTGTTTTATATGTTTTTGCTTGCAAATTAAATTAAAAGCAAGGCGACTTTTTTTGTGATAAAGATTAATTCGGCCAAAGTGTTTTTATCATGGATTTAATGCGTAGGCCTTTTCCCCAGAATCATTCTAAAAAATTTAACGACTTTGTATTTTCGGAAATTGTAAATTCACGTTCGAATGATCCGTTCGTTTAAATACAAATTTTTGTTTAAAATGATGCTTGTTACTTTTTTAGTAACAGGAGAATTGTCAGCTTTTGCACAACAAAGCGTGAACGATACGATTGTTTCATATGCAGTGATATACAATGGAGATACAATTGAAGCTAAAACCCTTGAGACAATCCCCTTTTTTTCAAGGCTTACTGATCAGCAACGGCGTGACAGAGCAAAATGGACCAGACTTCGGAATGCAGTTTATGTTACATTTCCTTATGCCAAAAGAGCAGGTTTTGTGATGAACGATATCAATGCCCAATTGGTGAATATACCGACCAAAGAAGCACGTAAAAAGTATATTCAATCACGGGAAAAAGAATTAAAGAAGGAGTTTACAGATCCTCTAACCAATCTTTCTGTTTACCAGGGAAAGGTTCTAATGAAACTAATCAACAGGGAAACTGGCAATAATTGTTATGAAATAATAAAGGAATATAAAGGCGGACTTACCGCCCGCTTTTATCAGACTGTCGCCTTCTTTTTCAGTAGCAGTTTGAAACAACCCTATGATAAAAGCGGTGAAGACCTGGAAATGGAGAAGATCGTACAGGAGGTTGAAAGAATGTACGGGTATCGGGGTTAATTAAACATCAATCCCTCTCTCCGGTTATCAACGACTTCATTTCATCGCATCGGCTTATTTTCACATAATTAAAGATCAATCACTATTTCATGAAATTAGATATACTTGTTTTTGGCGTTCATCCGGATGATGTTGAATTGTCTTGTGGCGGAATGTTATTAGCCGAAAAAATGAATGGCAAAAAAACGGGCATTGTAGACCTGACTCAGGGTGAATTGGGTACCAGGGGCAACGTAGATACAAGAAAAGCAGAAGCGGCAGCAGCGGCTGAGATCATGCACGTGGATATTCGGGAGAATCTACAAATGGCGGACGGATTTTTCGTGAATGACGAAGTGCATCAAAGAAAAATAATTGCTGCCATTAGAAAATACCAACCGGAGATCGTTTTTTGTAATGCGCCGGAAGATCGTCATCCCGATCATGGTCGCAGCGCCAGTTTGGTGGAAGACGCCGCTTTTTTATCAGGCTTACGCAAAATTGAGACTACGATGGACGGGGTTAAGCAGGAACAATGGCGTCCAAAATATGTTTTTAATTACATCCAGGACAAATACCTGCATCCGAATTTTGTAATCGACATCTCGGATGTGATGGATGAAAAAATAAAGGCTATCAAAGCATACACCACCCAGTTTAATAGTCCCGATACAAGTGAACCTCAGACTTACATATCTTCCCCTGATTTTTTAGAGAGTGTTATTTATCGTTCAAAAATGTTTGGTAAAATGATTGGTGTTAATTACGCTGAAGGTTTTATTAGTAAAAAAATGATAGGATTTAACAACTTTGATGCATTTATTAAGAGAAATACCTGATTTAAGCATAAACAATAGAGAAAAAAACTCATTATTAATGTACCTTGCGTGCATAAATTTTAAGCTAAATGGCAACTCCAAAATTCATTCAAAACAGCACCGATTTTCATCAGGAACTCAAGAAAAGGGTGAATCAATATTTTATCGATAGAAAAAAATCTTCTACCGGCAATTTCAATCTGTTTTTTAAAGCCATATTTTTCTTTTCTGCCTACATCGCCCTGTATATCCACCTGGTATATTTTACACCGGTAACCTGGGTTGCTATTTTAGAGTGTGTACTACTGGGATGTTTCACCGCGGCAATTGGTTTCAATGTAATGCATGATGGTGGCCATGGCAGTTTCAGCAAAAGCAAAGCATTGAATAAGATGGCAGCTATCTCGGTCAATTTCCTTGGAGCAAGCAGTATTATGTGGAATATGAAACACAATATCATTCATCATACTTACACAAATATTGATGGCATCGATGATGACATAGAAATAAAGCCTTACCTGAGAATGTGCACCACTCAAAAGAGATATTGGATGCACCGCTTTCAACATTACTATGTATGGTTTTTATATACATTACTCCACCTCATTTGGGTTTTCTTAACTGACTATCAGAAATACTTTAAAAAGAGGATTGGTTCTGTGCCAATCAAAAAACTAAGTGTAAAAGAACATCTTGGATTCTGGGGTGCCAAAGTTGGATATGCTATTTTATTTATTGCCTTGCCGATTTATACAGTAGGATTTGTAAGTTGGATGGTTGGTTTTTTAATAGCCAGTATGGTAACAGGTTTTGTAATAAGTATCGTATTTCAATTGGCGCATACAGTTGAAGATACCCAGTTCCCCATACCAATTGCTGACACGAATAAAATTGAGAATGAATGGGCCATTCACCAGATTCAAACCACAGCAAATTTTGCTACAAAAAATAAGTTATTGTCATGGTTGGTAGGTGGATTAAATTTCCAGATTGAGCATCATTTGTTTCCAAAGGTTTCTCATATCCATTACCCAGCCATAAGCAAGATAATTAAACAGACATGTGTGGATTTTGGAATTAATTATGTAGAATATCCTAAAATGCGACATGCCATAGCATCTCATGCTTCTTACTTAAGAAAAATGGGTAGAGCTGATTAAAATAATCAATTTCAATTGAAAAGCCTTTGTATTCTAGCAGGATGCAAAGGCTTTCTTATAGGTAACACTTAATACAATATTTGATGAGCAAATCAAACTGGCATGACAAACATGAGGCGACTTTAAAAATGAGCGACCGTATAGCTGACGCAGTTGCCAATGGTATGGGATCGTGGCGGTTCATTATTTTGCAAAGTATTTTTGTAGTCATTTGGATGAGCCTGAATGTATGGGGAATGATTGCACATTGGGATGCCTATCCATTTATTTTGTTGAACCTCATTTTTTCTACCCAGGCGGCATATGCCGCCCCCATTATAATGATGTCTCAAAACCGGCAAAGCCAGCGGGACAGGATACAGGCACAGGAGGACTATCAAACAAATATTGAAGCAAAAAAAGAAATAGAAGCACTTCAGTTACAGATAAGCAATTTGGAAATAAAAAAATTAGATAAGATTATTGCCATGCTCGAAGAAATGAAATTGAGTAGCGATGAAGGAAAGACTTTATCCGTTTAAAATTTCTTATCTAAATTTGTAACAGAAAACTAAAAAGATGTCTGAAGAAAAGAGTTTGAATTTTATAGAAGAAATAATAGAAGCAGATTTAGAGCGTGCAAAATATGCAACTATCCTTACCCGTTTTCCGCCGGAACCTAATGGTTATTTACACATTGGACATGCAAAAAGTATTTGTTTGAATTTTGGCCTTGCATTAAAGTATGGAGGTAAAACAAATCTTAGATTTGATGACACCAACCCGGTAAAGGAAGAAACTGAATATGTTGACAGTATTAAGGAAGATGTGAACTGGCTTGGTTTTACCTGGGATAAGGAATTGTATGCCAGTGATTATTTTGAGCAGCTACATGCCTTTGCGGTAACACTGATCCACAAAGGCCTGGCATATATCGATGACTCCAATGCAGAGGAAATTGCCGCACTAAAAGGCTCGCCTACTGAACCAGGGAAAGATAGTCCCTTCCGCAATCGCTCTATTGAAGAAAACCTTGAATTGTTTACGGCAATGAAAGCAGGCAAATACAAGGATGGGGAAAAAGTATTGAGGGCAAAAGTTGATATGGCAGCAAACAATATGCACATGAGAGATCCAATTATCTACCGGATTAAACATGCGCATCATCATCGTACCGGGGATGCCTGGTGTATTTATCCGATGTATGATTTTGCACATGGACAAAGCGACAGTATAGAAAAAATAACCCATAGTATCTGCACACTTGAGTTTATTCCACATCGTGAATTATACGATTGGTTTATTGAAAAACTTGAAATTTTCCCGTCTAAACAATATGAATTTGCCCGACTTAATATGACCTATACGGTGATGAGTAAGCGCAAGCTTTTACAGTTGGTTACAGAAGGGCACGTACAAAGCTGGGATGACCCCAGGATGCCAACAATTAGTGGTATGCGCCGCAGGGGTTTTACCGCTGAAAGCATTCGGAATTTTTGCGATCGCATAGGAATTGCAAAAAGGGAAAACCTGATTGATGTAAGCCTCCTTGAATTTTGTGTAAGAGAAGATTTGAACAAGCTGGCACCACGTGTAATGGCTGTATTGGATCCTGTAAAACTGGTAATTACCAACTATCCGGATGACCAGACAGAACAGATGGTAAGTGAAAATGGACCAGATGAAAAGTTTGGGACAAGGACCGTTCCATTCAGCAAAGAGCTGTGGATTGAGCGTGAAGATTTTATGGAAGAAGCTGCAAAAAAATGGTTTCGTCTTGCACCGGGAGCGATGGTAAGATTGAAAAGTGCTTACATCGTAAAATGTGAAGGCTTTTTAAAAGACGAAAACGGAAATATTACTGAAGTGAATGCTACCTATCTGCCGGAAAGTAAAAGCGGTGGAGATTCTAGTGGTATCAGTGTAAAGGGCACCATTCATTGGGTAAGTGTGGCGCATGCTTTAAATGCAGAGGTCCGTTTATACGATCGCTTATTTGAAGTAGAAAATCCATCTGCGGAAGAAGGCGATTTTAAGGAATACATCAATCCAAACTCTTTACAGGTAATTCAAAATGCATATGTTGAACCATCATTAAAGAGTGCAGCCATTTCATCCAGTTACCAATTTATACGAAAAGGATATTTTTGCCTGGATAAGGAGTCAACAGAAGAAAAAATGGTTTTCAATCGTACCGTTTCACTAAAGGATGCCTGGGCAAAAGAGGTTAAGAAAAAATAGTATTATAAATACATGTTGAAATATAAAATGCCGGTTAAAACGACCGGCATTTGTATTGTCAATATTCTTTGCCTTTGCTGCAGCAGCCAGCATAAATTTATAAAGCCATGATGGGTATCACGAGTGGACGACTATCTCCTTAGTCCACCAATTTCTTGCTATTCGGTGCCTTCAAACTAAGATTTGGAAACGCAGATGCAATCAGCATTATAATACTCGAAATCAGCATCAGGAAAATACCCAGTCTTTTTTCAGGACAGTAAGCATTGTAACAGGAAGTAAACAAGATGTAGGTTTTTATCGCATAGCCAACGCCTAATGCACAAACGAAGAGGTTTGATCTTTTGGCCCATATTTTTGGAAGCAACATTAAAATAGTTACAATCACCCCGATGCCCACTAAAAACTTACCAGGTTTGCCATAATTATTTCCAAAGGAATAGAAACCGGTGAAAGTCCTTCCTGCTTCATTAACTATTGAAGCATCGGCATAATATGACCACGGCATAAAGCATGAAACGATCAACGTAATGCAGGCTGCTAAACCAACCCAATGCAAGATTTTTGGAACCATAGAATTAAAAAAATTCCCCCTCCATGTGGAGAGGGATTGTGTGAAGTGAGGTCCCGACCAAACCCCTCAAATATTGTATAGTGTTGATTATGCTCATTATTGGCTCGGTTAATGGCTTGTTATTAATCTAAAGCACCGCTGTCCTTTAGCTTTTTTATGTATGCTTCTTTTGATAATGGGCAGTTTGCCAAATCTTGAAAATCGTGATTTGTTAATTTACATTGAAAGGCCATTTGCTTAATAAGCTTTATGCCGATGTCATTCGTGCTCCCATGACTAAATTTTGTGTACAACACAAATTTTCCATCATAATAAAAGTCAACATAAAGGTGATCATCACTTTTGTTTTCAGAATCAGTAAATCCTTTCTTTTTAAGATTTTTATAGGCTTTGTTTTTATCAATTACCATGTTAGATGATTTCTTTAATAAAGAGGTTGAAACTGGATAAAATATTTTGCATGCGGGTAGATAGCTGATTCTTTTTTAAGCTTTGTAATTTGGTATATAAATAGTCGAATTCTTCATTAAAATTTTGCTCTGCTTCTTTTTCTGTATCGCCGGTACCTATTAGATCCAGTAACTCGTTCTTTATGATGTAGATATCATCCTCTGTTTCAAAAAGACTGCGTAACGGAAAATTTAAAATGTATTTCTTGTTCCTAACAAAAATTTCTGTTGGTGAATAGGATAAGGAATGATTATCTTTTTTCACAATACTTTGCACACGGGTTTTTTTATTTTTGCCTTCTTGGCTGGTTATTTTAACCTCCGCAAACGCCATTTCCTCCAATCGTTCAGCTTTATCATTCACTTTTACAATTAGTTCCTGCTTGGTCCTCGGACTAAATTTTATTGGCGTATAGGCCTTTTTAAATACATTTTTTTCAAAATCGTACCTACCAAATTGCACCGGCGAATTCCCAAATGATTTTGAAAAATTAAATATTTTTTCTACCATTTCATTCCGCCTAACATAATCTGGATACTGCTTAGCCAGGGTTAAATATTCTCCCGAATCCATCAGGGTGAAAATGTCGTTTGCTTTTTCCGACAATTGCTTTCTTTGGTCTTTGTAATCATGAAAAGTGGCTTTTACATTAGGCGTAAAAATAAAAGTAGGTATAGCACTACCGCCAGAAAATGCAGACAAGTCTATTTTAAAATTATCAATGTCAATAGTTTGATTAGCTGGAATGTCGTACTTAACCAACGACATAAGCAAGTCTTGGAAGCTTTGACCAATTTCAATAAGCTTATCAATCGAAATGGTTTGGTGTTTGCCAAGTTCGCCTTCAATTTTCATCGAAATTCCTGTCTCAATATTTATTTTCATTTGAGTCTTTTAGATCAAATTTAATTTATTTACACTGCCTCTATTCAAGTAATTCCCCTACTCTTTTACCGAAAATATTTGATGCAGCATTTTCAAGAATGCCGCATTTTTTTTCGCCTATTTATCAATTCTTTCTACGAAACAAAAGCGATTGGCTTGTTACTGTTCGCTTGTTGTATCAATGTTTCCTGGGTAAAGCTGTATAAGTCTTTCACCCATCAGCTCGTATCCTGCCGGTGTATTTGTTTGGGCGGCCTCAAACATAATAAT
>Ga0123337_10005309_pt1 | contig 12734 bp, 11 predicted proteins | sample frozenSSSSmetaG_FD_89792 | JGI IMG/M metagenome (GOLD analysis project Ga0123337, IMG submission 89792) | Glacier valley bacterial and archeal communities from Borup Fiord, Nunavut, Canada, to study Microbial Dark Matter (Phase II) -... | ecosystem: Environmental > Aquatic > Freshwater > Ice >...
CGCCCCGCAGATCATAAATGTGTAGATACGCAGCCGACCGACCGCGATCCCGGAAAGTCGCGTCGCTACCGGGTTGCCACCTGCCGCGTAGAGCCGCCGTCCGAACGCGGTGTAGGTCAGGATGAAGCCGAAGATCAGTGCAATCACGATCATGATCAAGCCGGGGATGGGCAGCCCTGTATTGCCGATAGTGCCGCCGAGCAGCCCGAAGACCGGATCGCCAAACCCGCCGGACGAGCCATACTGCGAAAGCTGTTCGCCGCTGGAACCCAGCGCAATAGGGATCGAGTTGTTATTGGACCACGCTCGCGCCAATCCACGCGCGATACTCATCATTGCAAGTGTCGTCACGAAGGAAGGCACTTTGAAGCGCTCCGCTGACCAGCCGTTGACGAACCCAATCAGCGCCCCAACGAGTGTACAGACGACGAGAATTGCCAGTGCAGACCAACCGCCGACAGTAATGATTGTGCCGAGAACTGGAACATCATGACGGTTCATCAGGAGGTCTGCCGCGATGACGCCAATGAATGCCATCACCGACCCCACCGAAAGATCGATCCCGCCAATCAGGATGACGAGCGTCATTCCAACCGCTAAAATACCGACCTCGGAAGCGAACATCAGGATATTGAGCAGGTTGCGCTGGCTCAGGAACAGGTTCACGCCGTTCGGCTTCGGTGAAAAGAGGACTGCTAGGATCAGGATGATGACCAGCCCAAAGAGGCTCTGGAAGCGGAACAGAAAGTTCAGCCATCGTTTGCGGTTGAAGTTCGGCGCGGAAGAGCGGATCAGATCGGTCGCCATCGCAATTACGGCCTCCTGGTTGACGAGCTAAACGGACATTTCCGAGACTTCGGTGAAGCGTGTGGCGGCTTCCAAAATAGCCTCCTGAGTTGCCTCTCCACGCTTGAATTGCGCTGTCACGCGCCCTTCGCAAAGGACCAGAATGCGGTCGCAGACGGCGAGCAGTTCCGGCATTTCAGAGGAAGCAATCACAAATGCGGTTCCCTGCTTCGCAAGCTGACCCACGATTTGGTAGACCTGCGCCTTCGCACCGACATCGATCCCGCGCGTCGGCTCGTCGAGCAGCAACACTTTTGGGCGCGTGAGCAAAAATTTGGCGAGGACAACTTTCTGCTGGTTTCCACCGCTCAATGTCGCCACCGGAACTTCGATGCCGGGCGTGCGAATGTCCAGTTCGGTGATTTTCACTTGCACAGCGGTGCGTTCTCGCCGCCGCACAACCACGCCAAACGGGAGCAGCATATCGCGAAGTGCGGCAAGGGTCGCGTTTGAACGGATAGGTAAGCCGAGGACCAGACTGCGGTTTTTGCGGTCTTCCGTAACGAGACCGAGACCGTACCGAATGGCATCCTTCGGCGATTGAATTCGCGCCTGCTTACCTGCAATCCAAATCTCACCGGAACGCTGCTTTGGCGGATAGCCACCAAAGATTGTCTCCAGCGTTTCGGTGCGCCCTGCACCCATCAGCCCTGCGAGTCCGACCACCTCACCCTTATTTACGGTAAAACTGATGTGATCGAGCTTGCGCACGCCGCGTCCGGTAAGAGAAAGATCGCGCACTTCCAGCATGGGCGCTTCCTGCGCAACAATATCGCGTTGAAACATCTCGGAAATATCGCGCCCGACCATATGCTTAATCAGTTGGGTCCGGCTCATCTCCCCGGCTGGCAGCGACGCGACCGTGCGCCCATCGCGCAGCACCGTAATATAATCCGCGATACTATAAATCTCATCCATCCGGTGCGAAATATAAATTATTGCGACGCCCGACGCCTTCAATGCGCGAATCACACTGAATAAGCGCTCGACCTCGTGGTTTGCAAGCGCAGAAGTTGGCTCATCCATAACCAGAATGCGCGCGTGAAGGCTGAGTGCCTTCGCAACTTCGACAAGCTGCCGCTCTGCGATGCGCAGCGCGAAAATCGGACGACGCGGATCGATGCTCACTCCCAATCGTGCCAGTTCTTCGGAAGCGATACGGATCATCTTGCGGCGTTGCAGAATGCCACCGATGCCCATCGACTCGCGACCAAGCAGGATGTTCTCGTAAACGCGCAACTCTGGGACGAGATTTAGTTCCTGATGGATCATCCCGATGCCATGCCGCTGTGCGTCTTTTGGGTTGGCAAAGCGGACAGGGTGTCCGTCAAGCAACATCTGTCCATCGTATTCAGTATAAATCCCGTTCATGATTTTCATGAGCGTGGATTTGCCTGCGCCATTTTCTCCCATCAAACAATGGACCTCCCCCGCACGGACGCTGAACGTCACATCCTGGAGCGCGGTTACGCCGGGAAAGCGTTTCGTGATTCCCTGCATTTGCAGGACAGGACTTTGCTCAACAGGCTTCACAGACGACCTTCAATAAAAACAATGGGAGTAATTACGGAGGGGAAATCGATTGCGTCAACTCTACCGAATTTTACAAGTTTTGCAAATGTAGGCGTTACGCAACCGTGTCACGTCACAAATCATTTGCCATTTTTGCAGTACAACCAACCGGATACGACCGGTTCAAGTGGGACGGGGCTAGTCCCTGTAGCTGGAGGACCTGCACCTTGAACGCGACCATCTAATCACGTGGCATCGCGACCTACAACAAAACGCGGCGCGTTGTCGATGATGAGCGCCGCGTCGCTGGTCGCCGTGACGAACAGAAAACCGTGATCCATCCAGTGGCGCAGGTTGTTATCGGCGGCGATGCCGGGAATCTTGCCGACCCGCTTGCACACCTCAAGCACATGCAAAATCATCTGCTCATGCTCTGGCGACCCAAACGGCACGCCCATCGAACGCGCGAGATCGTTGGGACCCAGCCACAGACCATCCACGCCTTCGGTCGAGAGGATCGCCTCTGCGTTCTCGACCGCTTGCACGGTCTCGATTTGGATCGCGAGGAACACCTCGTCATCGATCCGCTGCGCGTAGTCCGTTCCGTGAAACATCGCGAGCGTAGGCGACCATGAGCGCCCGCCGCGCGGTGGGTAGCGCACCGCGAACGCGGCGTCCTGCGCCTCTTGCGCGGTATTCACCATCGGCACAATGATACCCAGCGCGCCCCGGTCGAGCAGCCGCCCGATTGCATAGAAATCGTTGCCCGTCACGCGCGCCATTGGCACGGCAGCGCCAAGCGCGATGCTCCGAAAGGCGAGCGCGGCGAGGTTGTCATCCCACGCGCCATGTTGCAGATCGACCAGTACGAAATCGAAGCCAGACCGCGACAGAATTTCAGCAGCATAGGGAGAGCCAAGGCCGACGCTTACGCCAATCGCAGCTTCACCGCGCAGCATCCGCGCCTTTGCAGGGTTTTGTGTCATTGTGAATTGTTCCTTATGTTACGCGCGTGGTCCAACCGTGCCGCCCGCGTTCATTGCCAGATTACCACCATCCATCGGGATCAGTGCGCCTGTAATCCACGCCGAAGCATCCGAGGCCAGAAAAATTGCCAATCCCTTGATGTCTTCCGGCTGTCCCAGACGACCCGCCGGAATGCCTTTCAGAAACTGCGCTTCAAGCAGCGGATCGGCCTGCATTCGTTCCTGCAAGCCGGGATTGATCACCTGCGCGGGCAAGATCGCGTTCACACGCACGCCGCGCCCGCTCCATTCGGCGGCCAGTTCGCGCGTCATTTGCGCCACGCCACCCATACCAATGCTATACGCGAAGTTGCCGCGCCCCAGCGCCGTCACCCCGCCAATCGAACTGATATTGATGATGCTACCCTTACCCACATTCAGCATTCGCCGTCCCGCTTCCTGACAGCAGCAAAAGCGCGCGATCAGCAACCCGTGAATGATGCTTGCCATCAGATCGAGCGGGATGTCTTCCGGCTTCGCCAGCTTACCCGGTCCTGCGACATTGCCGAGTATATCAATTTTGCCAAACTCGCGATCTAGCCGCGCGAACATGGCGCGGATATGATCCAAATCGGTGATGTCGCCCGCGACCGGAACCGCGCGCCGCCCCAATCCTTCAATTTGCGAGGCGGTCGCCTCGATGCCTTTACGGTTCAAATCCGTGATCAGCAGGTCCGCGCCTGCTTCCGCAAAGGCGAGCGCCATTGCCCGCCCCATGCCCTGCGCTGCGCCCGAAACCAGTGCCACGCGCCCGCTCAAATCGAATAACGAATGTGTCATCGCCGTAAGCCTTCCTAAAGAATTTTTAATCCGCTTGACAACACTTGAAAACGAATTATACTGTCTCTGTAAATTGTTTACAAATTTTGCTGGTTGTTGTTTTTGGAGGCTTGCATGTCTGTTTTTGATGATCGTAAATCCCGGATGTCGCGCCGTTCGTTCCTGCGCACTGCGGCGATTGGTAGCGCGGCAGCGGGCGCACTGTCGCTCGGTGGCTTGCCCCGATCCGCGCGGGCGCAGGATGTCAAAGGCTCCAATCTGACAATTCTCTGGCTGGAGCCATCTATCGTCGCGTCGAAGGACACGCGCCGTAAGGCAATGGAAGATTGGGCTGCCGCCGCCGGGGTCAACCTGACGATGGATACCATTGCGCTCGATAAGCTGGCCGAAAAGCTGGCAACGATGGCTGAAATCAAGGGTGGCGCGGACCTCGTGGAGATGTACTCGATGGATGTGGCGGTCAATGGTCCTGTGATGAGCGACATTACCGACCTCGCGACCGAACTGAACACGAAGCTCGGCGGCTGGTTCGAGGGTCCGAAGAGCGTGTGCGTTCAGGACGGCAAATGGAAGGCGCTGCCTATCGCCATTTTCGGACAATACTGGCATTTCCGGACCGATCTCCTCAAAGAAGCGGGCGCTGAGAAGTGGCCGGAAACATGGGAAGAATTGCACAAAATCGGCAAGACGCTCAAAGCGAAGGGCTTCCCGATAGGCTTCACGCTCGGACCCGCAGTGACGGACGGCGCGACGCACTGCTATTCACTACTGTGGAGCTATGGCGGCAAGGAATTCGAGGCCGATGGCAAGACACTCGCGCTCGACTCGAAGGAGACGCTCGCCTGCCTCGAATTCTTTCAGGCATTCTACAAGGACGCGCTCGCGGAAAATGCCTTCTCATGGAACGAGACAGGCAACAATCAGGCGTACAACTCCGGGCAGGTCAGCGCGACCAACAACGCCAATACGGTCTACGCCGGGCTTGCCAAGAACGCACCTGATCTCGTCGGCAAGACCTCGCTGGGCGGCGCGCTCAAGGGTCCAGCGGGTGCATTCCAGTATATGAGCATGGACTACTGGGGTATCCCGTCCTACTCGGCGAATGTGCCTGCCGCGCGTGCCTTCCTGCGCGACAGCTTCTACACGACCGATTTTCAAGCGGCATGGACGAAAGCCGGCAACGGTTACAATCTGCCCGCGTTCAATGCGCTGGAAAAGAACGACGCGCCCTGGCCGACCGACCCGAACCTCGCGGCGGCACGCACGCTCGCCAAGAGCGCGCGGATGCCCGGCTCACCCGGTCCGTTCACGCAGACGATTGGGCAGAGCATGAACAAGTTCCTGATCATCAATATGTTCGCGGCGGTCGCGCAGGGGAGTTCCCCGAAGGACGCGATCAAGAAGACGGTCGATGAGATGAACGTAATCCTCAAGGGGTCGGCATAAAACCCCGGAATTACATCATGCAAGGACAGCAAACCCTTTCAACACTCGACCCGCCCGCGCGCCGCTTCCGCGCGTGGATGGGTCGGGACGCGCTGCAAGGCTACCTGATGCTCGCCCCGGCGGTGCTGTGGCTGGTGCTGCTGCTCGGCTACCCTTTCGTGCTGGCTATCTGGCTCAGTCTGACGAACAAAACGGTCGGCAATCCCGGCACGTTCGTCGGTCTGAACAACTTCATCAACCAGTGGAATAGCGAAATCTTCCGGCGCGCCTTCGCGAATACGTTCATCCTGACGGGCGTTACGACCGTCATCAAGTTCGTGATCGGGCTGGCGCTCGCGCTGCTCTTCAACCAGCAGTTCATCGGACGGCGCTTCGCGCGGGCGGCGCTGCTGTTGCCCTGGATCGTGCCGACCGTCCTCAGTACGATGGCTTTCTTCTGGATGTTCGACTCGAACCTGAGCGCGGTTAACTGGGTACTCCGCAATCTTGGCCTGATCCAGAAAAATATTCCCTGGCTGACCGACCCGACGATGGCAATGGTCAGCATCATGATCGTGAACTGCTGGCGCGGTATTCCGTTCTTCACGATCACGATCCTCGCCGCGCTGCAAACCGTACCGAAGGAACTGTACGAGGCGGCCAGCATCGACGGCGCGAACCCGCTGCACAAACTGCGCCGTATCACGCTTCCGATGATCTTCCCAATCCTGAGCGTGGTGATCATCGTTTCCGTGATCGGCACATTCTCTGATGTGCAGGTGGTCGCCTCGCTGACGGGTGGCGGACCGCAAAACAGCACGCACGTCCTCGCGACATTGAGCTACCGCGTCGGCCTGCAATCCGGCCAGCTTGGGCAGGGCGCGGCTATCGCGATGTATATGTTCCCGTTCCTCTTCGCGATGATCGCCTTTGAATTGTGGAACGTCCGCAGGAGCGCCCGATGACGGCTGCGGTTCAGCATTTACAGGGTGCGGCACTGGCGCGACAAACGCGCACGGTGCAGCGTCGTCGGCGGCTACTACGGATTTTTGTGATCTATATTCCGGTGGTGCTGGTCCTGCTGATCATGCTCCTGCCGTTCTACTGGATGCTGGTCACGTCGCTCAAGCCGTATCCGGAAATGTTCAACCTGAAAATCAGCCCATTCTATCCGCTGAATCCAACAGGCGAGTATTATCTCGAACTGCTCAACAACACGAAATTTCTGCTCTGGTTCAAGAACACACTGGTTGTTTCGGCGGCGGCGACTACGATCTCTGTTGTGTTGAGTGTCCTCGCGGGGTACAGCCTATCGCGGCTGCGCTTCCGGGGACGGACGGCAATCAGCGGGATCATCTTCGTCAGCTACCTGATCCCGACGACGCTGCTTTTCATCCCGATGGCCGAAGTTGCGAAACAATTGCAGGTGATCAACCGCCTCGAAGCGCTGATAATCGTCTACCCGACCTTCTTGATCCCGTTCTGTACGTGGCTGCTGATGGGCTACTTCCGCACCATTCCGATTGATTTAGAAGAATGCGCGCTCATCGATGGTGCGAATCGTGTTCAGGCACTGCGCTTCGTGACGCTGCCGCTCGCGATCCCCGGTGTCGTAACGGCAATTATTTTCGCGTTCACGCTCTCCTGGAACGAGTTTATTTATGGGCTGGTCCTCGTCACGGGCGAGAACCAGCGCACGTTACCAGTAGGCGTCCTGACCCGGCTGGTGCAGGGCGATCTATACTTCTGGGGTCCGCTGATGGCGGCGGCGCTGCTGGGTTCGCTGCCCGTTGTGCTGCTGTTTTCATTTTTCGTCGAACAATACGTCGCTGGCCTAACGGCTGGTGCGATGAAAGGATAATTTTGAAACTCGTCACGTTCACCACTCAGGATCGCACTGCTGCGGGAGCGCTCGTCACGCGCGACGGCGTTGAGCAAATCATCGACCTGCACCGCGCCGATTCGTCGCTGCCTGAAACGCTGATCGGCCTGCTCGCGCTGGGCGATGCTGGCCTCGCACGCGCGCAGAACGCTGCACAAGCCGCGTTGCCGGAAGCAATCATCGCACGCGACTCCGCCAAATTACTTGCGCCGATCCCGCGTCCCGGCAAGATCATCTGCATCGGCCTGAATTATCGCGACCACGCCACCGAGTCGAACCTCGACATTCAAAAATTTCCGGTCGTCTTCGCGAAATGGGCGAACTGCGTGATCGGTCCCGACGAACCGATTGTGCTGCCGCGCGTAAGTAACGAAGTCGATTATGAAGCGGAATTAGCGGTCGTGATGCGCAACTGTCCGCGCTACGTCGCGGAGGCTGACGCGCTGCGCTACGTAGCGGGCTACGTCCCGTTCCATGATGTGAGCGCCCGCGACTGGCAGATGCGGACCAGCCAATGGACGATGGGTAAGACGCCAGATACATTTGGTCCGATGGGTCCGGTCCTCGTCACCGCCGATGAAATTCCCGATCCGCAAACGCTCGATATTCAACTCACGATCAACGGTGAGGTCTTGCAACATTCCAATACCAAACACCTGATTTTCACGGTTCAACAGTTGATTGCGGACCTCACGCAGGTGATGACGCTCGAAGCAGGCGATATTATTTCGACTGGGACCCCGGCAGGCGTCGGCGCGGCGCGCACCCCGAAGCGCTTCCTGAAAGCGGGCGACGTGGTATCGATCACGATTGAAAAACTGGGAACGCTCTCAAATCCGGTGGTGGCCGAATCATGACAGCAGCAATAACATATACAACCGACGCGACCCTGCAAACGCTGGATAGCGCCGCGCACCTCGCGCTGTACCGCGTGATGCTGATCATTCGCCGCACAGAAGAACAACTCGCGCGGGCGCATCAGGGCGGTTTCATCCCCGGCGCGTGCCACACCTACATCGGCGAGGAAGCCGTCGCGACCGGGGTTTGCGCGCATTTGCGCCACGAGGACGCGGTATTCAGCACGCATCGCGGACACGGCCATGCGCTGGCGAAGGGCGTCACCCCGCGCGAAGTGGCCGCTGAACTGTTCGGGCGCGTGACGGGTGTATCGCGCGGGCGCGGCGGGAGTATGCACCTCTTTTCGCCGGAAGTCGGGATGATGGGGACCAGTGGCATTGTCGGACCGTGCATCTTGCAGGCGACAGGCGCGGGCTATACCTACAAGCTGCTTGGGCAGGATCGGGTCGGTGTGGCGTTCTTCGGGGATGGCGCGGTGAATAATGGTGCGTTCCACGAAGGGCTGAACCTCGCCGCGATTTACGGCCTGCCAACGCTGTTTATCTGCGAAAACAATATGTACGCGACCGAAGTCGCCTTTTCCTATGCGACCCGCAACACGGAAGTTGCCTCACGGGGCGCGGCGTATGGCATTCCCGCCGTCGCGGTCGATGGTAACGATGTCCTGAGTGTCTATGAGGCCGCGGGTGAAGCAGTGAAGCGCGCGCGCGGTGGTGGCGGTCCGACCCTGATCGAATGCAAGACTTATCGTACCCGTCCGCACGCCGAGGGGATGCGCGACGCGGGCTACCGCACCGCCGACGAGGTAGACTCGTGGAAGGCGCGCGACCCGATCTCCAGCTATCGGGCGCGGTTGATTGAGGCGAATAGAGCCGCGGAAGCCGACCTTGCAGCTATCGACGCCGAAGTGAAGGCGCTGGCCGAAGACGCCATCGAATTCGCGAAGAACAGTCCCTATCCTGACGCCGCGACCGCCACGAAGTACATTTATAGTGAATAACATGCGTGAAATCACCTTTACCGTCGCCGCGCGTGAAGCGCTCGATGAGGCCATGAGCGCCGACCCGCGCATTTTCGTCGTCGGGGAAGGCATTGGACCGCGCGGCGGGAATTTCAATACGACGCTCGGCTTCTATGAAAAATATGGACCGATGCGCGCCTGCGATACGCCGATCAGCGAGCGCGGCTTCGTCGGCATGTGTGCGGGCGCAGCGATGACGGGTTCGCGCCCGGTCGTCGATTTCATGTTCTTCGATTTCATCCTCGACAGTATGGGCGAATTGATCAACCAGATCGCCAAGATGCAATATATGAGCAGCGGACGGCTCAAAATGCCGCTCGTGCTGCGCGGCGCGATAGGGATTGGCAACTCATCCGCGACGCACCATTCCGGCAACTATTACCCGATCTTCGCGCACCTGCCGGGCATCCGGGTCGTGGTCCCCTATTCGCCCTATGATGCGAAAGGCTTGTTCCGAACAGCGCTGCGGGGTGACGACCCGGTGTTGTTCCTTGAGCATAAATCGCTGCTGAACATGAAAGGTCCCGTCCCGGAAGGCGAGTACACGATCCCCTTTGGGAAGGCGAATATACTCCGCGAAGGGACGCAGGCGACGGTCGTTTCACTCGCGTTCATGCTCAAACGGACTGCGGAAGTCTGCGAGAAGCTGGCGAGCGAAGGCATCTCGATTGAACTGATCGACCCGCGCACCGTCAACCCGCTCGATGTCGATACCGTGCTGGAATCGGTGAAGAAGACCGGGCGGCTGCTCATCGTGGATGAGACGTTCGCGCCCTGCGGCATCGGCGCGGAAATCGCGGCGCAGGTGATGGAACGTGGCTTCGATGACCTGGATGCGCCCGTCGCGCGCTTGAATGGCGTGCATACCCCGACGCCTTACAGCCCGCCTCTCGAAGCAGCGGTTGTCCCGGATGCAGTGGCAATCGAGCGCGCGATCCGCGATCTGTTGGCGGAGTAGCAGCGATGGCAATTGAAATTGTGATGCCGCGCTTCGGCTGGACAATGGAAGAGGGCGTCCTCGCGGAGTGGCTTAAAAAAGATGGGGATACCATTCAGCCGGGCGATTTGCTGTTTACCGTCGAGAGCGACAAGGCGCTGAATGAGGTCGAAGCCTTCGACGCCGGAATCCTGCGCATCCCGTCCGACGCGCCGCCGCCGGGTGCGACGATCCCGGTTGGCGGCTTGCTCGCGTACCTGATGCAGCCGGGCGAGGCGCTACCCGGTGCAGTAATGGACGAGGAAGAACACGGTGACACGCCGCCGCTTGTTGTATCCGTTGTAGAAAATGCGGTGGCAACTGTTGCACGGAACACGCCGACGATCAGCCCGCGCGCGAAACGGATCGCCGCCGAACTCGCGGTCGATTGGACGACACTCACGGGCAGCGGGCGCAGCGGGCGCATCATCGAACATGATGTCCGTAACGCGGCGCAGCGGATGCAATTGACCGTGCGTGTCAATGCCGCCCGCGTGACGCCACTCGCGCGCCGGGTCGCAGATGACCTGGGCGTGGATGTGCAAGGCCTCGCGGAACAGCATTCGGACAGACGCAGGATCGTCCGCGCCGATGTCGAAAATGTGGCGCGCCGCGAAGCGCCACCTGTGAATGTCACGGGTGATACGGCCACGCCGATAAACCCAATGCGCCGCCGCATCGCGGAACGGATGGCCGCCAGCGCGCACACGACCGCCCCGGTCACGCTCACCACCGAAGCGGATGTGACTGAACTGGTCCGGCTGCGCAAGCAGATCAAAGCCGACGCCGCGAGGGATGCGCGCGCCGTTCCGTCCTATACCGATTTGCTTGTAAAACTATGCGCGGAAGCACTGGCCGAACACCCGGCGCTGAATGCCCGACTCGAAGGCGAATCGATCATCGAATGCAGCGCGATTCACATCGGGATCGCCGTCGATGCGGAGCGCGGTCTGTTCGTCCCGGTGCTGCATGATGTGCAGAATAAGAATCTGCGCCGCATCACGCAGGAGTCGGCGGCGCTGATCGCACAGGCCAGAGCCGGGCAGCTCCCCGCCGAGGCGATGCAGGGCGGCACGTTCACGATCACCAACCTCGGCATGTTCGAGATCGACGCCTTCACGCCGATTATCAACCTGCCGGAGTGCGCGATTCTCGGCGTTGGCCGCATCGTCGCGAAGCAGATTGTCACGGATGCCGACGCGGAGATAGTCGCAATTCGGCAGATGATGTTCCTCAGCCTGACCTTCGATCATCGTCTGGTCGATGGCGCATATGCCGCGCGCTTCCTGCGGCGCATCAAACATCTTACCGAACAGCCCTACCTGTGGCTCGCGTAAGGATTCCTCATGGCAAATATCAACGCGGATGAACTGCATTCGCTGGTGATCCGCATCTTCACGGGCGCGGGCGTGGCACAGAACATTGCGGAGCGTACAGCGCGCCATCTCGTCGACTCCAACCTTTCGGGCGTGGATTCGCATGGCGTGCTGCGCGTCCCGGATTACGTCGATCTGGTCAACCAAAACCGCATGGCGCGCGAAGATAAGCTAGAAGTCATCCGCGACAAGGGCGCGATCATGCTCCTCGACGCGCATTACACCTTCGGGCAGTGGGCGGCCTGGCAGGGCGCGGGACTGGCAATCGACAAGGCACGGCAGTTCGGGATCGGCGGGGTGAGCGTGCGCAACTCCGCGCACATCGGGCGCCTGGGCGAATATGCGGATCGGATCGCCAGCGCGGGCTTGATCGGCTTCATCTGCTGCAACCTGCAAGGTTCCGGCCAGCGTGTCGCGCCGTGGGGTGGCCGCGAGGGGCGGCTGAGTACCAACCCGCTCGCGTGGGGCATCCCGACCAGCGCAGCGCCCATCGTGATCGATATGTCTACCTCCGTATCGGCAGAGGGCAAAATCCGCGTGAAGATGCGGCGTGGCGAGCAGCTTACGCCGAACTGGTTGCTCGATTCGCACGGCGAGCCGACGCTCAACCCTGCGGATTTATACGGTCCTCCCTTTGGCGCGATCCTCACGGCGGGCGCACACAAAGGCTATGGGCTATCGCTCATGGTCGAAGCGCTGGCGGGCGCGTTGAGTGGCGGCGGCGTCTCGCACGCGGATAGCGAAATCGATTCGGTGGAGAATGCGTTTACGATCATGGCAATTAATATTGAGTGGTTCGCGCCGCTGGACGAGTTCCGGCACGAGGTGGACGCGATGACCGCGCACATGCGGACCGCGCCGCCCATCGAGCCGGGTGGTGAGGTCCTGATCCCCGGTGAACCTGAACGTCGCGAGCGCGCAAAGCGATTGGCACACGGCACTAGCTACCCGACAGTAGCAAAAAGGGGATTGTGAGCAGCACGGAAGGCGTGTAAGGTTGAGTTACCACACAAAACCAACACGGAGTCAGCGA
>Ga0123337_10005310_pt1 | contig 12732 bp, 9 predicted proteins | sample frozenSSSSmetaG_FD_89792 | JGI IMG/M metagenome (GOLD analysis project Ga0123337, IMG submission 89792) | Glacier valley bacterial and archeal communities from Borup Fiord, Nunavut, Canada, to study Microbial Dark Matter (Phase II) -... | ecosystem: Environmental > Aquatic > Freshwater > Ice >...
CGCCGATGCACGATCAGCCGTGCAGGGCTGCCAGCGCTGCCCGCTATACGAGCACGCGACCCAGGCGGTATTCGGCGAAGGCCCCCAACATCCCGACGTGATGTTCGTTGGAGAACAGCCCGGCGACCAGGAGGATCTGACAGGGAAACCTTTTGTTGGGCCGGCCGGCCAGGTGTTCGATGCGGCGGTGGCAAAGGTCGGCATTGATCGGTCGAGCGTCTATGTCACCAATGCGGTCAAGCACTTCAAATTCGTGCCCCGTGGCAAGCGGCGCATCCACCAGCGGCCCGATGGCGGCGAAGTGCAGGCCTGCAAGTTCTGGCTCAATCTCGAGATCGGGCTGGTCAGGCCCAGGATCATCGTCGCCCTGGGTGCGACGGCGGCGCAGAGCCTGCTGGGAAAAGCCATCAAGATCAGCGCCTTGCGCGGTGCGCCCGTCACTCTGGAGGATGGCACGCTCCTCTTCGTCACAAACCACCCGTCCTACCTGCTGCGTATCCCTGATGCCGAGGGCAGGGCGCGGGAGAGTGCCAAATTCGAGGCCGACCTGATGCTGGTGCAGCAGGCGCTGGAGGCGCTGCCTTTGCGGCAGCAAAACTTGTCGGGCTAGCGTCTTGACAGGGTGGCGCGGTAAACTTAGTTAGGGCGCATGACCGGGGCGACCCGGGCATAAGTTATGGCGGAGTAGCTCAGTTGGTTAGAGCAGCGGAATCATAATCCGTGTGTCCCCAGTTCAAATCTGGGCTTCGCTACCAATTCAGACCCCTGGAAACCTGATGGTTTCCGGGGGTTTTTGTGTGTTGGCCATGGCGACCATCTGGCATGGCAGCGCGGGGGCGTGCATGGTGGCGGCGACTTGATTTGCGGGAGTTCGCCATGCCGTTTCCAGACCTGACCCAGCCCGAACTGGGCGCCTATCAAAGCGGCGTGCAGACGCCCGGGGATTTCGCGGCGTTCTGGGAGAGCACCCTGGCCGAGGCGCGGGCGATCGGCGGGACGGTCAGCATTGTAAAGCAGGCGACGACGCTGACCGCAGTCGAGGTCTTTGACGTGACGTTTCCGGGGTTTGGCGGGCATCCGGTCAAGGGCTGGCTGGTGCTACCGACGCAACGCAGCGGGAAACTGCCGCTGGTGGTGCAGTTTGTCGGCTATGGCGGCGGGCGGGGATTTCCGCACGAACAGCTACACTGGGCAGCCTCGGGCTATGCCTATTTCCGCATGGATACGCGCGGGCAGGGCAGTGGCTGGAGCGTGGGGGAGACGCCCGATCCGGTGGGCTCAACGCCCTCGGTTCCGGGCGCGATGACCAAGGGCGTGCTGGACAAAAACGGGTATTACTACCGGCGGGTATTCGCCGACGGGGTGCGGGCGATCGATGCGCTGCTGGGCCAGGACTTTGTGGATGCTGACAAAATTGCCGTCTGTGGCGGCAGCCAGGGCGGCGGGATTGCGCTGGCGGTGGCGGGCATAGACATGCGGGTGACCGCAGCGATGCCGGATGTGCCGTTCCTGTGCGATTATCCCCGGGCAGTGGCGAAGGCGACGCGCGACCCCTATGGCGAAATCGTGCGTTTCCTGGCCCAGCATCGCGACAAGAAAGACCAAGTTTTCGAAACACTTGCCTATTTCGACGGGGTGAATTTTGCCCGGCAGGCCAAGGCGCCAGCTCTGTTCTCGGTGGCGGTGATGGACGATATCTGTCCCCCCTCGACGGTCTATGGCGCCTTCAATGCCTATGCCGGGGATAACAAGACCATGATCGAATATGAGTTCAACAATCACGAGGGCGGTGGACCGTTTCAGGACCGGGCACAAATGGAGTGGCTGGCCAAGCAGTTCCGGGGATAAGTGCAGTCAGGACTTGCCTTGCGCAAGAAACGCAAATATTGCGTAGTTGAGCAGTTCGAGGCAGATCCATGGCAGTGCAGAAGCGGGCCAACCAGGCCGATATCGCCGAACGCCTAGGCGTATCAGTGAGTACGGTGTCGCGCGCCCTGGCCAATGAGATCGGCATCAGCGATGCGGTGCGGCGCGATGTGCAGCGCATGGCGCGCTCGCTGGGGTATAAATCCAAGCATATAACGGGCCCCGCGGGCGGGGATAAACGGGCGGTGGCGCTGGTGCCGCTGGGAAATGCGACCAGCGGGCTGTCCGGCTTCTATTTCGGCATTGTCGAGGGCATGCGGCAGCAGGCGGCGGAGGCCGGGATGATGCTCGACGTGCGGCTGGTCAACGACCAGATGGTGACGCTCGACATGATCCGCAAACAGATTGACCAGGCCGATGCCGGCGGGCTGCTGCTGGCCGGGATCGACGCCTGGGACGAGCTGGCGGCGTGGTGCGCACAGGAAGATATCCCCGCCGTGCTGGTCAATGGCAGCGACCCGCGCATGCGGCTCAGTTCGGTCTCGCCGGCCAATTTCTACGGGGCCTATCTGGCCACGCAGCGGCTGCTCGATGCCGGACACCGCCGCATCCTGCACTATACCCATCGCTATCGGCCGACAATTCTGCAGCGGCAGCGGGGCTTTGAGGCGGCCATTGCAGCCACGCCCGGCGCGCAGGGGATCATCGTCAATACGGCCGACCGGGATTCCCGCGGCCTGCTGGCCGACCTTCTGACGGGCAAACATGACGTGACCGCGCTGTTCTGCTGGAACGACATTGCCGCCGTCGAAATGCTCGAGAGCATTTATGCCCCCGACAGTCCGCTGCCCGACGGCTTCTCGATCATCGGCTTTGACGACCTGCCGCTGGCGGGGATGGCGACGCCACGGCTGAGCACGATCCGGGTGGATCGCGAGGCGATCGGGCGTGGCGCAGTGCGGCTTCTGAGCCAGCATATGGAGGGGGAAGGGGCGGTGCAGCAGCTCGAGATCGGCGTCAGCATGGTCGAAGGCGAAACCGTTTCTGCCATCGCATCACATTGGATGTGTCGCCACCTTTTGGCCAAAAGTGATCGCATCCTGCGTCACCGGATCGCCACCTCTTGACGTTTCTCGACAGGCTAGAAGCCTGATCCCGCAACGCAAAATGAACAAATTTGCGTAACTTGCGTGAATTGCGTAAATTGCTTGAAATAGCGCAAATTGTGAACTAGCCTTTGTCCATCGGCAGAGCGCACCGACGAGCCCCAGGCTCAGGTGACGCTGCCGGGAGGGGCGCCGACAAACCACACCCCGTTCATCTGCCGGCCGAGGCGCACGCTGCCGCCTCAGGCGGACTGTTGCCCGCCTAGCGTGGCGACGCAGATCTCACCGCTCTCAACGAGCGGGAGCGCCGGCCAAAGGCCGGCACAGGAGGATGTGCCGGCCTTTGGCCGGCGCGGTTGCGGATGGTGGCACTGTGTCGCCATGCGCCAGACGAAACCCGGGCGAGGCAGCCCGGAACAGGGAGGATGAGGATGAAGCAGTTTACACTTTTCGGTCGTGTCGACGGGCCGCTTGGCCTGCGGCTGGCCGGTGCGGTCGCACTGACGGCGCTGCTGGCGGCGGCGGGGCCGGCGCTCGGCCAGCAACAGGCGCCGATACTGGACGCCATGGTCGAAAGCGGCGACCTGCCGCCGGTAGCAGAACGGCTGCCAGCCAATCCGCTGGTGGTGGAGCCGGTGGAGAGCGTGGGCACCTATGGCGGCACCTGGCGCTCGGCGCTGCGCGGCGGGCTCGACAATGCCTGGATCGCGCGGACCGTCGCCTATGACGGGCTGGTCCGCTACAATCGCGAATGGGATGAAATCATTCCCAACCTGGCCGAGAGCTGGGCGGTCAGCGAGGACGCGACCACCTATACGTTCAAGCTGCGCGAAGGGCTGAAGTGGAATAACGGCACGCCGTTCACCAGTGCAGACATTGCCTTTGCCGTCGAGCTGATGAGCGAACCCAGCTATGGCGTGGGCACCTTCATCAAGAATGCCAACAATCCGGTGACGGCCGAGGTGGTCGACGAGACCACGGTCAAGCTGATCTTTGAGAAGCCCAACGGCATCATCATGGACGAGCTGGCCAGTGTGAACGGGCTGACGCTAGTGTCGCTGAGCAAGGACTATTGCAGCCAGTTCTACCCCAAATACAATCCGAACGCTGCCGAAGAGGCCAAGGCGGCCGGGTTTGAAACCTGGGAATTGTGGATGGCCAATCGGTGCAGCTGGTCCACGGAGACCATCCGCTTTGCCAATCCCGAATTGCCGTTCATGAATGCCTGGATGATCGAGGAGCCGCTGACCGGCGACGCCACCCGGGCTACCTTCGTACGCAATCCCTATTACTGGAAGGTCGACAGCGCGGGCAACCAGTTGCCCTATATCGACCGGCTCGAAATGCGGGTCTCGGATTCGCTCGAAGAAATCACCCTGATGGCGCTCAACGGGGAAATCGACTTCCAGGATCGTCACATCGCGACGGTGGCCAACCAGCCGCTGTTCTTTGATGGCCAGGAAGAAGGCGACTATCGCCTGGGCGAGAATATCCCCTCGAACATGAACACCATGGTGCTGCAGTTCAACCTGAACCATGTCGACCCGGTCCGGCGCGAGCTGTTCTCCAACAAGGACTTCCGTATCGGCGTCAGCCATCTGATCGACCGCCAGGAAATCATCGATGTGGTGTTCACCGGCCAGGGCTCACCGGGCCAGGCGGCGCCGCGTCCGGAATCGCCCTTCTATGACGAGGAAATGACCACCCAATATACCGAGTTCGATCCCGACGCGGCAGCAGCGGCCTTTGCGGCGGCGGGCCTGGGCGAAAAGAATGGCGATGGCTTCTACACCATGCCGGACGGTTCGCCGCTGGTGGTGACCATCGACATGATCTCGGCCTTCCGTGCGGAATGGACCGACATGATGGAGCTGATGCAGCTGCAGCTCGAAGCGGGTGGCATCGATATCGAGCTCAACAATATCGACCGTACGCTCTATTACGACAAGCGCCCCACCGGCGACTATGACGCGCAGATCTGGCAGGGCGATGGCGGCCTCGATGTGATCCAGGAGCCGCGCTACTACATGCCGAGCGGCGATGAATCGGTCTGGGCCTATCGCTGGGCGCAGTGGTATCTGGGCTCGCGGCCCGAGATTGCCGAAGAGCCGGCCGAATGGGCCAAGCAGCAGATGGAGCTGATGAACCAGCTGCGGGCCAGCGGTGATCCGGCTGAGCGCGACGAGCTGATGAAGCAGATCCTGACCATCGCCAAGGAAAACTTCCCGGTGATCGGCGTCAGCCTGCCCGGCAACGGCTACTACATTGCCAAGAACAACCTGCGCAATGTCGCCGAGCCCATGCTGCATGCCTATCTGTTCCCCACCCCCGGTCCCTACGATCCATTCCAGTGGTACTTCGCCGCGGAATAACCTCGTCCCTCCCACCCCTCGCGGCAGCAGTGCTGCGGGGGGACCCAATGCAGCCACGCCTGGTGGCGGCTGAGCAGACGTTCCCTCCCCATGGGATGGGGCCGGCGAGGGGCTGGTCAGGTCGACCCTCATAGTCCCCCGCCATCATTGCCTCCCCTCACTGGGCTGAGGCGAAAAGAGCCGCTGCAGCGCGTGGCGAGCAGGCTTTACAGGAGATGCCCCATGCTGGGTTTCATCGGCCGACGATTGATTGCCATGGTCCTGACCATGTGGGCGGTGAGCTTTGTGGCCTTTGCCATTATCCAGCTGCCGCCGGGCGACTACCTGACCACCTATATGGCGACGCTGGCCGCCAATGGCGACCGGGTCGACCCGGCTACCATCGAGGCGCTGCGACAGCAGTATGGCTTTGGCGAGCCCTATATCGTGCAGTACTGGAAATGGATCAGCGGCATCGTGCTGCGCGGCGATTTCGGGCAGAGCTTTGAATGGAAGGCGCCGGTAACGAGCCTGATCTGGGGCCGGCTGGGCAATTCCATCCTGCTCGAAGGCCTGGCCGTGATCGTGATGTGGCTGGTGGCCGTGCCGATCGGCATCTATGCGGCAGTGCGCAAATATTCGCTGGGCGATTACCTGGCCACCATTGGCGGCTTTATCGGCCTCGCCATTCCCAATTTCTTCTTCGCGCTGATCCTGATGTATCTCAGCTTCATCTGGTTCGGGGAGACCATTGGCGGGCTATTCTCGCCGCAATATGAGGCGGCGCGCTGGAGCCCGGGTCGGGTCTGGGATTTCCTGAGCCATGCCTGGGCTCCCGTGCTGGTGCTGTCGATGGCCGGCACGGCCGAGCTGATCCGCATCCTGCGGGCCAATCTGCTCGACGAGCTCAAAAAGCCCTATGTCACGACGGCACGGGCCAAGGGGCTGAGCGAATTCCGCACCATCCTGAAATATCCGGTGCGCGTGGCGCTCAATCCGCTGATCTCGACCATCGGTTGGCTGCTCCCGGCGCTGGTGTCGAGCTCGGTGATCGTTTCGGTCGTGCTCAACCTGCCAACCGCCGGGCCGCTGCTGCTGCGCTCGCTCACGAGCCAGGACATGTTCCTGGCCGGCGCCATCATCATGCTGCTGGGCATGCTGACCGTGATCGGCACGCTGGTCTCTGACCTGCTGCTGGCCTGGATCGATCCCCGCATCCGCTATGGGAGCAAGTAAGTGGCCGTTCAAACGCTGACCCGTCCTGCAGTCGACACGGTACCGGTGGTGCGCGCCAAGCGCGAGAGCCAGTTCGACCTGATGTGGCGCCGCTTCCGCCAGCACCGGCTAGCCCTGGTGAGCCTGTGGATCGTCGTTGCCTTCTATCTGGTGGCGATCTTTGCCGAGTTCCTGGCGCCGACCGACCCGGGCGCCTATAGCGCGCGCTATACCTATGCGCCGCCACAGGGCATCCAGCTGTTCTCGACCGGCGAGGACGGCTCCTGGCGCCTAGCGCCGCATGTGAATGGCTATGCCAGCGAAATCGACCGCAAGGCGATGCGGCGGACCTTCGTCATCGACCCCGAGGTGGAAATCCCGGTGCAGTTCCTGGCCCCCAGCGAGCCCTATCTACTGGCTGGGGTAATCCCGATGAGCGTCAAGTTCATCGGGGTGACCGAGGCGCGGGCACCCTTCTACATCCTGGGTGCCGACCGGCTGGGACGGGACCTGCTGAGCCGGCTGATCCATGGCACGCGGATTTCGCTCTCCATTGGCCTGGCCGGCGTGACGCTCAGCCTCTTCTTCGGCATCATTATCGGCGGCTTTGCCGGCTATTATGGCGGCTGGTTCGACAGCGCCGTGATGCGGGTGGTCGAGTTCATCCGCTCGATGCCGACCATTCCGCTGTGGCTGGGGCTGGCGGCGGCCATGCCCAAGGACTGGAGCGCGCTGCAGACCTACTTTGCCATCACCATCATCCTCAGCCTGATCGGCTGGACCGAACTGGCGCGGGTGGTGCGCGGGCGGTTTCTCAGCCTGCGCACCGAGGATTTCGTCACCGCGGCGCAGCTCGACGGCGCCAGCGACTGGCGCATCATCACCCGGCATATGGTTCCCAGCTTCATGAGCCACATCATCGCCGCGGCCACGCTGGCCATTCCCGGCATGATCCTGGCGGAGACGGCGCTGAGCTTTCTGGGCCTGGGGCTGCAGGCGCCGATCGTCAGCTGGGGCACGCTGCTGCAGGACGCACAGAATATCCGCACGCTGGCCACGGCGCCCTGGCTGCTGACACCGGGCCTTTGCGTGGTGGTGGTGATCCTGGCGATGAACTTTTTCGGCGACGGCCTGCGCGATGCGGCCGATCCCCATGGACGGTGAGATGATGACCGAACACAGCAAACCCATCCTGACCATCCAAGACATGTCGATCGTGTTCTCCTCGCCCGACGAGGCCGATATCGAGGCGGTGCGGCAGGTCGACCTGACGCTGACACCGGGCAAGACGCTGGCGCTGGTGGGCGAAAGCGGCTGCGGCAAATCGGTGACGGCGCGGGCCATCCTGCGGCTGCTCGACGCCAATGCGAAAATCCCGCGCGGGCGCATCCTGTTCGAACCCGAAGGCGAGGCGGCGACCGACATTGCCACGCTCAAGCAGGACAGCCTGGCGCTGCGCAAGATCCGCGGCAACCAGATCGCCATGATCTTCCAGGAGCCGATGAGTTCGCTGTCGCCGGTGCACACGATCGGCGACCAGATCGACGAGATGATGACCATCCATGAGGGGCTCAACGGCAAGCAGGCGCGCGAGCGCACGGTGGCGCTGCTCGACAAGGTGGGGGTGCCGGGGGCGCGCGAACGGGCCGGGGCCTATCCATTCGAGCTCAGCGGCGGGCTGCGGCAGCGGGCGATGATCGCCATGGCGCTGGCCTGCACGCCGCAATTGCTGATCGCCGACGAGCCGACCACGGCGCTCGACGTAACGACACAGGCGCAGATCCTGGATCTCCTGCGCCAGCTGCAAGCCGATTTCGGCATGGCCATGCTGTTCATTACCCATGATCTGGGCGTGGTGGCGGAAATCGCCGACGAGGTGGCGGTGATGTATCTGGGCGATGTGGTGGAGCAGGGCAATGTCTTCGACGTCTTCGCCCGACCCAGCCACCCCTATACGCAGGCGCTGATGGCCTCGATCCCCAAAATGGCGCGCAAGGCCGAGCGGGTGCGGCTCAATCCGATCAAGGGCACGGTGCCGGCGCCAAGGGATAGACCGGTGGGCTGCGCCTTTACCAGCCGGTGTCCGCATGCCTTCGAGCCCTGCGCCAGTGTGCGGCCGGCGCGGACGGCAGTGGGCGATAGCCATCATGCCCGCTGCCACCTGCTGACAGCGGTACCGGTGGAGGAAATGGCATGAGCCGGCTGCTGACCGTCGAGAATCTGAGCAAGCATTTCACCCTGGGCGCGGGCCTGTTCGGCAAGGGCCGGCGGCTCGATGCGCTTACCGAGATCAACCTGACCGTGGAGGCCGGCGAGACGCTGGCCATCGTGGGCGAAAGCGGCTGCGGCAAGACCACTTTGGGGCGCTGCATCATCCAGGCGCAGTCGGTCAGCGAGGGAAGGGTGGTGTACCATCCCAAGGCGGGTGGCGATGTCGAACTGACCGCGCTGAGCAAGCGCGACATCAAGCCGTGGCGGCGCGATATCCGCATGATCTTCCAGGACCCGATGAGTTCGCTCAACCCCAATATGCGGGTGTTCGACATCGTCGCCGAGCCGCTGCGCATCCACAGGATTGCCAAGGGCAAGGCGCTCGAAGACATGGTGATCTCGATGCTGGAAAAGGTGGGCATCCCGGCCGAGGCGGTGGGGCGCTATCCGCATGCCTTTTCGGGCGGGCAGCGGCAGCGCATCGGCATTGCCCGGGCGCTGGTGCTCGAGCCCAAGCTGGTGATCGCCGACGAGGCGGTATCGGCGCTGGACGTGTCGATCCAGGCGCAGGTGCTCAACCTGCTCGAGGATCTCAAGACCGATCTGGGACTGACCTATATCTTCATCAGCCACGACCTGGGGGTGGTCAACTATATCGCCGACCGGGTGGTGGTGATGTATCTGGGCCATGTGGTGGAAAATGCGCCCACCGAAATGCTGTTCGAGCGGCCGCGCCATCCCTATAGCGAGCTGCTGCTCGAGGCGCTGCCGATTGCCGACCCGCTGCGGCGCAAGGGCCCAAGCGCCGAAGTCCGCGGCGAGATCCCCTATCTGGGCAACCGGCCCAAGGGCTGCCCGTTCAACACCCGCTGCAAATATGCCCAGGATGTCTGCCGCACCGACAGGCCGGTGCTGCGACCCATCCATGGGACCGCGCAGGAAGCGGCCTGCCACTTTGCCGAAGAACTCAATCTGAAGGGCGCCTATGACGGCGCGCCAGTCAAGGAAATTGCCTAGATGACCCATGATCCGGTGAGCGCCAATCCACTGTTTGGCAATCCGCTGCAGACCCGAGCCGATGCGACAAAGGCGCTGGGAGACCTGTTTAATCCGCTGCTGCCGTATTTTTCCGAAGGCGGAGCGCGGGTGCGGCTCGACGGGGCGGGGGCGCATTTCGACCGCGCGGCGGCCGACCTCGAAGGCTTTGCCCGGCCGCTCTGGGGACTGGCACCGCTGGCGGCAGGCGGCGGGGATTTCGCGCATTGGGAACTCTATCGCCGTGGTCTCGCCAATGGCACGGACCCCGAGCATCCCGACTATTGGGGCGCGGTCAATTCGACCGACCAGCGCATGGTGGAGCTGGCGGCGATCGGCTTTGCCATGCGGCTGATCCCGCACCTGGTGTGGGAACCGCTGGAGAAAAAGGCCAAGGACAACCTCGCGGCCTACCTCAAGCATGCGCGCCAGTTCAACTATGCCGACAATAATTGGAAGTTCTTCCGCGTGCTGGTCGATCTGGGGCTGGAGGAATGCGGCGTCGCCTTCGACCGCTCCCTGACTGACGCCTATCTCGAAGAGCTGGACGGCTTTTACATCGCCGATGGCTGGTACCGCGACGGCAATATCCGCCGCATCGACCACTACATTCCCTTCGCCATGCACTTTTACGGGCTGATCTATGCCAAGCTGGCGCGGGGCGACGAGAAGCGCGTGGCCGCCTACAAGGAACGGGCGGTGGCCTTTGCCAAGGATATTCGCCACTGGTTCGACGAGGATGGCGGCACGCTGGCCTTCGGGCGGAGCCTGACCTATCGCTTTGCCTGTGGCGGCTTCTGGGGCGCGCTGGCCTTTGCCGATCTCGAGGCTTTGCCCTGGAGCGAGATCAAGGGGCAGTATATGCGCCACTTGCGCTGGTGGGCGGACAAGCCGATCGCGCATGGCAATGGCGTGCTGTCGATCGGGTTCGGCTATCCGAACCTGTTCATGAGCGAGAGCTACAATTCGGCCGGCTCGCCTTATTGGGCGCTCAAGGCGTTTTTGCCCTTGGCGCTGGGCGAAGAGCATCCGTTCTGGGCGGCGGCGGAAGCGCCGGCCGTGGTGGACGAAAAGCCGGTGCCGCTCAAGCATCCGGGCATGGTGATGATGCATACCAAGGGCAATGTGGTGGCCCTGTCGAGCGGGCAGCAGAACTGGCAGATGCGGGCGGGCGTCGAGAAATATTCCAAGTTCGTCTATGCCAGCCGCTATGGCTTTTCGGTCGAGGTCGACGAGCGGGCCTACAATATGGGCGCCTTTGACGGGGTGCTGGCCTTTTCCGATGACGGACGCCATTACCGGATGCGCGAGAGCAATGAAGTGGCGCAGATCGCCGGCGACACGCTCTATGCCCAATGGAAGCCATGGAGCGATGTCACGGTCGAAACCTGGCTGATCCCGGCCAATCCCTGGCATATTCGTGTGCACCGGATCACCACGCCGCGGCCGCTGCATGCCACAGAAGGCGGCTTCGCCATCGCGCGGGCCGACCTCAATGCCGACACGCTGACCGAAGCGGCGGGTCGCGCGGTGGCGCAGAGCGCCAGCGATATCAGCGCGATTGTCGATCTGGGCGGACAGCGGGAAGGGCGGGCGCACAAGGCTTTTCCCAATACCAACCTGATCGTGGCCAAGACGCTGGTGCCGCAATTGCGCGGCGATATTGCGGTGGGCACGACGGTGCTGGTGACGGCGGCCATGGCGCTGCCCGCGGGGGCGGATGCCGACGCTGCGCTGGCGCGTGTGCCGGCGGCACCGGACATCGCGGCACTCGAGGCGCTGTTTGCCCGCGAGGGCGTCGACGTCAGCGCCATTCTGGTTCCGGAGCGGTTCTGATGCGACCCAAGATCGCCTTCGCCATGGCGGCGGACAAGACCAAGTTCGTCTTCGATGAGCAGGCCCTGGCGCGGCTGGCGGTGCATGGCGACATCGTGCAGGCAACCCCGCTCAATGAGTTCAGCAGCGCCGCCGCGCGGGCGGTGCTGGCCGAGATCGATATTCTGATCACCGGCTGGGGCTGCCCGATGATTTCGGAAGCGGTGGTGCGCGCGGCGCCAAGGCTGAAGCTGATTGCCCATGCGGCGGGGACGGTGAAATATACGCTGGACCCGTCGGTCTATGCGGCGGGGATCGTGGTGACGCATGCGGCCGATGCCAATGCGGTGCCGGTGGCCGAATATACGCTGGCTTCGATCATATTTGCCAACAAGCGGATGTTCGAAATGCGCGACGGTTACCGGGCCGATCGGGCGCGGCACACGAGCCACGCGCTGATGGACGAGCCGATCGGCAATTATCACCGTACCGTGGGGCTGGTGGGGGCCTCGCGTATCGGCCGCAAGGTTGCCAGGTTCCTGGCCGGCTTCGACTTTACCGTGCTGCTCAGCGACCCGTTCGTGCAGGCGGACGATCCGGTGACCGCCCTGGCCGAGCTGGTCGACCTCGATACGCTGCTGGCGCGCTCGGATGTGGTGTCGCTGCATGCGCCCTCCCTGCCAACGACGCGGGCGATGATCGGGGCGCGGCAACTGGCGCTGATGGCCGACGGGGCCACCTTCATCAATACGGCACGCGGGGCGCTGGTGGACGAGGCGGCGCTGATCGCCGAACTGCAGAGCGGGCGCCTGCATGCGGTGATCGATGTGACCGAGCCTGAAATTCCACCATTGGACTCACCGCTCTACAGCCTGCCCAATGTGTTCCTGACGCCGCATGTGGCTGGCGCCATCGGCACCGAGCGGCTGCGGCTGGGACAATTGGTGGTCGACGAGATCGAGCGCTTTGTCGCCGGAGAAAAACTCGAATTTGCGGTCGAGCCAGCGCTGCTGGAGCGGCTGGCGTGAGCGGGAACTGGGCGGTGGAGGGTGCGCGTGGATAGCTATCGGATACCAGTCGATGCCGAGCACGAAGCGCGGTTGCAGTTCCTCACCTGGGACCGGACGCCGGAG
>Ga0123337_10005311_pt1 | contig 12732 bp, 8 predicted proteins | sample frozenSSSSmetaG_FD_89792 | JGI IMG/M metagenome (GOLD analysis project Ga0123337, IMG submission 89792) | Glacier valley bacterial and archeal communities from Borup Fiord, Nunavut, Canada, to study Microbial Dark Matter (Phase II) -... | ecosystem: Environmental > Aquatic > Freshwater > Ice >...
CCCATTGCCCTTTGCCCCTTGCCCCTTGCCCTTTTGCGTAGGGTGAGTTAAGAACTAAAAAACCATGGCAAAAATATAAAACATCTTTGGTAAATGTTACCGGGAAAGCAGGACTGGTTTCATTTTAATGCGCAGTCTACTTGTTAAGTAGGAGCCATCAGAGGGCAAAAAACCAATTGTAAGGTATTATTCGAGAGAGCATCTATTTGGAGATTTCATGAGAGGATGGTTCCGATCATGGTCCTGTAAACTTTGCATAATGAAGTGTCAATACTTAGGTGACACGACATTAGCTTGAAAATATATTATGCTGACACAGTTTTCTCAACACTCTCTTTTAAATTTATGAATGCATTTAAATACAATTGGCGTCTTTGCAGAAGCTTCCCAATTGTTTCATATTTCTCAGAATGAATTAAAAGCTTATTATAGGAATGAAACTTTTCCAAAGTCTGTATAATAAAAAAAGGCAGCCTAATTGAGCTGCCTTTTTATTGGTTATAAAAGTTAATAATCAGAGCTCTAACCTATCTGGAAAGCTTTAGAAATATTATTCTTTACGCTAAACAGTTCTTTTACCTGTTTGTAAACATTGGCAGGTGTAAAGCCAAGTTTTTCATCCAGTATATTATATGGAGCAGAATACCCAAAAGTTTCTAAACCAAATACTTTACCATCGGCACCAACCAATCCTTCCAGATTAACAGGCAAACCGGCTGTCAGACCGAACTTCTTAACCCCTGCCGGCAATATACTTTGCTGATAGGCTTTACTTTGGCTTCTAAACAATCCTTCGGAAGGAACCGATACGATCCGGCATTTGATGCCTTCTTTTTCGAGCAGTTCAGCTCCTTCAACCAGTGTACTTACTTCTGAACCACTTGCCAATAGAATCACATCAGGTGTTCCGATTGTATCAGTTACTATATAGGCACCCATTCCGGCCTGCTGTGCATCCGCATAACGATTGCCTTTTGATGGTAGATTCTTAATATTCTGACGTGATAAGATCAGAGCAGTTGGAGAATCTGTATTTTCAAGGGCCAGCCTCCATGCTACCGTTGCTTCTTCACTGTCAGCAGGACGAAGTACCAATACTGAGTTTTTGCCATGGTGGTTTTTTAGTTTTTCCATCAGGCGTATTTGCGCTTCCTGTTCAACCGGTTGGTGCGTTGGCCCATCTTCTCCCACACGGAAAGCATCATGAGTCCAAACATATTTCACCGGTAATTGCATCAATGCAGCCATACGCACCGCGGGTTTCATATAGTCTGAGAAGACAAAGAATGTTCCGCAAACCGGTACAATACCGCCATGCAGGGCCAATCCGTTCATCACACAAGCCATGGTCAACTCTGAAACTCCTGCCTGAAAGAAGGACCCTGAGAAGTCGCCTTTGGTGAATGCTTTGGTTTTTTTCAGGAACCCGTCTGTTTTATCAGAGTTTGAAAGGTCAGCAGAAGATACAATCATGTTTTCAACAGCGCCTGCAAAAGCAGCCAATACGGTGCTTGAGGCAGCACGAGTAGCTGAGCCTGCTTTTTGTACTATCTGATCAAAATCGAATGCAGGAGCTTCTTTGCTGAAGAAAGTGGCAAGTTTAACTGCTAGTTCTGGATTTGCTTCTGCCCATGCTTTCTGAGCTGCTTTTTTCTCAGCAGCAGCGGCAGTCAAACCTTTTTTACGTTGATCAAACAATGCCTGTACATCATCAAAAATGATAAATGGGTCTTGTGGATTACCACCAAGGTTCTCAATTGATTTTTCAAATGACGCCCCACATTCACCCAAAGGCATTCCGTGAGTGGCACACTGGCGCTCAAAACTTGATCCGTCAGCTTTCAATGCTCCCAGCCCCATGATTGTTTTACCAATGATAATGGTTGGTTTTTCTTTCTCAGCATTGGCTTCTTTCAAAGCTGCACGTATTTGTTCAGCATTGTTTCCTTCGATGGTAATGACTTTCCAGCCCCAGGCGTCATATTTTTTGGCAGTATCTTCTTTGGTAACTGCATTTGTTTCAGTCGATAGTTGAATGTCGTTGGAATCATAGAACATAATCAGATTGTTCAACCCAAGGTACCCTGCAATACGGCCTGCGCCTTGCGATACTTCTTCCTGAACTCCACCATCAGAAATGAAAGTGTAGGTTTTATGAGCCATCCATTCACCAAAACGCTCTACCAGGAATCGTTCTGCAATAGCAGCACCTACTGCCATTGTATGACCTTGTCCGAGTGGGCCCGATGTGTTTTCAATTCCTCTGGCAGGTTCCAGTTCCGGGTGTCCCGGTGTTGGGCTTCCCCACTGGCGGAAATTGGCAAGCTCGTCCATGGTATAAAAACCATTCATAGACAAAATCGAATACAGCATGGGTGACATGTGGCCCGGATCCAAGAAGAAACGGTCACGGTTGATCCATGTCATATCACTTGGATCATAATTCAGAAATTCCGAATACAATACAGTCACATAGTCAGCACCGCCCATAGCGCCACCTGGATGTCCGGATTTGGCTTTTTCAACCATCGCTGCCGACAGAATCCGAACATTGTCAGCTGCTTTCGTTAAGAGATTTTTTTCCATTTTAATTATTTGACAAATATAAAAAGTTTCACGTTTCAAGTTCCAGCCTTGGCAATCCCGTCGGGATTCATGTCCTCATCTGAACACTGTGACCTCCAGTTCCTATTCTTCCTTTTCCAGTTCCAGGTTGGCAATTTTTACAAACCTATTGGCATCTACTTTAAAAAAAAATTACCCGGTAAAGATAGCATTTACCTATCATTCACCGGGTAGCAAATGTTCTATATAAAATTATTTCTTTTGTGGAAGAATCCTTACCATTACAACGCCTTCAATTTCCAAAAGCAGATCCTTAATGGTTGAGGGAACTGTGCCATCAATATCAATAATGTTGTAGGCTATCTCATCTCTGTTTTTGTTCAACATGTTGGAGATGTTAAGTCCTTCATGAGCCAGCAATGAGGAAATCTGACTGACCATTTTAGGTACATTTTTATTGGCTACCACGATTCTCGTTCCGCCGTTGCGTTCCATTTCGGCTGAGGGAAAATTTACTGAATTCACAATGTTCCCATTTTCAAGATAATCCATTACCTGATTGACAGCCATGATTGCGCAATTGGTTTCCGATTCCTCGGTCGAAGCTCCCAGGTGAGGAATGGCAATGATGTTTTTCACATTGATCAATTCATCTTCAGGAAAATCGGTTACATATTTTCCAACTTTTCCCGATTCGATGGCTGCAATCATATCCTGATTGTTAACCAATCCGCCGCGTGCAAAGTTCAGTATTTTGACTCCGGTTTTCATCATTTTTAATTTCTCTTTGTTGATGAAACCTGTAGTTTCAGGCATTAATGGAATTTGGAGGGTTACAAAATCAGCATTGGCAAGCAACGATTCGAGACCTTCAGCCTTCATTACATTGCGGCTTAATTTCCACGCATGGGAAACTGAAATATAAGGATCGTACCCCAATACCTTCATTCCCAAAGCCTGTGCAGCATTGGCAACTAATACGCCGATAGCGCCCAACCCAATAACAGCCAATGTTTTGCCTCTGATTTCAGTGCCTCCGAAGTTGGTTTTTCCTTTCTCAACCAAAGCAGCAACTTCATCGCCTTTGCCTTTCAGCGTTTTGGCCCATTCAACCGACCCAGCTATATCGCGTGAAGCGAATAGCATACCTGCAATTACAATTTCTTTTACTGCATGGGCATTTGCACCAGGAGTATTGTAAACTACGATCCCTTTTTCAGTACATTTTGAGATTGGAATGTTGTTAACTCCAGCTCCTGCACGGGCAATTGTTAATAGACTTGATGGTAATTCCATATCGTGCATTTTCTGACTGCGAACGATAATGGCCTCAGGATTTGAAAGTTCACTGGCAATTTCATATTTACCAAGTGGAAAAAGTTTCAATCCTTCAGGATCAATCTTATTTAATGTCTGTATTTTGAACATGATATCTGGTTTTTTTTATCAAGATATGGTATGACAAAGATCACAATTAAATTTTAGATCAGAAGTACTTTGCCTGAAAAGTTGTCAAGATGAAATTAACAATTTGGAATTGGAAGTAAATAAAATTTTAATAACTCACCTTATGCATGAAGATGGATACATAATAAGAAATAAGAAATAAGAAATAAGAAATAAAGAATAAGAAATAAAGAATAAGAAATAAGAAATAAGAAATAAAGAATAAGAAATAAGGAATAAGAAATAAGGAATACTGCTTATCCCTTTCGGTCAAGGTAATTTTCATTAAATAATTGAAATTTAAAACATTATGCAATATGTGTTAATTACATATATTGCTGAAAATTAGGCATTAACAAACGTTGCTTGTTCTAAAGGGATAGGCAATTAAGGAATAAGAATGGGGTGAATGAAATTTAGGAGTTGATTACGGAATTACGGAGCTAACGTTTTTCATTCAACATTGATTCTCAAAACTGACTTGTGTTGCATTAAACCAACAATATGGATGGGTTCAGTAGGTAGTGTTAATTAGATACTTAATTCATCTATGAGGTGAATACGATTAAAAGGTAAGCTCCGTAATTCCGTAATGTGCATAAATTCATTAAACTTCTTATCCACTTGGGTCAAGTGGATAAGCAATCAGCATAATTAGTATCTATACATTAAACGAAAAGTACACTTGCAGCAACGATTGAATCCTTAAATACCTTACTTTAATTTCCGACAATCCGACAATCCGACACTTGAGTATTTTTAATTTTTAAGGTTGAGATAGCTTTTAAGGCCCTTCCTTTCATTAAAAATCAGCTCCTTTTATGATTTAGAGATAGCCCTGCCAGATTCATAAAAAGTGTGAATATGCCATTTTCCATATATATTAAAGCCTTTACAATCAAAACTATCAGACAATTTATTTAATGATTTTTATTCACTAAGTAGCAGTAAAAAGCAAGAAATCAAACTGTGAGCTCACTCTTAAAAAAGCTATTTTGCCACATAGTTAAATAGAGGCATCGAAGACACAAAAAAAATAACAATCGATAGTCAATATTTTCTATTCCTTAGTATCTTACTGATTTGGTGGCTAATAGCCCTTTATGAGTGGGTTCTACTATATTTTTAAAAATATGCAACTGTCGGATTGTCGGATTGTCGGAAATGCTGATTCTAGCTTGTGATTAAAATTTTTATCATCAATGTACATGACCGAAAGGGATAAGCAGTATATAATAAAAAAGAACACTGATTTTTCTAAAAAATCAGCGTTCCTTTTTCTATAAATCATTGTTCTTATTTTACTTAGTGTTCTTGCGTTAGGTGAGTTAAGATAGTAAAAAATCCTCTTATTGCTTTTTACAGGTAACAATTAATGGTAAACTGTCAGCCTTGAGTGGTTCGCTTATGAAACTTCCAAAGAATTCTAATTTATCAAAACCTGTTTCATTCAACAATTCCTGAAGTTTTTCTTGTGTAATGGCATTAAGTTTTACCGTATTTTGAATTACCTGCCCGGTAGATTTGATAGTTAACGTAGTATTGAAATCAATCAGGCCAGGTTTATCCCCATATTCATAACTACGGTGGAAACTGATATGTTCATTGTCGATGCGCGGCAATCTTTTGATCTGATTTTGAATGATATGGCGGTAATTTAAAATTTGAATGGTCAATGTTCCATCCTTTGAAAGTCCTTGGTGTACAGCACGAAGGAATTGCCTGATGTCGTCATCATTAAGAAGATGAACAAGCGTATTTCCGAAACAAATAACAGTATCAAAAAATGCTTCGGGGTAATGTTGATCAAGCAACCGCATGTCCAACTGCTCAAAAACAGGAAACATGGTATCCTCAGCCTTGGCATTTTGGGCAATTTCAATCATTTCAACATCGAAATCAAAAGCCCAGATTGGAAATCCGAACCTTGTAAGAGCAAATGATAATTCACCGGTTGCACAGCCAACATCCAATACTTTGGCTCCATTGTAGGGTAAAATATTACTCAAAAACTTAACCTGTAGAGGGTTTGCAGGAAAGATATGTGAATAGTATTTTGCAATGCTGGTATAAAAATGTTCAGGCATAATTAAATATTTACTATTTTAAATTTACAATTTACAATTGATTTTAAAAGTTTAAAGTTTAAATTGCATCCTTATTTTGAGTAACTGCCAAATTTGAAGTTATGGTTGAGTGGCTTTTGATCGGCACGTAACTTTGAACTTTGAACTGTGAAACTCACTTTGGATATTCGATCCTGACATGATAAATATTGATCAGTTTTTCAAGCAAGGTGATTTTCAGAATATTTATATCCCTGAATGTCAGGTCTGCATTGATCAATTGGTTGGACTGTATTTTTTGTTCCACCAATCTTTCGATCAAGGCACGAATGTTATCGACTGATTTTTCCTTCAGACTACGGGTGGCGGCTTCAATTCCGTCAATCAACATCAGAACGGCTGTTTCCTTGTTTTGTGGCAATGGTCCGGGATAGGTAAACATCTTTGGATCAACATTCATCTCAGGGTTTTCATTTTGATAGGTCTTGTAGAAATAATCTGTCTGCGTAGTTCCATGATGGGTTGCAATAAAGGCAATCAGTATTTCAGGCAACCTGTATTTGTGGGCCAGCTTAACTCCATTGGCCACATGATCGATGATAATGGCAGAACTTTTCACATGATCAATTTGGTCATGAGGATTCATCCCAATCGCCTGATTTTCAATAAAGAATTCAGGATCGAAGGTTTTGCCAATGTCATGATACAATGCTCCAGCCCTGATTAGAAATGGGTTACCCCCAATTTTGTGTATCACTGCCTCTGCCAGATTGGCAATCTGAAGGGAGTGCTGAAAGGTGCCCGGAGCTTCTTCAGCCAGCTTTCGCAATAAGGGCTGATTGGTATCCGATAGCTCGATCAGGGTAACATCCGATACAAATCCAAATACTTTCTCGAAAATATAGATCAATGGATAAGTGATGAAAATGAAAAAACTACTCACTCCAAACCATTCCAATGCAATCCAGTTGATGGTTTCCAGGTTCCCTTCCTGAACCATTGCCATGGCCAGATAAACCACTGAGTAAGTCAGAAATACCCAAAGTGCAGAAAAAACAATGTGCGACCGTTTGTGCAGTTTATTCAAGCTAAAAACTGCAATGATGCCTGCAAACATTTGGAGGATAATGTATTCGTAACTGTTTGGTGCAAAATATCCAATCAGCAGAGTGGTGATCATCAATGAAAATATGGCTGTTCGTGAATCAAAAAATATGCGTACCAGGATTGGAAGGATGGCCATTGGAACCATGTAAATATTGATTGATTTAACTTTGGTGGCAAACCCTGCCATAAATACCATCAACACAATCATCATAATAATGAAGGTGAGCCTGCCTTTGTGGTCGAAAATATCGCGCCGGTAAAAGAGCAGATAAAGAAACATCAGCACAATGAAGAATGTTATAATCAACAGTCTGCCGGCTATTACCAGAAAATATTCCATGTTATCGCCCCGCTTCTTTTCATAAGCCTGTTTGAGCGACTCAAGAATCATGTATTTTTCCTGACCCACCAAATCGCCTTGAAAAATAATCCGTTCACCCCCCTGGACCATTCCTTTGGATATTGAAAGTTTATCAATCAGTTGTTTTTTTTCTCTTTGATTCAATTCTTCATCAAAATGCAGGTTCTCAATTATAAAATCACTTAGATTGATGACCTGTATAAAATCAGGATAGAATTTGTCAGCCAATACGCGAATGGTGTCATTCAGCTCCTTATACGCTGATTTAGTGGAGTATAAACCGGTGACGGGAGTTTTTATAGCTTTATTTCCCTTTATCACTATGATTTCATTTTTGCCTGCCAATTCCTCATACGAATCAATGGATTGTTGCAATATCCCGGCTTGGTAAATCTTTTCAAGTATCTTAGGAAGATTCTGTAATTTGACTAAAGATTTTATAGGAGCATTGGGTTCACTAAATTTTGACAATGCAAGTGAAAACTCTTTCACTTTTGTGATTTCTATAAGCGTATCAAGTGTAAAATATGGAATGTAGGTGGTTAGTAACGAGTCATTTTGTGCTTTAACATCTGCTTCAGTTTTTAAAATGGCAAAGTTGAAAGGTGCAATCAGGGTTTCGTGCCTCCATGGACTGCCTTTCTGGAATTCAAATTTAAACCTGCTTTCACCTGGAAATATTAAAAATATAAGGCCTATACCTGCAATAAGTACCATGACCAGGTAAAACAGGTGATAGGATTTATTCAAACGGGTTAATAATTTTTTCATAAATAATGTATTTTGAAAACCTTTGCAATTTAGAAAGTAACTGTTAAATATTACCTTTGAAAGCCTAAATTAATAAAATATTCGGTGAAATAGTTATATTAGCCTCAACATAATGGTTTGGATGGTTGATGAGATCTTTTTTTTGATAATTTTACAGAATATGAATTACGGCATTTCAAGTTTAAGTATCATCCCGGTGCGCAAAGAGCCATCTGAACAAAGTGAAATGATCACTCAGGTTTTATATGGCGAACATTTTGTAGTGAATGAAATGATGCTCGGATGGGCTCATGTAAAGCTGGCTTTCGATGGTTATGAGGGTTGGCTGGATATGAAAATGATCACCCCATTGATGGAAAAAACCTACCATAAGATTGAACATGCGCCCTTTGCAGTGACAACTGATATATTTAACATCATTCCTGTAAATGCGGAACAAAACACTATGATTGTAGCTGGCAGTACTTTGCCTCGCTGGCGTCCAAATTTGAAAGAATTTTCCATACAACAGGAAGTTATTCCTCACTCAGGGAATATTTCATACCGTAAGCCTGCCAATGTCCGAAAATTGTTAATTGACCAGGCCTTGAAATATTTTAACGCTCCCTATTTATGGGGAGGGCGTTCTCCTCTTGGGATCGACTGTTCGGGCTTTTCTCAGATTATTTATAAAATGATTGGGGTTGCGATTCCGCGTGATGCCACCCAACAGGTCCATTGCGGTACGGCTTTAAGTTTTTTGGAAGAAGCCCGTCCCGGTGACCTGGCTTTTTTTGATAATGAGGATGGCCTGATTGTTCATGTTGGAATTATCTGGGAGAAACACAAAATTATTCATGCATCGGGTAAAGTGCGTATCGACAATGTTGATCAATTTGGTATCTTTAATGTTGATACCAAAAGATACACCCACCAGATGAGGGTGATGAAACGAATTTTAAAAGAGTAAAGGCAGGGAGCTGGAAGCAGGGAGAAGGGGTCAGTAATCAGTAAAACAGTGGCAGTGTTCAGCATTTAACCATTTAATTATTCAACCATTCAACCATTCAACCATTAACCATTAACCATTTAACCATTTCACCCTTCAACTTTTCAACCATTCAACCATTTAAAACTTCCCCCAATGTATACCTATAAATATCCCCGCCCTGCTGTAACTGTTGATACTATTTTAATCAGTAAACAGAATTCGGTTTTGCTCATTCAGCGCAGTGATGAGCCGTTCAAAGGAAAGTGGGCGCTTCCCGGTGGTTTTATAGAGTTGGATGAGTCGCTTGAGACTGCCTGCCATCGTGAATTGGAAGAGGAAACTGGTTTGAAGGTGAAGCAATTAACTCAATTCAAAGCTTACGGTGCAGTTGACCGAGATCCCAGGGGACGCACCATTTCAGTGATCTTTTATTCTTTTCAGGATGAAGAAGCAATTCCCATGGCAGGCGACGATGCGGCAAATGCACAATGGTTTCCGCTTAGCCAACTTCCTGAACTGGCTTTCGATCACCAGCTAATCATTGATGAATTTAAAGCTGAGGTATTAAATTAAAGTACTAATATAATGTCGTATTTCCTGATGAGAATACAAAAAATAGAATGACGAGTAGCCTGAATTTGTGTAATTTGTCTTAAATTCATGTAATTTGTATTTTAAGGTAAAACAAATTTCTTAACTTCGTGAAAAATTAGACAAAATGGAAACGACTATCAAAATAAATACCGACTCACTTACACCCGAATTTATCGAAGGAATTAAAAAGCTTTTCCCTCATAAAACTGTCGAAATTAACATACAGCCAGCCGATGAAACTGATTACATTTTAAGTAATCCTGTTTTTACTCAAGTTTTACTTGATAGAATCGCAGAATATGAGACAAAAAAAAGATTATTTCTTTAAAAGCTGACGACCTTGTATGAAAAATATCTAATTCATACCATCTGCCTTTAAGGAATATCAGGAATGGATTGAAATCGATCGTAAGATGGCGTTAAGAATTGGTGACCTTATACGAGATATTTTGAGAAACCCTTGTCAAGGGATGGGTAAACCGGAAGCCTTAAAGCACCAATTTAAAGGATTTTGGAGCAGAAGAATTAATCGCGAACACCGACTAATCTACAAAGATACAGAAACTTCAATCGTAATAATTTCTTGTTATTCTCATTATTAATGAATTATGCTTGACCTTATTTGTAAAGCTTATACCATCATTCATTACCTAACTAACACAGCCTTAGATATTTCCTCGTTTATTTTTTTTCCTCCCTGTTAATTGTTATCCCTACCATCAAGATCAAAATATTCTTTGCCTAAATTCGTTTGTAAAAAAACATAGTTACCCCAAAATTAGACGCTTAAACTGTATTACTTCTACTTCTCATGCCATCAGGGACAACTTTTATTATATATTGGTACATACAAACTTACTACTAACTCAATACAAAGTCAATACTAACTCTATACCAAGTCAATACAAACTCAAGTGTCAACAGGTTTACAACAGGTTAATAATAGGTTGATAATAGGTTAAAATAACCAATTGTGTACCTTTTACCAACCTGTTACTAACCTATTATGTACCTATTAACACTGGATTTTATATTGACTTAGTATTGACTTGGTATTGACTTAGTATTGGGAATATATAATTCACATTTAAGGAGATTACTTTGAATAAAACCAAAGGATCAGGAATTAGTGTAAGGGGATTTGAGACTATCGTGTGAGCTTTGTATTGTTGCAACCTCAAGCAAGGATTGCCTGGTAATGACTCTAATTTATTATTGTTGCTAATAAAATGGTTTCAGGATCTCACCTAATAATACGAGTAAATTCGGGGGATGCTGATATAAAGGACTTAAGACAGCATGACATTCCATAATGGTGGGTTGCTGAAGCCGGAAGCGACATATGAGCCTTGACACGACATTACTATTTATCCAGTGATTCATCAATTTCTCTTACTATAATTGGATAATAATCGTAATCAGTTCAATGCTTTGAGAAATGTTAAAAGGAAGGATGTTTGGTAAGATGGACAGTAAAACCAGGCCCGTAGTGGACTACTCAATGATTGTTCCATGATTGAAAATTACAACTGTTCAATAGGCAGTATCAATACAATAAAGTATGCGGTTAGATAATTTCTTTACGAAGAATGGAATACCAAATTTAGGTAATGAAGATAATGAAAATTAATAAAATAATAGGAAAAACCTTTTTATTTTCAACCTTAAAATTGAATTAAAATACTAATTTACTGCATTTTACTTCTCTTTTATCTTAATTCCAAATCCGGGTTTTACTTTCACGAAGAAGACAGGTATCATGGCGGGTATCATACAAAGCATCACCCATACGAAGAAGTATTTATAACCAATAATTTCTTGCAGCCAGCCTGAGAACATGCCGGGGATCATCATTCCCAAGGCCATGAAACCGGTAGCAATGGCAAAATGGGCCGTCTTATTTTCTCCTTCAGAAATATAAATCATGTAGAGCATGTAGGCGGTAAAGCCAAAGCCATAACTAAACTGCTCAATGGCAGCACATAAACATATTACAAGATAATTGGTGGGCTGGGCATAAGCCATGTATACATAAGCCAAATGTGGAATGTTAATCGCCAGTACCATCCACCACAGCCAATATCTGAATCCCTTTTTAGAGGCGGCCAATCCACCCAGTATTCCTCCTGCCATGAGTGCAATTATTCCAAATGTTCCGTAAATTAAACCTACATCACCAGTGGTAAGTCCCAATCCTCCCAATTGACGGGGGTCGAGCATAAAAGGAGAGGCCATCTTGATCAATTGCGCCTCGCCCAAGCGGTAGAACATCAAAAAGGAAAGGATCACCCAGATTTCCTTTTTCTGAAAGAAGGAAGAGAATGTTTTAAAAAAGGCTTTGAAGAGGCTCTCATGTCCCTCATTATGATTCAGGTCGGAGGCAGGGTAGGGGAGAATAAGCCTGTGATAAAATGATAATATTACAAACATAGCCGCCAATATTACAAAAGTAATGCTCCATGCCAGGTGTATATTTCCCGAGGTACCTTTGAAGGTACTTTCTGTTGATGTGTTTAATTTGGGATCGGCCTGAATCAGAATATAAGCTGGTTGGTCCCAATTTTGAAGGGTGAAAGCCAAACGCTCTCCTTCAATTAATTGCAGGCTTTTATCACCCGTTTGCCATTTCATGTTCAGGATCATTTCCTTATCAGCTTCGGGCTGGCCGTTCAGTTTAACCGCCACCACTGCCACATTGCCAACAGTCGTATTATCAGCCTGGATGATTTCTTTATTTTGAAAATGTTTCTGAAGGAACTGTTTTAATGGACTGGAAATGTAGCTGGTCCACCATGAATCCTTGTTTGCCTTTTGAGCAGCTGCCAATTGTTTGCCATTGCTTATAAATCCAA
>Ga0123337_10005312_pt1 | contig 12730 bp, 10 predicted proteins | sample frozenSSSSmetaG_FD_89792 | JGI IMG/M metagenome (GOLD analysis project Ga0123337, IMG submission 89792) | Glacier valley bacterial and archeal communities from Borup Fiord, Nunavut, Canada, to study Microbial Dark Matter (Phase II) -... | ecosystem: Environmental > Aquatic > Freshwater > Ice >...
CAACTGGTTTACTTTGTAAGTAAATGCCCTGCTATCTTCAGGGTCTGCAAGATTTAATTCAGTATAAATTCCCTTATCGATATCTGTCGGTTTGTAATCGTGGTAATTAAGGCATACATACTGTCGGCCGTTGCGGATATAATAAGGCAGGTTAAAAATCTCTTCGTTTGTTTGGATATAAAATAATAAACTGCCATTGCCGGTTTTTAATGTTGCTCCGTAGCCTGATTTTACCAGTAGGAACCATTTATACACCGTGTATCTTTCATAGTTTTCAGCTTTAGGACTAAATTGTTGTACTGTTTTGCGGATTAACTGGTAGTACAACCAGTCGTCCATTTTGTATTGTTCCCTGTAACCAAGTAAAGCATCCATTAAAGGTTTATAATCAGTAGCGTTGATCTCGCTAAAGTAGGCTTTTATAGTATTTTCATAATTAGAGTCTTTGGTGATTGTAACTAACGGAAGCTCTACCCGCAGGTCGATTGAATCCCCAAAAAAGTCAAATTGTAAAGTCTGTGGTGTATGGGATTGGCCGTACAATACCATAGTAGATTGCTGGAGTAAAAAAACAAGGGATAATATGAGAAGTTTTTTTTTCAAAGCCGGTTTGATACTTCTAAAAGTACGAAAATTAACAATTACATAATATTAAGTTTTGTTTATACTGAGATTTTTTAGTAGACCTCCTGAAGTCTGGTAATATTAACTGATTTTATTGTTTTTTATTTTGCCGATTTGGGAAATCCCTTTCAAATAGATAACATTTCAATAACCTGTAGTTAATCATTCCGTAATGAACAGAGATTATTTTGCAGCTATAAATAAATTAAAAGATATAAATCGTTAGAATTCATAAACAACTTTCCTTAAGCAAATAGCATATTCTCATGCTTTAACCACCTGTTATTCTTATCGGGTGGTTTTTTAATTAAATAAGGTTCTCTTTTCGAATAATCTGTTAAAGACAAGACATTCACTGTCAGCTTTTTCACCATCTTCTTTTTTGGTAACTCAAGAAAATTTCAATTTTTTGTTCATTTTTTCATTTCATTTTTATCGCCTGTTTTTCAAGATGTTACGAGCGGTTAAAAGACAAAATAAGCGGTAAAAAATCGACTGGTACGTATATTTAGTTTTTACATAATCTATAAAATTATACCTGATTTTTCGAAAAAATAAAATAGTATCAAGAATTATATATGTCTTAAAGTGTCAATTATTTGTTAAAATACCGTTACTTTCAGTTTCTAATTTATAACCAAAACAATTTTATGAGAAAAATTGCAATTCTAATTGCAGTGCTATTTTGTAGCACCGCGGCCGTTTTTGCCCAAACAACCATCAAGGGCAAAATAACGGACTCAAAAGACGGTACGCCCATCGCCGGAGCTTCTATTAAAGTAAGAGGAGAAAACAAGCTGACGATTTCCAACAGTGATGGCACGTTCGAAATTGTAACCAGATCAAGTAAAATACTTGATGTGAGTGAGATCGGCCATTTTTCCCAAACGGTAACCTACAGTGGAACAGGTAATTTAATTATAAACCTGACAGCTGATGCAAAAGCTTTGTCTGAAGTGGTGGTAACAGGAGTTGGCGTTGCTACCAGCAAAAAGAAACTTGCTTTTGCTGTAGAATCTGTTAATATTTCAAACCAAACTAAAGTGGCAACGGGTGATGTTGGGCAGCAGTTGGTTGGTCAAATAGCCGGGGCTCAAATTAGTAGTACCAATGGGTCACCAGGCGCACCTCTAAACATATTGTTGCGTGGTATAAATTCTATCAATCGATCTACCAACCCAATGATTTTAATTGATGGGCTGCAGGTAGGCGCTACAGACTTAAATTCAATTGACCTTAACATTATTGATAAGGTAGAGGTAGTGCAAGGTGCTGCTGCTGCAACTATTTATGGTGCACAAGGTGCTAACGGGGTTATTCAATTGTTTACTAAAAAAGCTAAAGGTGGTAAAGTTAACATTGACGTAAGTAGTAGCGTCACATCCAATGAATTATTAAACATTGGTAATGTAAGTAAAGCTAAATTTCATGCTTTCGCTACCAACGCAGCAGGTGAAGTTACTTCAAGTGGTGGAACAGTTTTAGCTTTTGATCCTTATTATGGCTCTTACAATGCGAACGTCGGCTACAGTGCTTTGAGTCCAACAAGTTATGCAAACAAACCTTACGACAAAAATTTGCTATACTACGATCATGATAAAATGTTTTTACAAAAAGGGTATGCTTTTAATAATTCAATAGCTATTTCCGGAAGTAAGGAAAAAATGGATTTTTTGATAGCCGCTTCTACCAATAAGCAAAATTCCAATTTTAAAGGAAACGGTGGTTTTGAAAGATCTAACCTTACCACCAATTTTGGTGTTGAAATATTTAAAAATTTAAAATTTAGAAGTGTCACTCAATTGGTTTATACAAAAAATACTTTGAATGATGCTACTGGTAGGGGTATTGTTTATGCACTAAACAATACAAGACCCTTCGCAAATTACGACTACAAAGATGCGGATGGAAATTATGGCATTTATGTAGGTGACGCTGCCGGTGTAAATGGTCAAAATCCAAATTACACCAATCAATACTCAAGTACTTTAGATAGAAAGGTAGATGTAATTCAAAATTTTAATTTGAATTATAAACTCAATCGTTTTGTAGAATTAGATGCCAAGTATGGGATTAACTATCAAACTCAACAAATTGAGTATAGGTACGAAAACCAGGAATTCAATGTAAATGCCGGTGATCAGCAATTTTGGATCAGCAATTACAACCCCAATGCAAGTGCAGATGCAACAGGCGAGATCGACAATATAGCAGATCGTACAACTTTTCAGAATTTTTTAGCAACTGCAACCATCAGAACTGATTTTCAATCAGATTTTCATTTAAAAATACCAATAAAGACGACTACTCAAATAGCTTACGATTATCGTAAAAATAAGTTTAGCCGTTTTTATGCTTATGGATATGATGCACCAGTTTATTTCCCTTGGAATGCAAGCCAGGCAGGTGTTTACAAAGTAGTAAGTGACTACAACGAGCCTTTTGCAACCTATGGTTTATTGGCGAATCAACGATTTGAATATGGAGATATTGGTGGTGTATCCGTGGGTATTAGAAGTGATAAAGCTTCTACTTTTGGAAGGGGTGCCAAATCACAAACTTTTCCACGGGGTGATGCATACTTAAATATTTCAAAATTCAATTTTTGGCAAAATGCTGCCATAGCCAAAACATTTACCGATTTTAAGTTAAGAGCCGCATTTGGTTCTGCAGGTATTCAACCCAGGCCCTTCGACAGGTTTTACAGACTTGGCGCTGCAAATTTAGGGGTAAGAAATTCTTTTACTTTTCCTATTACATCTCCTGATCCGGATATTCAAGTAGAAGTTTCAAAAGAAATTGAATTTGGTACTGATTTAGGATTTAAATTAGCAAAGACAGGAAATTGGTTTAACAATTTAAATCTGGCGCTGACTTATTGGGATAGAAAAACGGAAAATGCCATCTATGAAGTAGATGCAGCTCCATCTACTGGTTCGGGATTATTGAGGAAAAATGCGTTTAGTTTAGGTTCAAATGGTATTCAGGCGTCATTGAATTTAAATGTGTTAAACAGTAAAAAAACAACGTGGGATTTTACCGCTAACTTTTCCAAGCAAACCTCTAAAATCTTAAGCATCAATGGGCAGGAAGTAGTTGTTACTTCAGCGGCAGGCAGTTCTAACTACGTGTTGCGTCCGGGAGAAAAAGTTGGTCAGTTATATGGTTTTCTAATTTTAAAAGCAGTAGATCAATTAGATCCAATCACGGGCTTGCCATTCATCTCTAAAGCCGATCAGGCGTTATATGAAGTTGCAAGCAACGGGTATGTAGTAAATAAAACTACCAAGCAGCCCAAAAGTTCTCCGGGGCAATATAGTTTTGGTGATCCAAATCCAAATTTCAATATGAGCTTTATTAACAATTTCACGTACAAAGGATTTCTAAGTTTAAATATACAATGGGATTGGGTTAGTGGAAGCCATTTATACAATCAAACCAAATCCTGGATGTATCGTGATGGAATTCATGCTGACTATGCAAACCCAATCACAATTAGTGGCCAAACCCAAGCTTATACTGCTTTCTACCGGGGTATATACCAGGCCGGTGCCAACAATGGTACAAAAGATTATTTTTATGAAGATGCTTCTTTTTTAAGGTTAAGAAATATTGCAATAGCATTTGATTTCGCAAAATTCTTTAAAATTAAGTTCGCCAGCCGCATGCAATTGGTAGTTTCCGGCCGCAATCTGGTTACCTCTACTAAATATACTGGTTATGATCCCGAAGTGAGTTCTGGAGCAAGTAATTCAGCTTTTGATAGAGGAGTAGACCACAATACAATCCCCAATACTAAATCCTACACCATTGGTTTAAATATTGGATTTTAATGTTAACTTAAAATAATGATCATGACTAAAAATAGAATTTTATTAAGCTGTTTAAGTTTAATACTGATTACTTCATCCTGTAAAAAGGATTTAGATGTATCAAATGACAATTTACCAACGATAGGTAGTACCAGCAATGAGCCAGGTTTAATTTCTCTTGCCGGTGGCAGTATTTATAGAAATGGATTTTTCGATTTGAAATCTTCCGATGGAGTTTATGGACGATTTTGGGCGGGAGCAACCGGGTTTCATGAAATGATGGGTGATGTTATTGGTGTTGAGGCGGCTAATGCTTACATCAATCAAATTGGCTGTCCCAATAAAGTAACCTGGGATAATGGAACCGTTGTAAGTAATCCAAGTGCTGTAAATACACAGTATAATTTACTTAGAAGTGTGAACCTTGCCTCCCAGCAAGGAAGTAATCCTGCATTTTATGAATGGGCATACATGTACAATATGATTGTAGCAGCTAACACAATTTTGGATATAAACGCCACTGTAAAGTATAGTGGTGATTTGCCCAGTAAGAAGGCTACTATTCAGGCTTGGGCCTACTGGTGGAAAGGATATGCTTACGCTAGAATTGGATCTATTTATTATGCTGGTTTAATCCAAAATGTTGCTGTAAAGGAAGGTGTAATAACTGCCACAAATGGTAATTATGTTACCAAAGAAGCCATCATTGTAGAATCAAATGCAAATTTTGATAAAGCTGTTGCAGCTTTGACCGCTGTAACTTCTGTAGCAGATTATAAAGAAATATTGGGTAAAATAATTCCTGATTTTTGTCAGCAAGGAAAAGGTGGTGTATTTTCTATAGATGAATGGAAACGCAATGTTAATACAATGAAGGCAAGGAATTTACTGGTTAATACCCCATTGGCTTTAATGACTACTACTCAATGGAATACTATTCTAACACTTACAAGTGCCGGTATCTTGTCAGGAGATTTTATTTTTACCGGAAGAACAGATCCCAATGGTGATTTTTTGGGTACTACCATTGCCGATAAAATTCAATCTAGTGCAACAGCAACAGGCACCTATAAACTTAGTGAACGTTGGATTCAGGAGTTCCGTGCCGGTGATCAGCGTAGAGCTAATAATGTTCGTACTTTAAACAATGGTATTGGATTGTTTAATACCGATAGAGGTAATAGTTTCAATACCAGATATAGTTTACGTAATCGTGGTTTAGGATTGGCAGGTGTTATCACATATGCAAATACCGATGCCGGTGCCAATGAAATATCACTTTGTGGTACCTATGAAGAGAACGAGTTAATGAAGGCGGAAGCATTGATAAAATTGGGTAGCCAGGCTCAAATTGATCAGGCAGTTGCTTTAATTGATGCCGTAAGAACTTATCAGGGGGCGGGTTTGCCTGCAACAGCATTGGGACTTACTCAAGCAGCAGCTTATGAGGAATTACGAAGAGAAAGAAGAATAGGTTTAGCGTTTAAGGGACTTTCCTTTTACGATGCCCGCCGTTGGGATATCATTGATCCTTCTAAATCCCGTACGGGTTGTGTTTTGATTACGCCAGCAGGTGTGGTTAATACCAATGCTACGATTAACTACGGTTTTCTTGATTATTGGGATGTTCCCGGTAATGAGCTTACTTACAATCCTGCTTCGGCTACAAGCGCCCCTGTAGTCAATCCAAAAAAATAATAAGCATACCAAAATCAACTAAAACAGGCCATCTATATAGATGGCCTGTTTTGTTTTGAATTAATACCAATCCATTATCAAAGTTCATATCTAACCTATTAGAATTTAATTTTAGGTTAGTTTAGGTATATATGTTTAGTATAGGGTAAATTATTGTGACAAATTAGATGCATGTTGTCTGATAAAAATAAAAACTTCATTTATGAAATAAGTATTTTATTGCAACTGGTAAAGTATTTTGACTATCATTGAAAGCTATTTTCAATTTCTACCATACTATAATTTCTGAATAACCACAGTTACCAAAATCATCAGCATCTAAACTAAATGTGTATATTGAATTATTGATTCCTGTATAATCAAATCTATGTTTTTCAGTTCCATTAACATCATAGAATGCTACATAATCAAAAGCTCCAGAAATTTTTAGCGTTACTTCGTCATCGCCTATACACTGAGCACCTAATGAACCATTTTGATTGTTTGAAAGATTAAGAACTACAGATACATTCTCACAAGAATTATTATAATAAGTACACCTTGTGATCTTACAAATAGTTGAATTGGGCACCTGATTATAAATATTAATTATAGCTGGGCATTTGACTAAAGAATGTGTTGAATTGAAATTTTTACTAGGAACAAATCCTAAAAGAATGGGACTGAAAATTAGCAACAGATTAAAAAATTTCCTTTTCATAACGTATGTTTTTGGTGAAGACTAAAGCTACATAATATTTTACAAAAAAGCATTAAGTATATAGATATATAACATCCAAGCTGACAGCGGGAAAATTTCTTAGTCTATCGAATACAATTAGAGGTCATAACAAAAAACTACTGCTACACAAGCGCACTTGTAGTTAATCCGAAAAAATAATAATCTTGCCAAAATCAACAAAAACAGGACGTTTGAAAAGATGGCCTGTTCTGTTTTATTCCACTTCAATCCTACATTAAAAAACTGATTGTATGTACATTTGCAAAATGAAAAATTTATACGTTTTATTGAGTCTTGTTATTGTATTGGTATCCTGCAACAATACCAATGAAAAGCTCAAAGAGCGCATCAACAATTCAGACAGTGTGGCCATCAATTATTTTAAAGGCGATGGCAGCATGGATACTGTAGTGGCAGTAAAAATTATCCGGGATAGAAAGATGATCAATAAGCTGAGTGCCTTAATTGCCGCAAAAAAAAGTTCAGCTAATTTCAAATGTGGATATGATGGCTCCCTTCATTTTTTTAAAATGAACAGGGTTATTCAGGATATCGATTTTAAAATGAATGATGCGGATTGTATGCATTTTTCGTTTTCGCAAGAGGGCAAGCTTACGGCCACTAAATTATCGTCCGAGGCAAAGCAAATGTTGGAATCGCTGAAAAAATAACGACCGGCTATTTTCTTTTCAATTGATAATTAAGATGCCTTCTCAGGTGTTTAAACCCAACTACCCACTGGCATAGCTGCAACTACAGGTAATTGTTTAGTGATGGGATGACTGATTTCACGGATAGGGGCATTCGCCAAAACAAGGTCAATTATTTTACTTGTTTCATCTTTATAATCAACCTTTATTGCTTTCGACTCATTGATCCAGTTATCTACAAGGTAGATGTATTTTTTCTTTAGTTTTTTTAATACCGGTACCCCTAATTCTGCTGCGCCAGCTGCGTTACAATGTTGTTCATACTGACTTTTCATAGGAATGATCAGTAGTTTTTTCCCCATGTACAAGGCCTCTGCAGGCGTTTCAAAACCAGCTCCGCAAAGGATTCCTTCGCTGGAAGTAAAGCTGGTAGTAAATTCATTGGTGCTAACGGGTTGGATATGGCAATTATTTACAGAGTAGGATTTTTTAGTATGCTTTGAAAAAATCTGCCATTGTACATTTTTAAAATTTGAAAAGAAGCTGATCAGTTTTTTATCATCATATGCAGGCAGGTAAACGGTATAATGTCCAAGGTTGGTAACAGTTGTTTCACGGATTGTTTTCCTGATAACGGGGGTGAAAATATTTTCCGCAAAATTGTTGAAATGAAAGCCAACACCGGTTTTGCAGGGCGCATAATATCGCAATACCATCCATGCAAAAGGATCAGTTTTAAGCGGCCTCGGTGAACGATCGTGCAGTACCGCATATTGATGACTCATTGCAACACAGGGAATGTTTTTTAGCCTGCATGCCCAGGCGCTGATGGGTTCAAAATCGTTGATCACCAGGTCATAGTTTTCAACAGGCAGGGTTTTTATTTCGTTCAGGAATTTTTTCGATTGAAATTGCTTAAAAGTTTTGTAAAAATCAATTCCACCTTTTTTGCCAAAAATAAAACTGAATCCTTTGCGCTGGTAAGTAACGGCATGATTCAATCCAACATCTGCCTGTGTACCGCTGATTAAAATATCCAGATCACATCTTTTCTCCAGCAGTGGAATTATTTCATTGGCCCTGCTCACATGTCCGTTGCCGGTAGCTTGTATGGCGTACAATACTTTCATAATAAAATTTTAAGAAGCAATTACAAAATCCTCCATCATCATTTTAAATAACTCTGCAGTACGCAGGTAGGCAGCTTCATCCACATAATAAGCATCTGCTAATTCGTTTACGCTAATATCTTCACTATAATGATAAATCTTCCAGGCATTTTTTTCATACTCAAGAGCTGTAAGATTTTCAATCCAGTCGCCGGAGTTCAGGTAGTTTACAGATCCGTTACTGGTATTAATCATGCGGTTGGCAGGTTGGTGAATATGTCCGCAGATTACATAGTCGTATCCTTTTTCAATGGCAATATCAGCGGCAGTTTCTTCAAAATTATTCACATACTTTACTGCAGATTTTACAGAGTTTTTTATTTTTTTAGATAAGGATATTTTACCCTTTCCCATTTTTTTGCTGATATAATTGATGAATGAGTTGATGTAAATCAGCGTATCGTAACCAACGGCACCAAGTTTAGCCAGCCACTTGCTATGCTTCATAATAACGTCAAAAACATCTCCATGAAAAATCCAGCTACGGGTGTTGTTATCATGGTGAATCACCATTTTGTTTACAATGTGAAAGTCTCCGATGGAAAAGTTTTCAAACCGGCGTAGCATCTCGTCGTGATTACCGGTGATGTAGTAAACCTTCACCCCACGGCTAAGCATACTTGTAATTTGTTTGATCACCTGCATGTGCCCTGCCGGCCAGTATTTTTTACTGAACTGCCAGATGTCAATAATGTCTCCATTCAATACAAGAATAGTGGGGTCGATTGTTGAAAGATAGCGGGATAACTCGTTGGCCCGACAACCAAAAGTACCAAGGTGAACATCTGATATGACAGCCACATCCAATTTTCTTTTTTCCAATGGGATTAGTTTAATCCAAAGGTCAAGAGCGTATGTTTAGTAATTGTAAAGAAATCCTTACCAAAACTTAAACTTTTGCAATCTGGCACGATACAAAAAAGTGCCGGTACATTATTGCCGTAGCGTCGGGTATAAAATCCCATACGGAAATTAGGTTTGGGATATGCAAGGGGATAAGCTGCGATGATCGCTCAATCAACCGGTCTGCGTAATTTTTCCGGGCATAATGTCTCCTCGTTTCATTTTGGAAAAGCAGGGTATTTAATCGGTCTTTTTACGCCCTCGTTTTTCTTCCTGCTAATCTTTTTTACTTTCCAGAGTAAATCCAAAAGTTGTACCCACTTCAAGGGTGCTTCTTACGTGAATTACCTGGTGATGGGCTTCAATAATATGTTTGCAAATAGCGAGTCCTAAGCCACTGCCACCAACTTTGCGGCTTCTGGCAAGGTCTGTTCTGTAAAAGCGTTCAAATATTCTTCCTAAATGTTCTTCTGCTATGCCGGTGCCGTCATCGCTTATCTCTATTAAGATTCTTTTGCCATCTATCTTGTAGGCACTTGCTTCAATTGCGCCATTTTGTTTACCATACTTAATGGCATTGTCAGTTAAGTTAATCAATACCTGGCGTATTTTTTCTTTATCAGCATAAACGGTAAGCGGTACTTCGCAGCCTTTCTTTATGCCCATTTTTATTTGTTTAAGATCGGCTTTTATTGACAGGGATTCATACACATCCTTTACAAGATCCTGTATTATAAAATTGTCTTTAAACAATTGTTGTTCTCCTCTTTCTAATTTGGATATTTCATCCAGATCGTCTACCAGGTTTACCAGCCGGTCAATATTTCTGGAAGTGCTGCTAAGGAATTTTCGATTTACCTCAGGGTTCTCTAAAGCTCCGTTTAGCAAAGTGTCAACATATCCCTGTATGGCAAATATGGGGGTTTTTAATTCGTGTGACAGGTTCTGTAAAAATTCTTTCCGGTAGGCTTCATTCTGTTTTAAAACTTCAATTTCTGCTTTGCGTTGTTGCGCCCAGTTTTCCACGTCTTCCCTTACTTCATCAATACTTTTTTGTGGCAATATGTTTTTATAATAAAATTCTTCTCTTTTGCTGGCCTTGGTTTGGTAAATAAGTTTGTAAATCAATTTTATTTTTCGGTAAACAAAACTTTGTACCATAAATAATATGAGGCCATAACATGCTAAAAAAACAATGCTGAAAACGATCATTGAAATCCACCAGACAGGTTGGAAATAAAATGACGCCACACTGATGGGAAATGCGATGATTAATGCTGTAGTAGCAGAGAGTTGTTGTGGGGATAGATTTTTTGCAGAAAACATATTGCTGATAAATGGATAATGTTAATGAATGTTTGGAGAAGAAAAAGCGGTTGTATTTTATTATTGGAAAGAAGTTGTTTTCCTGATATTTCTATTCACTCGATTGAATCATTTGAATGATGAATCACACAGAAATTAATATGGCTACATAGTGACAAATAGCCGCTGCCAATACAAACAGATGCCAGATCACATGGTGATAGGTGTACTTTTTCCATAAATAAAAAATCACCCCCAGGGAGTAAAGCACTCCGCCGGTTGCAAGCAATGCGATTACCGGACCAGGCATTTCATTGAAGAAAGATTTCCCGCCAACAAATAAAATCCATCCCATTGAAATATAAATACCTGTGGATACCAATTCGAACCGGCCCGTAAAGTATAATTTAAAAAAAACACCGATTAATGTTAAGCTCCATAAAACAACCAGTAGCGTAATTCCAAATGTGTTGTTTACATAAATTAAAATGAATGGAGTGTAGGTACCTGCTATTAAAAAATATATACTGATATGGTCGAGTATTTTTAACCGCTCTTTTAATCTGGGCTGATTAAATCCATGGTACAATGTGGAAGCAGTAAATAATAAAATGAAACAAAAGCTGTAAATGACCGATCCCGTGAAGGCAAGGTGCTGTGGATTTTTATAAGCGGGTAAAATCAGCAACGGCATGCAGATAAGGCCAAATAAAACACCCAATCCGTGCGAAACGCTATTCATTTTTTCTACTGGTATTTGCCGGACTGTATTGTCTCTTTTCATCTTCAAAAATTAACCTGGTGTAAGTTAATTTCTTTTTGAAGAGAATATTTACCCTAAAAGGAAAATGTAATAAAATAATCGTAGCTAAAGTGAGCGGTTGATTTATAATTCAAACTTGTAACCCACTCCTTTAACGGTGGTAATACAATCAAGATTAAGTTTCTGACGAATTTTACGGATATGTACATCAATCGTTCGGTCACCAACAATTACTTCAGTGCCCCATACCTGGTTTAATATTTCATTGCGTAAAAAAACTTTTCCTGGTTTAGAAGCAAGCAATGCCAATAGTTCAAATTCTTTACGGGCCAAAATGATATCGTTGCCCTGGTATTTCACCATGTATTTTTCCCGGTCAATAACGAGGTCGCCCAATTGCACAATCTCGTTCTCATCTTTATCTTTATTTAATCTTCTAAAAAGGGCATTTACTTTACTAACTAAAATTTTGGGACTGATTGGTTTTGTGAGATAGTCATCTGCACCGGTTTCCAAACCTCTAATCTCAGTTTGTTCATCACTTAATGCGGATAAGAAAACAATGAGCGTATCCTTAAATGCGGGTTGCATCCGGAGGATATTGCATACCTCAATACCGTTTTTGCCAGGCATCATGATATCCAAAATAATAAGGTCTGGTAGATTTTTCTTTGCAGCATCAATTGCCTCATCCCCGTTTTTGGCAGTGATTACTTCGTATCCCTCTGCCTGCAGATTAAACTGGATGATCTCCAGGATATCCGGCTCATCATCTGCAATTAAAATTTTTTTAACAATACTCATACTATTTTTCGCTCCGCAAAAGTAGGGCTTCACATGAATCATTGTATCAAAGCATATCCATTCCTGTATTATCAAATTGTTAACCCAAAGGGTGCACTTTCCTGCCAAATCCGTCATAAAACTACGATAAGGGATGGTTAGGTTTTGAAATGTAAGTATTTTCGTACATAACCGAAGATTGTATAGTCGTTTACTTGTGCCGTATAAATGGCATTATTTGATTGAGCCAGACAACGCTGTGCAATCATCCGTACTTGTCACGAATTTATTAGCTTGGCTTTTTTCGCCATCTTTGCAATAGAATACTAAACATGAAAAAATTTTTACTACCCTTTTTTATA
>Ga0123337_10005313_pt1 | contig 12729 bp, 9 predicted proteins | sample frozenSSSSmetaG_FD_89792 | JGI IMG/M metagenome (GOLD analysis project Ga0123337, IMG submission 89792) | Glacier valley bacterial and archeal communities from Borup Fiord, Nunavut, Canada, to study Microbial Dark Matter (Phase II) -... | ecosystem: Environmental > Aquatic > Freshwater > Ice >...
AGCGCAGCGTGATCTGGAAACGGAACTGGCCGTGCGAGCGGATCAATGGCGAGGGCAGGACTTCGCCAAGGGTGATGCCGTTAGGAAGATTTTCCGCGATGCGGAGATGGAGGGTTTGCAGGGTGAACTCGGCACGGCGCTCGTGGGTAGAACGGGACGTTAGCACGGCGCAATGAGCGTAGGGCGGGAACGAATACTCGCGGCGGAATTCCATTTCCTGCTCGGAGAAGCCGTCAAAGTCGTGCTTGCGGGCGTACTGGATGGACGGCGAGTGCGGGGTGAAGGTCTGGACGATGACCTCGCCCGCGAGATCGCCGCGGCCGGCGCGGCCGGCGACCTGGGTGATGAGCTGGAAGGTGCGCTCGCCGGCGCGGAAGTCCGGGACGTGCAGGCCGAGGTCGGCGTTGAGGATGCCGACGAGGGTGACGTTGGGGAAATGCAGGCCCTTGGCAATCATCTGGGTGCCTATCAGGATGTCGATTTTGTGGGCCTTGAACGCGGACAGCGTATCGCGCAGAGCGTTTTTCCGGCGCATGGCATCGGCGTCGATGCGGGCGAACTTGGCCTTGGGGAACACCTTGGCCATAATTTCCTCGACCTTCTGGGTGCCGTAGCCTTGCAACAAAATGCCGGGGTCGCGGCACTCGGGGCACTTGCGCGGCACGATCGACTGATAGCCGCAGACATGGCAGACGAGGCGCTCGTCGGTGCGGTGATAGGTGAGGGCGACGGCGCAATGCGGGCACTGGCAGACATGGCCGCAGGCGGTGCATTGGAGGGAACGGGCGAAGCCGCGGCGGTTGAGGAAGAGGATGGATTGCTCGCCCTTTTCCAGGCGCTGTTCGAGGGCGGTGCGGAGCTTGTCGGACAGGATGGCGGGGGCGCCTTTGTGCTTGGTTTGCTCAAGGCGCATGTCCACCACGCGGACGAGCGGCATGGAGGCGCCATCGGCGCGTTCGTTTAGACGGAGCAGGTCGTACTTGTCGGTGAGCGTGTTGTTCCACGATTCTAACGAAGGCGTGGCGGAACCTAACACGATGGCACAGGGCTCGAAGGCGGCGCGCAGCACGGCGACGTCGCGCCCATGGTAGCGGGGGACGTTTTCCTGCTTGTAGGTGTTCTCGTGTTCCTCATCGACGAGGATCAGGCCGAGATTGGGCAGCGGGGCGAACACGGCCGAGCGCGCGCCGATGACGATGCGGGCGGTGCCCTTGCGGATGCGGTGCCACTCGTCGAAGCGCTCGCCCTGGGAGAGGTTCGAGTGGAGAACCGCCACCTGATCCTGCATCGAGGCGAAGCGGGACTTGAAACGGCGGACGGTTTGTGGCGTTAGAGAAATTTCCGGGACGAGGACGAGCACGGTTTTCCCGAGGTCGAGTGCGCGCTGGGCGGCCTGGAGATAGACTTCGGTTTTCCCGGAGCCGGTGACGCCTAGCAGTAGGATGGGTTTGTGTTGGGCGGGACGGGCGACGGCTGCGAGCACGAGGTCGAGCGCGGCGGCTTGGCCTGGGTTGAGCTGGAGCGGCTTCGACTCAAGGATTTCCTCGACGTTGTCGCCGTCCGGATCCCGGCGGACTTCCTCGGCTTCGAGGCGGAGGAGACCTGCTTTTTCGAGCGATTTGAGCGCGGCGGCGTTGCCATCGCCGAGGTCGGCGACGGGTAGGCGCATCTCGGGCGCGCGGGCGAGCAGGGAGAGAATGGTGAACTGGCGGGGTGCGCGTTTTTCCAATTTCGCAAGCGCTGCGGGATCCGGCGCGGTATCGAGCACTGCGACGCGACGGGTTTTCGCGGAGTTCTCTTCCGAGCGGACTCCCTCGGGCAGCACCGAGCGGATCACGGACTCGATACTGGAGCCGTAATAGTGAGCGATCCAGTCGGCCGTGCGGAGCAGGACGGGGGTGATGAGTGGCTCGGGATCGATGAGAGATTCCAACTCCCGCAGTGCGAAGTCCGCCTGCTCGAGCTCGCCCGTCGAGAGCACCGTGCCGGTGGCGGATTTCCGCCGCAGCGGGATGCGGACGCGGCAGCCCGGGCGCACATCGAGCCCTGCCGGAATGGCATAGTCGAAGACGAGCTCCGAGGGTCCATCAATCAGCACACGAGCGTTCACTGGGGGAGACCATGACCGTGCGAGTGGAGCTGGCCAAGTTTCATTTCGCCGGATCATCCCGGGGATGGGCGCTTGAGCACGCGCGGGCTGTTCATTTGAAAATGTTCTCTTGAACACATTTTGCTTGCCACCTGCCACAGGGTGCTGTTTTGTAGTCAACGAATCCAACCAAGCAATCTCATGAATGACACCGTTATCGATTCCCCCCCACTCCCCGAGCGCTCCATCGACTATGCGATTTATAAGCCGAACTCCCGCGGCAGCGGTGGTGTGGTGCGCTTCGGGCTCAACCCGGCGAAAGCGTCGCTCTTTGTCGATGCTGCGGCTCAGTCGGGCGAAAAGCAGTTCGATTGGGAAAACAAGATCACGATGAAATGGGGTTTTTCGGACATCGGCTCTGTGCTCGCCGCATTGCAAGGTCGCCTCCCGCAAGCCAAGCTGTTCCATCAGTCGGAAAAGGCGAACAGTGCCTGCGACCTCACTTACCAAGACGACCCGGATCGCGCCCCGTACCTGCTCAATATTTCGCGCCAGGACTCCGCAGATAAATCCCTGCGGAAGGTCACGATCCCCCTAAGCCATGGCGAAGCGGCCGTGCTCGAAGCGGCCCTGCGCGCTGCAGTCAGCCGGCTGCTGGGGTGGTAGAATGGCAGAACTTGCGAGCTGCGGGGGCGAGGAACGAAGGGGTTGGAGAATTCTAGTTTTCAACTCGCCGATTTCCGGATCCCCGAATACTCACCCACGACTAGGGAATAATCCTCACCCGGTCACCGGCCTGAGTCAGGGCAAAGAGCTTGGCGGCGTTTCCTGCTGGAACCCGGATGCAGCCGTGCGAGGCCGGGTAGCCGGGGACGACTCCTTGGTGAAGGCCGAAGTCGCTGCAGCTGAGGCGTTGGAAATAGGGCATGCTTGCGTGGTAGAGCGTGGAGGTCCATTCGCGGTTCTTGTCGGTGATGACGAATTCGCCGGTCGGCGTCGAGAAGCCACTGCGACCGGTGGAAACCTTGGTGGTGAAGAGCTCGTTGCCATCCCCATCGAAAAGGCGGGCGCGCTGCTCGGAGAGACGGATTTCAATGTGGCGCTCCTCGTGGAGCGGGTCCTGGCCGAGAAACAAGCGCATCATTTTCACATCGTTGCGCTGGGAGGCGAAATTGATGGGCCAGAGGCTGGTGGAACGAGTCCAAACGTTCTTTTTGGCTCCCGCCTTAATGAGATACCGTGCGGTCGGAATGATCCCTGAATCGGCGGCCATCATCAATGGCGTCATGTTGCGGTCATTTTTCAGCACCCAGCGCATGGCCCCGGGCCGGACGGTTTTGAGGAAATCGGGAGAAACCGGGAGCGTAAAGGGGGTGTTGGGATCGGCACCTGCGGAGAGGAGCTCTTTGACCGTGCGATGGCAGCCGGTGGCGATCGCCAGATGAAGAGGAGTCTGGCCCTCTGGCAGTAGGAGGCGGATGTCCGCACCGTTGCGAACGAGTAGACAAGCCACGGCGTCTTGCTTTCGCCGGATGGCGACACTCAAGGCGGTGTCGCGGGAGGGAATGCGGGTGGCATTGATGGGTAGACCGCAGGCGAGGAGGAGGCCGACCATGTCCGCATCACCCCGGGCGCAGGCCCCGTAGAGCGAATTTCCCGCAGGGCAGCCGTAGTCGAGGAGTAATTTTACGAACGAACCTTGCCGCGCAAGTGCCGCCGCCTCGACGGGTAAGAGTCGCCCCGGACCCCGGGTGGCGGCGCGAGCGCCGTGGTTGAGGAGGAGGCGTGCAGCTGCGGGATTGTGATTTGCATAGGCTGTCCAAAGCCAGGAATCCCAGTTGCCCTCTGGCGGCCTAGCGCCTTGATCCAGGAAGACTTGCAACAAGGATGAGTCCGCACCCGAGAAGGCCCGCTCCAGCGGACTCGGTGACTGCGCAGTCGGGTGGCGGCCATTGGGGTCGGCCCCGATTTTCAGCAGGAGGGTAATACGCTCCGAGTCCCGGTCCGCGATCGCTTGATCAAGCAGGGTGAGTCCATTAACGCAGGGGGCGTTAGGATCGGCTCCGGCGCCGGCGAGCTTGAAAACGGCGTCGAGCCAGCCTTGGCGGAAGGCGAGCTCGAGCGTGGTTTCTCCGGCAGCATTGGTGGCTCCGGGGTCAGCGCCGAGTTCGATCAAGGAGTCTACCAGATCGCGCCGTCCGGTCTCCATGGCGACGTGTAGCAGTGGATTGCCCGCCCGATCTTTGACATGTGGATCGGTGCCGGATTGCATCATGGCGCGCACGAAGGTGAGACGGCCCTTGTGGATCGCCCATGGAAGAATTTTTTCGCCATCGGGCATCAGGCCGTCGGTGTGGGCTCCCGCGCAAAGGAGTTTATCGACGATCGCGGTTTCCCCGAGTCCGACGGCGATGCTGAGGACGCTAACATGGTCCGCAGTGGTGGCGTTCACATTCGCCTTGGCATCGAGCAGTTTGAAAACCGTGGGCAGGTCGTGATTTTCAAGGGCGATGCGCACCGGGGTCTTGCCCTCTGAGTCGCGCGGTTCGGTGTAGACGCCGACGTCGAGAAGCCAGCCTACACGCTTGGAGTCCTGGGCCGCGACGGCTTGGAGCAAGGCGCTTCCAGACGGCTCGATTCCGAGCCTGGCCAATTCCCGGAGCGCGCGTTTTTGCGGCGTATCGCAGGAAACTAACAAACAAGCCCCGGCGAGTATGGTCAAGGATCGGTTGAGACGTAACTGCTGTTGACGGGACACGGCGGCCTCCTTTGTGGGATTTCCAGAGAAAAAAGCAAGATTACAAGATTGGCCCGCGACCTGCGCATGCTTGATGCTGTCAAGGAGCCGGAGGGGGCTCGGGATCCCCAGCTTCCCGGCCGAGCTCCTCGGTGACGCTTTTGTAGGTCCGGACGAACGCGGCATGCGCAGAGGAAATCGCCGCCATTACGACCATGCTGTCACCGCGAGAGTGGGCCGCGCGGTCGAGAGTCCGGACGGCCGTAACGGCGTCTTGGACGTGCGCGACGAGCTCGCGGTCATCCTTGGCGACGCTGCGGAGCAGCTGCGCCAGATGAGTCGAGCAGGAGTCGTAGGTGGAGCTGAGCTGGGCGGTGTCGATGGTGGCGCCCGGCAGGTCGGAGAGTTTGACGATCCAAGCCATCGGCTCGGCAGCGCGGCGGAGCTCGGAAGCGAGGACCACCCGCAGAATATAGGACGGCCGGTTTCCGGCAGCCTGGATGGCGAGCATTTTCGCGGAATAATGATAGGGGGCTTCAAGGGCGAGGTCTGAGAGACGCCGCCGGACGAAGGGGTTCGCGACGTATTGGCCCACGGCTTGAGAGCCGGCTTTGTCGCGGATCTCTTGAAACTGCGCCGAGGCCTTCGCAAGGGGCTCTGCGGGGGATTTCAATGTTAGTTCGAGGAGCTCCTGAACGTTCGACGCGAGAAGCACTTCATAATCGAGAAAAAACTGGGGCTTCTCTAGGGCGAGCATGGAGGGTAAAAGCTCGGCGGCGGCGGCGGGGAGCACGAGTCTGCGGCCTTTGCCCGGGCCAAGTGAGCGGAGTTGGTCCCAGAATCCGGTGGGCAGCTTGAATGCGCCGGTTTCATCCACGGTGCCAATGATCGTGGCCTCCGGCTCGCGACCTGATAGGGCGGCGCTGGTTAATACGAAGGCGGCGGCGCTGATAGACTGGCGCTTGTTGGTGAGCAATGAAGCCTCGAGGGCTGCGCCGGAAATGGTCACATAGCCCCCCGCGGGCAAGGTCACTTTCTGATTCTTCAGGATCTGGAGCAGCGGCTTGCGCAGTTGGGATATTTTGTTAGTATTGTCCGGCGGGCCAATCGTGAGGGAAAACGGCGGGAGATCCCCCTTATCCTCCTCGATCATTCCAGCCGACATTTCAAGCGGAGCGGAGGTGAGCACCCAAGCGGTGGGGACGGATTTGTCGATGGGTTTCCAAAGCGGCGTGAGGACCTGCCCCTTTGAAAGCAGAATGCCGGATTTCACAATCTCGGGCACAGGGCCCGCCGCGTCATCCGGGGTGGCGGCTTGGGGAATGACGGGCGTTTCGTAAGCGGAAACGGCAGGTACCCAGCCGGTCCAAGCCCCACGTTCTCCAGCCGCCCGCAAGGCTTCGGCCCGCGGATGTTGTGGATCGGACGCGATGATCACATCCGTCAGGCAAGCGGCGAGCGCCTGGCCTTGAGCCCCGGCATCGGGTGATTCCAGCCAGCTCAGCAGTTGCCAAATCCGGGCCTGGCTTTTCGCGAGCTGTTCTGCATCGGTGCTGGCATGGTGCTTGTCATTTTGAAACTCGGAGATCAGGTCCCGGGCTTTGACATTCGCTGGATCCAGTGCAGTGGCGAGCGCGAGCATTTGTGCCGCGGTGTGGCGGTTCGCAGCGGTTTCCGAATCGAGTCCCTGGGCGAGGGTCACCAGCTGGCGGGAAAGATTCGCCATGGCATCCACATCCAGAGGGATCTTGTCGCGCCGAAATGCCACCGCGCCATCGGCGGGCACGGCGAAATTCCCGGCGAGCGCGGTTGCGCCGCTCAGCACCAGCCAGCCGGCGAGATGGTAGCCATGAAATTTTTTGGTGAACATTGCAGGGAGTTAAAGCAAATCCCTACGCTTCCCCACAAGCGAACATTGCAGAGGCTATCGAGTTTCGCCAAGTTCAGCCCATGCCCGATAGCGTCCCCACCCACGAGACCCGCGAAGAAGTGATGTTTTTTGACACCGATTGCGGAGGAGTCGTCCACAACCTCGCCTACCTGAGGATGATCGAGACCTGCCGGACGCGCCTCGCCGCGCACATGGGCATGGACCTGCGCACCATGTCCGAAACGCAGGTCTTCCCGGTCGTCACCCGGACTGAAGTCGATTACAAGCGCCCCGCCAAGCTCGGCGACTGGCTGGTCATCCGTGGCCGGCTCGATGAAATCGCCCGTGCCCGCTTCTGGTGCGCCTTCGAAATGATCCGCGAGTCCGACGGCGCGCTGCTCGTCACCGCACGCCAAGCACTCGCCCTCGTCCAGATGCCCGAAGGCAAACCCACGCGCCTGCCGAAAGAATGGGCCGAGCGCTGGAGATAAAGGCTTACCAAGGCCAAAAAACCCGCCATCATCCTGTGGCCCAGTCACATTCACCTCGAAACTTCTCACGAAAATTTACGGTCCCATGCTCCAAAACACTTCAGAAACAAACCTCATTCCCAGGGTTGCTATTGGATACTTCCTCCTAATTGTCGCGGGCTCATTGCTGGCAGCATTACTTGGTGGCGTGTTTGCGATCGTCATCGCCATGATTTCACCCGATTTCATCAAGGGGCTATTCTCGCTAGGTCCGGAACATGGCAGTATTTCCCGTTATGCCTTTTCCGTTGGTATGATTTGGGGCCTGTTCATCGGAGCGGCAGTATCTGGATTCTCTTGTTTTCTCTCAGTCGTACTCAAAATCATCCGTTTCCGCATCGAGCACCGAAGCCATTTTCCAGGAGGCTGATCAGAATGTTCATCGCACACGGATGGTGCTTCGCTTGTTCCGCAGCCGCGCGGCACGGTTAAGGACTCCGGCCCGGGGTGGCCGGCCTGATTCAATTTCTTGCCAAGATTGCCAAGTTCCCCTTCACTCCGGGCCGCTTCACCCATGGCCCTCATCGTTCAAAAATACGGCGGCACTTCCGTCGGCTCACTCGACCGCATCCGCAACGTCGCCTCGCGGATGAAACGCACCCGCGACGAGGGCAACCAGGTCGTTGCCGTGGTCTCCGCCATGTCCGGTGTCACCGATGGCCTGATCAAAATGGCCAAGGAGCTCGCGGAAAATCCCAGCGAGCGCGAGCTCGACGTGCTCCTCGCCACCGGTGAACAGCAATCCATCGCCCTGCTCAGCATCGCCCTGCAGGAAATGGGCGTGGACGCCGCCTCCATCACCGGCGGTCAAGCCGGCATCCATACCACCGGCTCCCACACCCGTGGCCGCATCCTCAACATGGACCCCTCGCTGATGCAGAGTTTCCTCGATGCGGGGAAATCGCTGGTCGTCGCTGGGTTCCAAGGCGTCACCCCGGACGGCATGATCCACACCCTCGGCCGCGGTGGTTCGGACCTCACCGCCATCGCCGTCGCCGCCGCGCTCAAGGCGGACGTCTGCCAGATCCTCACCGACGTGGACGGCGTTTACACCTGCGACCCGCGCGTCGTCAAAAACGCCCGCAAGCTGCCGGAGATTTCCTATGACGAAATGCTTGAAATGGCCTCGTCCGGCTCGAAGGTCATGCAATCCCGCTCCGTCGAGTTCGCCAAGAAATTCGGCGTCGTATTTGAAGTCCGCTCCTCGCTCAACGATAATCCAGGAACCCTCGTGCTAGAAGAACATCCCAACATGGAAAACGTCGTCATCCGTGGCGTCTCGATCGAGCGCTCGCAAGCGCGCGTCACTCTCACCGGTATCCCCGACGAGCCCGGCATGTCCGGCCGCATCCTCGGCGCCCTCGGCGACGCGGAGATCAACCTCGACATGATCGTCTCCAACATCGCCCACGACGGCTTCGCCCGCCACTCGTTCACGATGCACTCCAGCGATCTTGGAAAAGCCCAGGCCGCCCTCAAATCCGTCCTCGCCAGCCTCGCGCCGAACTCGAAGATCGAGACCGAGGCCGGCATCGCCAAGCTCTCCGCCGTCGGCATCGGCATGCGCTCCCACTCCGGCGTCGCCGCCACCATGTTCAAGGCCCTCGGTGACGCAGGCATCAACATCGGAATGATTTCCACCTCGGAAATCAAGATTGCCGTCACCGTCGACGAGCCACGCATCGAAGACGCCGCCCGCGCGGTGCATGACGCCTTCGGCTTGGACAAGGTGCCGGCGTAGTGGCGACCACCGGTCGCCGCGAATTCATTCATTCATTTTTCCACTCGCGGCGACCGGAGATCGCCACTACAGTGAATTCGTCCATGCTCTCACGAATCCTCGGTTCTTGGCTCGCCGCGCTTGCCCTCGCATCATCGCAGCCACCTGCGACTGCGGAAGACATGCGGGCGCTGCTTCAGGACCCGAATGGCGATCTCTCCCGCATGGCGCAGGGCATGATCGGTAAAAAGGGCGGCAACCAACTCTTCTATTTCCCGACCCGCGACGAGCCCACCACTCCCGCCGCGTGGGGCCTCAAGTTCGAGGCGGTCGATTTCAAATCTGCTGACGACACCGCCCTGCACGGCTGGTTCATCCCCGCCAAAGGCAGAACCGCCAACACAGCGAAGGCGACCGTCGTCTTCTCCCATGGCAATGCCGGATCTATCAGCTATCACCTCGGCTTCTGCGCCTGGCTCGCGGAGGCCGGCTACAACGTGATGATCTACGACTACCGCGGCTTCGGAAAATCCGGTGGAGTGGTCGACCGCCGCGGCATGATCGACGATGTGAAAGCCGCCTTCGCCTACACCCTCCAGCGTCGTGACATCGATGCCACACGCCTCATTTCCTACGGCCACAGCCTCGGCGGTGCCCAATCCGTCACCGCACTCGGGGAATCTCCCGTCAAGGGCCTGCGCGCCATCGTCATCGATGGCGCCTTCGCCTCCTACCTCGCCATGGCCCGGATCATCGGCGGTCAGCTCGGCGCGAGCCTTGTTAGTGACGAGCTTGCGCCCAAGGATTTCGTTAAAAACCTCTCGCCCGTTCCCCTGCTGGTCGTCCACGGCGACAAAGACGAAGTGGTCCCCGTTTCCCAAGGTCGCCAACTCTTCGACGCCGCCGGCCAGCCAAAAACATTCTTCGAGGTGAAGTCCGGCCGTCACGGCACCGCCCTCTCCGACGACGGCGGTGCCTACCGGCAGAAAATGATCGCCTGGCTCGATGCCGTGATGAAGGGCTGAGCGAGGTCCGGGCGAGCGGCCTGTCCGCCTATTCGTCCTTGGCGAAGATCTGGATCATCATCCATCCGGCGCCAAGGCAGGCGGCGAGAAAGAAACTCATCGCCAGACCCGGATAGCCAAAAATCCGGAAGCTCGTATCCACCCGGGCAAGCATCGACGAGCCGACGATCAGCGCGGCGAGAATCAGCCCGGCGGTGATCCGGTTAGCGACCTTTTGCAGCCCCTGGAGGAGCTTGTGCTCGTCGATGGTATCCACCTTCATGCGGATCTTGTTGTCCGCGAGCATTTCGAGAATCCGGTTTGCCCGTGAGGGGAACTGACCCAGGAAGTCCTTTGTTTCCGTCAGCACGCCCATCAGATTCGCCGAGGTGAATGAATCCTTGAGCCGCGCCTGGCTGATTTCAGCCAGATGCCGGCGGATCGATTCACTGGGGTCGAAATTGGGCGAGAGGGCGATGCCCACGCGGTCGAGGTTCATGAGTGTTTTCCCGAGCAGGCTGATCTCGGCCGGGATGCGGATCCCCGCGTCGGCGCAGGCCCGCATCACCAGCGCCACGACCGCGCCGACTTGCAGATTGGAAACACTCTGACTTTTCGCCGCACCCACAATGTTCTCGATGGCGGTGACAAACAGGGCACGGTCGATGCCTTCGCCGCGAGGCTCGCCGATGCGCATGGCGGCCTCGGCGGTCTGCACCCCGTCACCCTCGCTGATGCCGGCGAGCAGATGGATGAGTTGGTCGCGCAGGCGTTGGTTGATGCGTCCGATCATGCCGAGGTCGAGAATGGCGATGTTGCGATCGGGTGTTAGAAGAAGATTTCCGGGGTGCGGATCGGCGTGGAAAAATCCGTCCACGAGGATCTGCTTCAGATAAGCGCGGAAGATTTCCTCGGCCAGGACCGCGCCGTCGAGTTCGACGAGAACGGCCCCGGAGAGCGAGGTGATCTTTGTTCCTGCGAGGTAGTCCATGGTGAGCACCCGCGAGGAGGAGTAGTCCTCGACTACGGCAGGCACCCGGAGACGGCTGAATTCTGCGAGATTGCGCCCGAGCTCTTCGAGATGCCGCGCTTCCTTCTGATAGTCCAGCTCCCGCATCAAGGTGCCGCGGAACCCTTCAACGATCCGCGCGACCTCATAACGCCTGCCGAATTCCGTGTGCGCATCGATGAACAGCGCGATCTCCGCCAGGCTCTCCAGATCGCCAAGGATCTCCTCGCGGATGCCGGGCCGCTGCACTTTCACCGCGACCGCCCGTCCGCTGCGAAGCTTTGCGATGTGAACCTGGCCCAGCGACGCCGCCCCGATCGGGGTCTCGTCGAAGCTCTCGAAGGCGGTCGAGATCTTCACGCCGAGTTGCTCCTCGACGACCTTTTTGATCGCCTCGAATGGCACCGGGCTGACCTTGTCTTGCAAGCGGCCAAGCGCCTCAAGGTAGGCGGGCGGCAGTAGATCGCTGCGGGTGGATAACAACTGGCCGATCATGACAAAGGTGGGCCCAAGTTTCTCAAGGTCGGCGGCGAGATCGGCGCCTTCCGCTTTGCCATGCGGTTCTGAGGAGAAGGATGGATCATCGAAGCCGCCTTGTTTGACGATGTCCGAGTTGCCGTATTTGAGGAAGAGAACGGCGACGTCTTTATAACGTTTGAGGTGGGTAGGTGCCAGTTTCACGGGTAGAGTGCCTCTTCTATCGCAAACTCCGTGCCACCCGCGTCACGAGTGCGGTTTGTTGTGATCTCGGGGATTTCTAGCGATTCTCCAAGCGACGAAAATGCAAAATGCAACGGCCTGGATCCTTACCGTGCAGAATATTCGCCCTAGCGCGCCCGGTTTTCGCTCATCCAAGTGTAGAGCATCACCCACATCGAGAGAGCCAAGCCGAAGAGCGGGATTTGGAGTTGAGAAGGCAGCGAGTAGAGAATGGTCACGATGGGAATCCACACGCCCCAGGTTGCAAACAAGGCCGGCAGCACTGTATTCCGGTAATAGGCTGGCGTTAAAAACGACGGGCAGCCGCGGAACTGGAATCCGCGGTTCTTCCAATCATACAGGCACGCGGTCACCGGTGCGGCGAAAAGAGGATTGTAGAGAAATTGGTCAACCAACACCTTTTTCAACACCACCGGGAATGTCGCCTCGGCTCCGAACCAAGCTGCCTGGCAACGGTAGAAATAGTCGACCACCACGCCCATGAAGCACCAGAACGGTGCCGAGAAGAGCAGGTTCACCCAGTTCGCCCGGTACACCATGCGCTTTTGGAAAACGACGATGCGCAACAGCTCCGGAATGATCGCGCCGGCGATGACCGCGTTTAACGCGGAGTAGCCATAACCCCAGCGACCCTTGATCGCAGCAAGCGCATCGAGCCAGGCGCGGGTAGGTGGATAGAAATAATAGGCCAGCAGCAAGGCCAGCATGACGCCCTGGACGATCATACCCGGCACCACATTCGCGCGGGCTGCGCGCAGGCCCGAGGTCCATGGAGGATCGCGACGAATCAAGGGTGGTTTGGGTGAATCGTTCGGCAAGGCCGCGGACCGTGCTGTTTGCGTCCTGAATCTTCAAGTGTGGATTTCGCGCGGCAACCCGTTGCTACGGGATGACGCTGACTTCGATCCGATAGAATCGCTTCGGGCTGAGCCCTGGCGGCGCACCCGTGGTCGTGCCGTCGTCCGTCCACTGCATCGTCGCGCCCGTGCCTGCGATTGTCGGGCTGGCCGCCTGCCAAGAGAGGAGAGTGCCACTATACATAACCCGGTA
>Ga0123337_10005314_pt1 | contig 12726 bp, 9 predicted proteins | sample frozenSSSSmetaG_FD_89792 | JGI IMG/M metagenome (GOLD analysis project Ga0123337, IMG submission 89792) | Glacier valley bacterial and archeal communities from Borup Fiord, Nunavut, Canada, to study Microbial Dark Matter (Phase II) -... | ecosystem: Environmental > Aquatic > Freshwater > Ice >...
CAGTCCGGACAATTTTAAATCGCCAATGGTGGAATGCGGGTTTCAGCATCATCACTGAGGCAAATACCAACGGTGGAATGCGGGTTTCAGCCTCTGCCTCAAAAAATGTCCGGAGTATTGATTATTAGAAACAAAAAATCTGCACAGCGAATCAGCTAGTTCAGAAGATTTACCTATTTTCATTGCTAAAGCAATGTTTATTCCTAATTCTGGCTCCGCTTCACTAATTAATCGCAAGGTATTGAATAGCTGTCTCTTCACGGCAGGATGTTCATTCTGAGCAAGCCTTTGAATTAAATTAATATCTGGAGGCAAAAGATTGTTCACTCCATTCCAGAATCCTTGAGTCACAGCAGTACAGAGGTTTGGGTCTCCAGTATTAACGGCTGTTTGTGCAAGAGCGATTGCACTTTCAAGATTCTGCTTCCTTAATTTGCACAGTAATAAACCTAGATAGGGTGCTAGGTATGTTGGTGTTTGAATAACTGCTTCGCAAGCTTGAGCCAAGTAAGTTGGCTCTGCCAAATCACCAAATAACTCAATAAAATTACTAAAGTCTGGTTGAAGACCTGCAATTATTGCTGTATCTAGTTGTGCATAAATGCTGTTAACCGCCTCGTAAGGATTTGAAAAAGCCTCAAAAAATTGATTTACAGCAGTCTTACAAATGTCTTTTGACAGAGTTTGCTCTCGTTGCAATTTGCTCTCAAAAAGCTCGATTGTATTTTCAAAAACAGATTCGACTTGCTCAACTGACTCAATCAACCATGCTAGATTGTTACTGTGCATGAGTGCTCCCGTTAGCCTCAACTGGTCATTAACGGGAATTGAGATAATAATCGACTGCATCTTTTGTCTTACTGTCTCAGAATAGGCATGGTGAATGTGTTGATGCATGATCTGAAGCACTTCTAAATGGATCAGCGGCTCAGTTGTTCGTTTAACTAATTGACTAATCAACTCCAAGATCCTGAGTTGCTCAGGAATCCATTGTTTACATCGGGTATCTGCTCTCTGACTCAATCTATTACCCGGATTTGTTAACGCTTTATTGAGGCTCGTGAGCGATTGCAAAACAACTTTGAGATGTTCAGAGGCAATGCATTGACTAATGATTTGGAGGGCTTTGTCGCGAATCGTCTGTGTAGCTTCTTGGTTCACGTAAAACTCATGCATTGTAACTGTTAACCCTTCTGTCTGGCTCGATTCAAACGTTCTAGCCAATACCGGATCTAGCACATCTAATGGAGAATATTGATAATCGAAAGCATCAGAAGCTTTTAGCCAACGTTCAATCGCCTCGACAACTAGTTCATTACACTCTAGAGTCTTTCGAGGATAAACGTCATACTCAGCAAGGTCAATCAGGACTTTTGAAGCAGTTTGCCTAGAGGATGAAGTTTCTGAGCCAGTTTGCTTCACTAGGCTTGTTGGGAAATAAAACCAGCTTTGGGACAGGGTTTTCCCAATTCTCCTCCCATCTATGCAGCATCCAAATAAAAGTTCCACAAGCCCACTGCATTTAACATCAAGCGATCATCAAAATCAGGCACACGATTGCGATACACGTTTGTTACGGCGTTGTACCGCTTGATGCCTGCGTGGGCATGTTCACATTTGACCCGTTGACGACTCAATTCTCGGTTTTCTTGCTTCTGTTGTTCGCTCAATTCCTTGCCTCTCGGTTTTTTATGGGGCAGATGAATATTGTCAAACTCATTTTGTAATCCTTGAAATCCTAAATCTCCCTCAACGGCAACGGCATCAGGGATGTTGCCTACCAGATCCGCTTCATCCAATTGCCGCTTGTCATGAATTCTGCCCCCTCTCGCCTGAGTCAGGAGGATCACCCGCTTTTCTCGCGTGCTGCCCGTAATGTGCTTGCGGGTGTGCCGTTTCTTTTTGCCGGAGTAATGCTCCTTCTGTTTTTCTGAGTCCTTGGGATGCTGCACCGGACGTTCTGTCCCATCCAAAATCACCGCTTCGACATCGGGAAAGCGTTCCAGAAACTCCTCCATGCTCCGCAACTTGCGTTCGGGCAAAACCTGTTTGAGCCCCAAAGCCTGCTCCAAAATCGGTAACAGTCCATGCACCCAGTCCCAGGCACAGGAGCGGTCAAAGCCAAACAACACACTCATCACGTCGAAGGTGGGATAGCATTTGCAGTAGAACAGAATGTATAGCGGTTGCCAAGTGAGTTAGGACAGATTGATGGTAGACAGTAACGACTGCATACCTTATGAATTGATCGTTGTCCTAAGCCTCCCGTCCGTTGCTATAAAACAGCTTGTCACGACTTGTCCGTAAGGTCGCTTTTCGTCCTCCTCCAGGGGCACGTTTGCGCTTTACGGTCGGTTTGACCTGACTTTGTTGATAAGCTTCTGTAAAACTGGGCAGCAGTTCCTCAAACGCTTTGGGGTTAAGTCCCGTCATTGCCCGCATCAGGCGGTCACTCTGGAGAATGCGTTCTAGATTCAGCATGGGTAGAACATTAGGCAACTGCTGGTTATTATCCCTATTTCCCAACAAGTCTATTGAGCAATAGAAAATCTCTTTAAAATAGACAACTTCACTGCTACTTTGTTGAATCTTTGCATAATATTTATCTACATTCTTGATGCTTTGTATAAAATAAAACTCGGAGTTTATATAGAAAAACAGTGGACAGCACATCTGCTCGCCTGACGCTACCCACAGGGGACGAAATTACAGTCAAACTTGTTGATCATGGAAGCCGAATTATTGTTGAACCTGTTTCAGGTAACCCAAACAAGATTCATCATCATTTCTATCAGGAATATGGGGAGTACCATCTATTGATTAGAGACCGTGAAGGATTTAATATTGCTGCCTTTGTTTTAAGCAACGGTAATTGGCGTGAACGTTCTTTGACGAACGCTGAGCAAAGCTATCAACAGAAGCGCTCTTGGTAGATACTACTTTCATAATTTTGAAAATCAACTGAACTTCCGAGAAGGACAAAATTTACTCTATAGCAATTTGATTGTGAAATTCGTTCAGGTATCAAGATTCTGATTCCTCTAACGGAGTAGGGCTGTACGGGCGCTCAGTATAAGTGAGAATTGCCTGTAGTGAGGCTATTGCACAGAATTATGTAAAAGCAGTTGAATGGCTCCGTTTCGCAGTCAAGCAAGGAAATGCTGCTCCATCTCGATTAGAACAAGTTGGCAAGGGAGTTGGACAAAATGATAGATAATGTTGAGGTAGCAAGATGGTTCAAGCTTGCTACGGAGCAAGGAAATGCAGATGCTCAGTATAATCTAGGATTAGCGTATCAAAACGGTACAGGAGTTGATGAGTCAGATCATATTGAAGCGGCGAAATGGTTCCAGCTTGCTGCGAGACAAGGGCACGCTGATGCTCAACGGATTTTAGAGCTACTGCTTGCACATCGCAGTTTTCAACATCTTCTAGGAGAAGCGTATGCGTCGGGTGAGGGGGTCGAACAAAATTTTGCTGAGGCAGTCAAGTGGTATCAACTTGCTGCGGAACAAGGACAAATTTTTGCTCAATATCGTCTAGGAGAAGCGTATGCGTCGGGTGAGGGCGTTGAACAAGATCGCGCTGAGGCAGTTAAATGGTATCAAGTTGCTGCGAAAGGAGGACACCTTATTGCTCAATATGAGCTAGGAAAAGCATATGCGTCGGGTGAGGGCGTTGAACAAGATCGCGCTGAGGCAGTTAAATGGTATCAAGTTGCTGCGGAAAGGGGACATCCTAGCGCTCAGGAAAATCTAGATCTACTGCTTGCAGATGACGGTGAGCCAGATGACATTGAGGTAGCGAGATGGTTCCAGCTTGCTAGGGAGCAAAGAAATGTAGGTGCTCAATATAATATAGGAGTAGCGTATGCAAGCGGTAAGTGCGTTGAACAAAATTTTGCTGAGGCAGTTAAATGGTATCGGCTAGCTGCGGAACAAGGACATGCTGAAGCTCAGTATCAGCTAGGGATAGCATACGCAAACGGTATGGGAGTCAAGCGAGAAGATCCTGTTGAGACAGTTAAATGGTATCGAGTTGCTGCAGAACAAGGACATGCTAAAGCTCAATACAGGTTAGGGGCAGCATACGCATTGGGTATAGGAGTTAAGCAAGATGATGCTGAGTCAGCGAGATGGTTCCGGCTAGCTGCGGAGCAAGGATATGTCAAGGCTCAATACAGATTGGGGGTAGCGTACGCATTGGACAGAGGAATTAAGCAAGATGATGCTGAGTCAGCGAGATGGCTCCGGCTTGCTGCGGAACAAGGACATGTTGAGGCTCAATATAATCTGGGGGTAATGTATGCAGATGGTACGGGAGTTGGACAAAATCTAGTTGAGTCAGCGAGATGGCTCCGGCTTGCTGCGGAACAAGGAGATGTTGATGCTCAATGTGGTATAGGACTAGCGTATATGCACGGCAACGGAGTTGAGCAAGATTATGTTGAGTCAGCGAGATGGCTTCAGCTCGCTGCAAAACAGGGGCAGGCGCAGGCTCAACGCAGCCTAGGTATTTTGTTAGATATTATGCGACAATCATCAATCTCTCCCAACTTTTGGTGAAATAAGGCGTAATCTCGACCTTCTTCAAACAAAATTCTTGGAGCTGTATTTATTTTTGTGTCAACTCGCGACTTGTAACACAACTAAAATCGATGCACAAGAGATATTTTGGGTTTTTACGAGTCCACCTCAGGTCGCCATGCACCACGACATTTTTCATATATTGAGCATCTGTGAATCTACGGTAAAAAGCGTGTAGATTTTGTAAAGGATATAGCATTAAGGCAGTTTGTCCGTAGAATAAGCACAGTTTGGGAAATCGTTACCAGACCCTCAAGTTGTTTACTCGTTGAAGAGCATCTTTACGCACGGCAACTTGTGCGTTTTCTGATATCTAAATTGCCAGTAATTAAGGTGTACACGCATTATGCAACCCAAGGATCTTGAGGCTGGGATTAGAGCGTTTGAGTATAAAGATTACAAAACTGCACTCGAAATACTAATTCCTCTAGCAGAGCAAGGTAATGCAGAAGCTCAATACAAAGTGGCGCTTGCTTTTGACGTAGGATTAGGCGTTTCAAAGAACTGTGTAGGGGCAGTTAAGTGGTACCGTTCTGCTGCCAAGCAGGAAAATGCTAAGGCTCAGTATATGTTAGGGCGAGCGTATAGATTGGGTGAGGGAGTTGAGCAAGACTATGTAGAAGCCGCTAAGTGGTGCCGACTTGCTGCGGAACAAGGTCATGTTCATGCTCAGTGCACTCTAGGTATCGTGTACGAGTCCGGTCAGGGGTTTGAGCAAGACTATGTAGAAGCCGCTAAGTGGTTCTTTCTGGCTGCAAAGCAAGGATTTGATCAGGCTCAGTTTAAGTTAGGACAGGCGTACACATTCGGTCGAGGAGTTGGGCAAGATTTTGCTGAAGCCGTGACATGGTTCTTTCTGGCTGCAAAGCAAGGAGACGCGGCTGCTCAATATAGTCTAGGGCTACTGTATGGGTGCGGTAAGGGAGTTAAGCAAGATTATGTAGAAGCCGCGACATGGTTTCGTTTTGCTGCGGAGCGAGGACATGCTGAGGCTCAAAGTGATTTAGGGCTGGCTTATATGACTGGTAAAGGAGTTAAGCAAGATAATGTAGAAGCAGCAAAATGGCACCGTCTTGCTGCGGAACAAGGCGATGCTGAGGCTCAAAGTGCTTTAGGACTGTTTTATCTGGTTGGTCAGGGAGTTAAGCAAGATGATGCAGAAGCAGTGAAATGGCTTTGTCTTGCTGCGGAACAAGGCGATGTTCAGGCTCACTCTGCGCTAAGACAAATGGGCGTTATTGCATGAATAACAAAAGAGACAAAATTAGCGTTCAACCTCTGTGCTTACCTCCAGACTCACCGCCATCAGTTAATTGACTATCGACAAATAATACCGTCTGTCTGGTGAGCAGGGAAGTACTAATGCTCAGTTTTGGTGTGGGAGAGCACATAAGTTGAGCGAGGAAGTTAAACAAAATGGTAGATAATGTTGAGACAGCGAAATGGCATCGGCTTACTGCGGAACAAGGAGATCCTGATGCCCAATTCGCTTTAGGACGAGCGTATACGATCGGTGAGGGAGTTGAGCAAGATCCTGCTGAGGCAGTGAGATGGTTCCGGCTTGCTGCGGAACAAGGACACATTCATGCTCAACACGTTCTAGGTCTGGCTTATAATTCTGGCAACGGAGTTGAGCAAGATGATTTTGAGGCAGCTAAGTGGTTTTGTCTTGCTGCAAAGCAAGGATTTGCTGTGGCTCAGTTCGAGCTGGGACTAGCGCATGCGAACGGTAAGGGAGTTAAGCAAGATTTTGCTGAAGCAGTGAAATGGTTCCGGCTTGCTGCGGAACAAGGAAATGCTAACGCTCAATGTAGGCTAGGACTAGCGTATAGGGGCGGTATAGGAGTTAAGCAAGATCTTGCTGAGGCAGTGAAATGGTTTTATCTTGCTTCGCAGCAAGGGGAGGCTGAGGCTCAATATAAGTTGGGACTAGCATATGCAAACGGTGATGGAGTTGAGCTAAATCATACAGAAGCAGCTAAGTGGTTTCATCTTGCTGCGAAACAAGGGAAGGCTGACGCTCAACATATGTTAGGAGTAGCGTATAGTTACGGTGCAGGAATTGAGCAAGACTCTGCCGAAGCAGCTAAGTGGCTTCATCTTGCTGCAAAGCAAGGGGAGTCTGATGCCCAATATAGATTGGGACTGGCGTATGCGAATGGTGCAGGAGTTAAGCAAGATCACACAGAAGCAGCTAAGTGGTTTCACCTTGCTGCAAAGCAAGGGTATGCTATGGCTCAGTTGGGGATGGGACTAGCATATGCGATGGGTAATGGAATTAAGGAAGATCATGCAGAAGCAGCTAAGTGGTTTCATCTTGCTGCGAACCAAGGAAATGTTGATGCCCAACATATGCTAGGACTAGCGTATAGGTTCGGCGAGGGAGTTGAGCAAGATTATGTAGAAGCAGTGAAATGGCTTCGTCTTGCTGCGGAACAAGGACATGTTGAGGCGCAGTGTAATTTAGGGCTAGCGTATGCGTTAGGTGAGGGAGTCGAACAAAATCATAGTGTGGCAATTAGATGGTTCCGTTCTGCTGCCAATCAAGGATATGCTGAAGCGCAATTCAGGCTAGGACGAGTGTATGCTCTGGGTGAAGGAATTGAGCAAAATCATGTTGAAGCAGCTAGATGGTTTCGTCCTGCTGCGGAACAAGGACATGCTGTAGCTCAACTTCAGCTGGGACAAGCATATGTATCTGGTGAAGGAGTTGAACAAGATGGTGTTGAGGGGGCTAAATGGTTCCGTCTTGCTGCGGAACAAGGAAACGCTCATGCTCAATTCGCCCTAGCAATGCTGCACTCAGGGGGTACAGGCGTTGAGCATAATGAGGAAGAATCAAACGAATCAAACAAGTGGTATCGCCTATCTCTCGAAAATGGACATGAAGGTCTTCAATCATTACAAGCGCGAATAGAAGTAGAGCAACAATTAGAGGAAGTACAGAATGCTGTTACCTCAACAGGCGATGGAGATGCTCTAAAGGAATACTATAAGGCGCTACTGATGACTGATAAACAACATCAAGAGTTGCTGAACGCTCAACAAGAATTGCAGTGGTATGAAGCGAGATTTAGAGAAGCTTCTAATTATGTTTCGCTAGAAGTTCCAAAGGACATAAAAGGATCAGCTAGTTTACTTTCGCAAAACGTAACTTTAGACACATTGAATGAAGGAAAACAGCAGTACGAAAAAGCAAAGAAACTTAAGAATCAGCTTGTTCAGGTGGAAGCAAAACATCGGCTACAGCTAGAAGCAATTAGAGTCAAGCATGAGAAACAACTAGAAGAGCTTCAAGCTGACGAATCACATGAGGATCTCTCATCCGAGCGATCGCAAATTGCAAAAGAGATTGATCAACTAAACAAGCAAGCAGTATGGGAGGTTGTATGGGTCTTCGGAGTTTCTCTGTGTGCAGCTTTGCTTTCTCAAAACGCTTGGGTTATTGCATTCACAGCAGTAGTTATATTTTTCATTCGCTCTATCATTAACTAGCCACTTCTCAACCAGAGTAATTATGGCAAACTTATTTGCGCTTCTTAGAAAGGTTCATAAACTGGAATTAAAGCAAGAGCAGCTTGAACGCGAGAATACTCGACGATTGAGGTCGCTCAAAGAAGGAAAGCAATTAGAAGCAGAGATCGCTGAATCTGAAGAAGCATTGCGAAAACAGCTTGGTGACCTTCAAAAAGATTTAGATGAGGCAGAACGATCAACGCTATCTGCGCTCGAGCGTGTTGCAGAATCTACAGGATTGGCACGTCGTCAAGCGCAAGAGGCTCCTAAACGCTTAGAGCAAGTTTGTCGGGAACAGCGACAAGCGCTATCATCGTTGCTGGATCGCCTGAATAGCACTCCATCAAGTTCAAGCACCGATACTTATCGTCCCTTATCATTGCGTTGGAAAGCTGATTATTGGACAGCCACATCGTTTAACGAACCCCCTTATTTACCTTTGATCGAGGGTCTAGCACCAAGCGTAATTAGAGTTGGAGAATTTGTTCTCCGCCAAGCTCAAAACAGCAAGGCTCCCGCTCTTCTCCCGATTCGATCGCTAAAAACCGGAATCAACGATCGCTTACCCGGTCACATCGTTATCTTTAGTGACAGTGCTGATTCACGACAGGCAGCAGTCAGAGCTTTAGAATCGATCGCGCTACGAGCCATTTGTACCTTTCCAGTTCGGAAGCTTCAAGGTATTTTTATCGATCCAGTCAGTATGGGAGATGTCTTCCCCTTCAAAAGCTTGCCCAATAGCATCGTTGGACAACAAACTTACACGCGCAGTGATGATGTCCAAGAGCAACTCCGAAAACTGACGGTTCATACTCAACAAGTCATTCAGAATTATCTCAGTCGCGACTACGACACCCTCGAAGAATACAACTCGGTGAAGTCCTCGATCGAAGAAGCTTACCGTTATTTATTTGTGGCAGATTTTCCTAAAAACTTTAGTAATCAAGCCTTAGAGGATCTCAGAAGCTTGCTTTCAAATGGCTCCAGGGCTGGAGTTTATGCAGTTCTGCATATCAATTCAACCCTGGAGAAGCCTCGCAATTTTGATTACAGTATTTTTGATGAATACTGCACTGTCTTACGCCCCACAAAGCAATACCACGAAGGCTCGCAGTTGTTCGAGATGCAGCTTCCCACAGGCTCACAGTTGTTCGAGATGCAGCTTCCAAAGGGAATTGAGCCGCAATCTTCAAATCGACGCTACCCATTGTCGTGTAAACTCACTCTTGATCAGCCTCCCAATTCATACCAGTTCAATCAACTGACCGCGCTGATTACCGAAGCAGCAAAACAAGTCAAAACAGAGACTGTTTCCTTCTCCGATTTCTACCCTGAAGAGTTCTGGAGCAAAGACAGCCGCCAAATTATTTCCGCTCCGATTGGGATAACTGGAGCCAGAGAAAGAATCGAGTTTTGGATGGGTGAAAACGAAGAAAGTTTGGTTGTTAGTGGTGGACTGCTGGCTGGAAAACCAGGGGCTGGGAAAAGCTACACCCTCCACGCCATCATTATTAGCCTTGCGATGGAGTACTCGCCCGATGAGCTACAAATGTACCTGCTCGACTTCAAAGAAGGCGTGGAATTTCAGGTTTATGTTGATCCAGATCGTTCTGAGCAATCCAGCCCGCCGGATGATTTAAGCGATTTCAAGGCACTGCCTCACGCCAGAGTGATTTCAATCGAGAGCGATCGCGAGTTCGGTCTCAGCGTTCTACAGAATATCCAGAAAGAAATTGAAGTCCGAGGTGTTTTGTTCAAGTCAGCAGGTGTGAGTGAATTGCATGATTACCGCACAAAGACTGGGACAAAACTGCCTCGCATTCTAGTTGTGATCGACGAATTCCAGTATATGTTTCAGGAAAATGATGCGATCACACAGCAATTAAACCTGCTATTTGAAGACATTACTCGCCGTGGACGCGCTTTTGGTATTCACCTTCTGATTGCATCTCAGTCTCCCAGCGTTAGAAACATGAACAGTTTTATCTACTCATTCATCGATCTACGGATGGCGATGCAGATGGATCAAAACACTGCAACTTCCGTTCTTGCAGAAGGCAACACCGATTCCGTTGATTTGCTCGATCGTGCGGGCAGACTGATTTATAACCCTAAACTTGGCAAGAAGGGCAGTAACACCATCGGACAAGTTGCGGATGTCTCCCTTTCACAACGCAAGCAAGCGCTTTATCAGATTCAATCAACCGTTGAGCAAAAAGGCTATCAAAGACAGCAACCATTAGTTTTATTTAATGGCAATCGCCCAACAAAACTAAGACACAATGCCCATCTAGCCCAGCTTGTTGCAATGAATCAGTGGGCAACTGCCTCGGAGTTGAAGCGACTCGCTCAAGAATCCGACTGGATGACTCAAGAGTATCCTGGGATTGCTTGGCTCGGCGAGGCGATGAGAATTGGCAACCACACTCGCGCCATCTTTCGACGGCGACCCCGCAGTAATCTCCTGATGATCGGCAGCGTTGAAGAAGCAATTTTCGGAATTCTTGAAGGATGCTTACTGAGCCTCGTTCATTCCTATTCCCCGCAGCAAGCGGAGTTTCACATCATGGATTTCTCTTATGCGGATGACGAAGGTGAAGCAAACTGGGCAGGCATGACGATCGCCTTTCGAGACGCAGTTCAACCGCTGTTTCCAGTGAGACTTGGAAAACGCTTTCCTGACCCTCAGAATAATATTGCGCGTGCCGAAACCATTCTCAACACTGCTCATGCCGAACTGGAGCGACGGCGACAATATCGGACTGCGAACCCGGATGAATTGCAGATTGGCGCATCGATCTTTCTGGTCGTCGCGATCGGTGGACTCAACCGCGCTCAGATGTTACGCCCGGTGATGGGTAAAAGCCGGATGGAGATGTCGCCTGATGCACACAAGCTGCTAGAGATCGCAGAATACGGTTCTGAGTTAGGCATCCATTTGTTGCTTTGGCTCGATAGTACAAAAACGTTCCTGCAACTGAGTGGAGACAGCCGGGCGAGTTTGACTCACTTTGATCTCAGAGTTGCCTTACAGATGCCTGCTGATGATTCCCGGCAGCTTTTAGGAGAAACCTTTGCTCAGAATCTCCCTGCAATGCGGGCGTACTTCTCAGACGCAGCATCGGCATCGGGACTTGAAAAATTTAAGCCATACGCTGTGCCTTCTGATTCCGAAATCTGGGAGTATGGTGAACGCTTAAAGCACCGTCGCTAACCAACAGGAGATTTTATGGCAAGAGAGATTGACGTTGATATCGATGCCCTCAAAAGCTTCGTCGATGCGCTAAGACAGTTTCAATCAAAAACAACCGATCGATTTAAGGCAGTAGAAGCCGACTGGACGGTTTGCGATGCGTCTTGGAAAGGCGATGCCAAGCAAGACTTTACTCAAGGATTTGAGCAAACCCGACAAGCGATCTCAGATGCACTGGAAAACGGCGACCAGGCGGTGCGATGGTTAGAGAAACTTCATGAAATTCTTGAAGAATTTGAACGACGCTAATTTCAACAAAGGAGGGCAAGAAACATGGTCGGACAGCAATCTAGTTTTGATCTTCAAGACGCACAAAAGCTACATCAATCCCTGCTACAGTTCAAAGAAACACTGACGGATGAATGGTCGCAAGTTCTCAATCAGTGGGAGAATCTAAAATCGGTCTGGCATGATGAACAATTTGCTCGATTTGAACCCCTATTTGATGCCCTAAAAGAAACCTATTGTGTGGTTGAGGATGATTGCGAAGGTTATATCTTCAAAGTTGATAAGCAGATTCAAGCGGTTCCTAGTAATAGCCGTTTGGGAGAACTGAATTCCATTTAATTTCTAGATTAAAGGAGCATATAAACTCCATCCTAGATATGTCAACAAACACCTCATTCAATGTTGAAGATGCTGAAGCTTTTCTATTTGAGCTTCAACAGTTACAAGAGATAATTCAGCACGACTGGACAGGCGTTCTCAATCAATGGGAAAACCTCAAGGTAGTGTGGAGAGATGAGAATTTTTATATTTTCGAGGAGACGTTTAGCGATCTAGCCGCAAGTTATCAGATGACTGAAGCAGAATGCGCTCATCGCATTGCTTTCCTAAATCAGCAAATTCTAATTGTAAATAAACTTCAGTCAGCACTCAGCAATCTAAGCAGCGATGTTCTACAAGCAGCGATCGCATCTTCTGCACTTTCTTCATCTTCTTCTGCCTCAAAAGCACTTAATCTTGAACATAATTTTCCTACCACAATTGATCAAGCTTTTTTAGATAAAATTTCTCCAATTATTGATCAAGCAAAAACTAAACTTCAAGAAATTCTGAAAGAAGCAGAAATAAAGAAGAACAGCCGAATGGCACTTTCTAAACTTTTACTGCTTCCGTGCATTCTAAGCTTCGCAATCGCAAAACCAACAACTGACATTATTCTTCCTCTAATTGACTTAAATAATCGAATATTGGCTATACAAGGAATGCCAACCGCGAACAATTCAATTGTGAAGCTGTTTAACGAATTTGCAGAACAAAGCGACAAATATCTGGGTGAATATGGCGAGTTGGTAGATCATGAGGCTGAGAGAAAGGAAAAGGAGCGGGAAGAGCGTGAGCGTCAATCTGAAAACACTCCTTCCTCTA
>Ga0123337_10005315_pt1 | contig 12723 bp, 3 predicted proteins | sample frozenSSSSmetaG_FD_89792 | JGI IMG/M metagenome (GOLD analysis project Ga0123337, IMG submission 89792) | Glacier valley bacterial and archeal communities from Borup Fiord, Nunavut, Canada, to study Microbial Dark Matter (Phase II) -... | ecosystem: Environmental > Aquatic > Freshwater > Ice >...
ACCCACCGCAACTTATGCCAGCCTGACCGACGGCATCCGCTATTACTTTCGTGTGATCGCCACGAATAACTTTGCCTCATCGTCATATAGCAATGTGGTCTTCTCGACTCAGGATGCTACGGCACCGAGTATCGCCATTGTGACTCCTGCTTCCGGTTCTTCGACCACGCAATCTAACATCACATTCCAGGGCACCAGCACGGATGCGCTCTCCGGCGTGGCCGGAGTGAGGCTCAACATCAACGGAGCGACAGTCAGCACGAGCGATGGCTTCGCAAATTGGACCGCCACCGTGCCGCTGGGCTTTGGCACAAACGCGATCACGGCCACTGCCATCGACAACGCGGGCAATGCCACGATTACCGCGCCGGTCATCACCACCACCAGCGCAACACCGGCTTACAATCCACTGGTGATACCTGACACGATCACGGGGACGACATTCAACCTCAACCTCAGTCAGAAAGCCAAGCAGTTCCGACCAGGCGCGGCGACCACCACCTATGCGTATAACGACGCGCTATTCTGGGGGCCGACCTTGATCATGAACAAAGGCGACTGGGTGCAGATGAACGTGACGAATAACCTGATCGACACCACGACCACGCATTGGCACGGCTTCCACATTCCTGCGATCATGGACGGCGGGCCGCATCAGACGATCCCAGCGGGAACGACGTGGTCGCCAGGCTTCAAGGTCGATAATAACGCAGGCACCTATTGGTATCATCCGCACCTGCACGAGTTCACGCAGGAGCAGGTCACACGCGGAGCGGGCGGCCTGATCATCATCCGCGATCCGCAGGAGGCGGTGCTGAATCTGCCGCGCACTTACGGAGTCGATGATTTTCCTTTGGTGATGACCAGCCGCCGATTCGTGACGACAGGCGTGAGCGCCAACCAGTTCGTCACCGTGAACAGCGCGTATGGCGACTACATGCTGGTAAATGGAACCATGAATCCGCAGGCCAGTCTTCCCGCGCAGTATGTGAGGCTTCGGCTGCTCAATGCGGAAATCGAACGCAGCTACACGCTCGGCTTCAGTGACAACCGGACCTTCTATCTCATCGCCACTGACGGTGGATTGGTGAATGCGCCGGTGCCCCTCACGCGGCTGATGCTCGGCGTTGGCGAGCGAGTGGAGTTGCTGGTGAATCTGACCGCTGACGCCGTGGGATCGAGTCTCGATTTGAAGTCATACAACTCAGGCTATGGCGGCAACAGCTACCCTGGTTCGGAGCCGAACAGCACAGGGCCGTTTGGCAGCCTCTTGAATAACATCGATTTCAACGTGCTGCACATCAACGTCACAGCACCCACGGCCAATCCCGTCATCACGCAGCCTGCCGTCCTGGCGAATAGCACCTACTGGACCAACGCCGACGTGAACAACACGCGCACCCTCGTCATCGATGGCGGCGGCGCCGTGCCCTACACCTTCAACAGCGCTGTCTTCAGCCCTAACGTGATCAACCAAACTCTGAATCTGAACGCCGTGGAGAAGTGGGTCATCGTCAACAATTCCAACTTCAGCCACGTGTTTCATATCCACGATGTGCAGTTCAATCTGGTGTCACGAACCGGCGGCACCGGTTCGATCGCTCCGTATGAAGTGGGCTGGAAAGATGTCTGCTACGCGCAGAAGAACTCGACCGTCAGCTTCATCGCGAAGTTCGATGGCTTCGCCAGCAACACGAATCCCTTCATGTATCACTGCCACTTCTCGAATCACGAAGACGAGGGACTGATGGGACAGTTCGTGGTGGTGAACAATGCGGTGGAGAAACTGGCCATCGCCAGCTTCACCCGCACGGGCAATAACAGCCTCATTTCGCTCGACTTCAATTCCACGCCCGGCACCACCTACACACTGCAATACTCGCCGAACATGACGACAGGGAGCTGGACCGACATCGGCTCCGTGACCAGCGACGGCGCTTCCGCCAATTTCACCGAGACGGATAACGTCCGCCTTGCACTGCCAAAAGGCTTCTATCGAGTCACAATTCCGACAATCCCGTGACCGCGTGCAGGGCCGTCAGGCCGGCTTATCATCCGACTCCCTAGCTGCTTGACCTTACAATATCTTTACAAAAATGTTCCATCCCGCGAATCAATCCTTAACCTTCGTCGCGTCAAGTCTTCCCGACGAAACCCTTGACCCTGACAATTTTCGATGAAACGAATCATCCTACTCGCAGTCTCCACCGGACTCACAGCCGCGCACGCAGATCCGCAACTCACTTCATGGTTCACCGCCAACTCCGGCCAATACGCCCGAGTTTACCAAAGCACTGCCGCTGAAACGGCGGGCACCAAATCCACCACTTGGAGTCGCGGCACCGGAACGCAAACGAACCCGACCTATGCGGACGTCAATGAAATCGCGTCGTCGGCGAGCTGGGTTTACATCCGCACCACGGGTCTCGCGAGTCACATGATGGGACCCTGGTATCTCGACGCGGCAAAAACAACGAATTTCCCGAACTTCCCGTCGAACACAGCGGTCGTCTATCGGATCCCTCGCGTTCCGGCCATTCCCGGAACCAAGACCAGCACCGGCCTCGGCGCAACGGGCCGCATGGTAAATGGCGTGTCGATGTTCGATAGCCGCGATGCCTTTTCGTATGTGAATGGAAGCGCCACCGATGCGACGCCCGTGAATGGCCTGACCGGTGACGGCATCTGGAATCGCGACGGCTATCACAATGAAGGCGTCACCTTCGATCCGGCGCTTGCGCATCAAGCTGGTAACAACTATCACTACCACGCCCAGCCCATCGGCCTCCGCTACCAACTCGGCGATCATGTGGACTACAACGCCACCACCAATCGCTATACCGAAAGTGCTACCGCAGTGACGAACCACTCACCGATCCTCGCGTGGGCGGCGGATGGACTGCCGGTTTACGGGCCTTATGGCTACAGCGATCCAAACAATGCGAATAGTGGCGTACGGCGGATCGTTTCGGGTTTCATCCTTCGCAATGGCACCAATGGCACCAATGGCACCACGGCGATTTCGGTCCGCCAGGTCCTCCCCCTGTGGGCACAGCGCATCCAGAACAAGACGACCCTTAACACGAATCAATACGGACCGGCGGTGAATACGACCTACCTGCTTGGCCACTACATAGAAGACTTCGACTATCGAGGGGATCTCGGTCAGACCTTGGGCGTCGATTTTGATCTCAACGAGCAAAACGTGCGCTACTGCGTGACGCCGGAATTCCCGAACAAGACGTGGGCTTACTTCACTCCGATCAATCCAGATGGGACGCCGCAGTATCCCTACACCACGGGTCGCCAGTTCTATGGCAGCCCAACGGGTAGCGCTTCTTCTGCGGCGGTGATGACCACGGACACCCCGCTGACGACGCACTTCGTGGGTGGATCTAACACCCCACTCGCGATCAGCCCTCCAGTTGTTTCTTCACCAACGGTCACGCTGTCCTGGAGCTCAGTCGAAGGCGGAACTTACTCCGTGGACGCATCGCCCGATCAAGCGACCTGGACCAGCAAGGGGACTGGCCTGGTTGCCACGGGCATTTCCAAATCTTTGAACTACGCCACCCTCGCTTCGTCGGGCACCGAATACGGACGTGTCACCCGCACAGCGCTGGCCACTTACGATGCCGCCGGTCAAACAGCCGCGACCGTCGGCCAAAGCTTGGTCGCGAGTTATAGTGCCACAGGAACCCCTAACACCGCACCGACAATCACCAGTATCACGGCACAAAGCACCGCGATGAACACCGCGACGGGTGCCATCGCTTTCACCGTGGATGACACCACCGAAACCGCCGCCGTCAGCCTCACGGTGAGTGGAAGTTCGGCCAGTACGGCGCTCGTGCCGAATGCCAACATCGTCTCCGGCGGCAGCGGGGCCAGCCGCACGGTAACGATTACTCCCGCGAACGGCCAGACCGGCAGCGCCTTGATCACGGTGAATGTGAATGATGGTGCAGCCACGACATCCACGACTTTCACCCTTACGGTGATCTCAACCGCTCCGACGATCACCTCGATCACTAGCAACCCTGTCACTCCGACGAGTGCCGACGCGGTCACCATCACTGCCAATGTGACGCCGTCGTCGGGACGCACGATTTCGCAGGCGCAACTCACTTACAACACGGGCTCGGCAGCGACCACCGTCTTTAATGAGACGATGGGCACGGCGGCCGCTACGGCCTGGGCCGGCACGGGAACTGTCTACCCTTGGACGATTACCTTTGCCGGACCTCCGGCGTCACCCTTTGCGCAATCGACGGCATCAAATCACACCGCATTAGGACAGGGAAATCAGTATGGCATGGAAATCACGGCGAACGCGCCGGCGATTGCGAACAGCACGATGACCACGACCAACGCGATCAATGCCACGGGCACCTCGGGCACTGTCACTTTCTGGATCGCTTCGTCTGGCCTCACCGGTACACAGGGCTGGGATTTCCAGACCGCAGGTAACGGCACCACATTCACGACGCAACTCAGCGAACTCACGGGCAGCAATCATGCATACCAGCAATACACCTACGCCCTCGCGGCGGGCGAGCGAACAAGCACGCTCAAGCTACGCTTCCGCTTCGCGGGCCCCGGGATGTCCACCACCCCAAAGGTCTATCTGGATGATATTGTGGTCGTCGTGGGCGGCACCAGTTCGCCAGTGACGGTGAACATGCTCGACAATGGGGCAAACGGCGACGGTTCTGCAGGCGATGGAGTTTATGGATTCAGCGCCATCGGGGCGCAAACCACGGGGACTGCTGTGAGTTACACCATTGCCGCCACCGACAGCGGGGCGGTCACCACGACAAGTGTCACGAACACCTACACCGTGGTCGCCGCCGCGCCCATCCTCGCCGTCACACCCGCCACGGGCCTAACCTCCAGCGGACCTGCAGGAGGTGCATTCTCGCCATCGAGCGCCACCTACACGCTGACCAATTCCGGCAATGCCTCGATGAACTGGACCGCGGGCAAGACCGCGAGCTGGGTCACTCTCTCCGCAGCCAGCGGCACGCTCGCAGTCGGTGCGACCGCCAATGTGGTGGTGACGATCAACTCCGCCGCCAACAGCCTGACGCCGGGCGGCTACGGCGATTCCGTCACATTTACCTGCACCAACGGCACCGGCACCACCACCCGACCGGTAAGTCTGACTGCCAATTCCACCACCGCCCCCTCCCCGCCGGCACTTGCGGCGCTAACAACTTACACCCAGGGCACTTCGAAGACCGTGTCATGGACTGCCGCGCCAGGGGCCACGAGTTACACATTCGAAATTTCCTCCACCGCGGACTTCAGCACGATTCTTTCCTCACAGGTCGTCACCAGTCCTACCGCCTCATTCTCCGATCTCACCAGCGGTGTGACGTATTACTATCGAGTTAAGGCAACGAATAACATCGGAAATTCAATCTATAGCAATATCGTTTCATCGACTCAGGATACGGTTGCACCGGTCGTCGCGATCACATCGCCCGCCTCCACCACATCCACCGCGACGAATACGATCACCGTCAGCGGCACCAGCAGTGACGCGATCTCCGGCATCGCCAAGATCACGGTGAATGGCGTGACCGCTACAACCGCGAACAATTTCGCCAACTGGACGCTCAGCGTGCCGCTCGGCTTCGGCACCAACGGCATTACCGCCGTCGCCTACGACGGCGCGGGCAACGTGACCACCACCGCGCCGGTGAATGTCACGCTCACCACCGCGCAGACCTACAACCCGCTTGTCATCCCCGAGGTCATCACCGGCTCCACTTTCAACCTGAACCTGCACAAGACCACCAAACAGTTCTACACCGGAACCGCGACCAACACCTATTCCTACAACAACATGCTGTTCTGGGGCCCCACGCTCATCATGAACAAGGGCGATTGGGTGCAGATGAATGTTGCTAACAACCTCACCGACACCACCACCACCCATTGGCACGGCTTCCACATCCCCGCCATCATGGACGGCGGGCCACACCAGACCATCCCCGCCGGCACCACGTGGCGGCCGAGCTTCAAGGTCGATAACAATGCCGGCACCTACTGGTATCACCCGCATTTGCATGAGTTCACTCAGACCCAGCTTACCTTTGGCGCGGGCGGCATGATCATCATCCGCGATCCTGAGGAGGCCGCGCTCAATCTGCCCCGCACCTATGGCGTGGACGATATCCCGCTCGCCCTGACCAGCCGCCGTTTCACGGCTAACCAATTCGTCGGCGTCGGCTCGGAATACGGCGACGTCATGGTCGTGAACGGAACCTTGAATCCGCAGATCAGCCTGCCGAAACAATACGTCCGACTCCGCCTCCTCAATGCGGAAATGGAACGCAGCTACAATGTCGGCGTTACCACCAGCGCGGGTGCGGACCGCACGTTTTATGTCATCGGCACCGACGGCGGTTTGGTCAACGCACCCATCGCCGTCACGCGAGCCACCATCGCGGTCGGCGAACGGATCGAAATCCTGCTTGATCTAACTAGTGACACTGTCGGCACGTCATTCGATGTGAAAGCCTACAACTCAGGCCAAGCCAATGATTTTCCTGGTGGCGAGCCTGGGCAGACCGGCCAATTCGGCAGCCTGTTGAACAACACCACATTCAATCTCCTCCACGTGAATGTTGCCGCCCAGACCGCCAATCCAATCACGACCCGGCCGACAACCCTGAAGACCAACACCTTTTGGACCGAGGTTCAAGTGACCAACAGCCGCACGGTCGGCATCACCAACGGTTTCCCCGGAACCGGGCTTCCGTTCAGCTTCGACAGCCTCGTGTATTCACCCACTGTCATTAACCAAAACCTCAACCTCAACGCGATTGAAAAGTGGACCATCACCAACACGTCGGGTTTCAGCCACTCGTTCCACATTCACGACATCCAGTTCAATCTCATCTCCCGCACTGGTGGCAACAACAGCGGAATCAAAGCTTTTGAGGGTGGCTGGAAGGACACGCTCTTTATCGGTCAAAACCAATCGGTGAGTTTCATCGCCAAGTTCGATACGTTCGCCAGCAACACCAACCCGTTCATGTATCATTGCCACTTTTCGAGCCACGAAGACGACGGCTTAATGGGGCAGTTTCTCGTGAAAAACAATGCCGTCGAAGATCTCGCGGTCGCCAGCTTCACCCGCACGGGCAGTAACAATGATATTCAACTGGTATTCAAATCCACCGTAGGCACCACCTATAACCTGCAGTACTCGCCGGACATGACCACCAACAGTTGGACCGACATCGGCTCGGTCACCAGCGATGGCACTTCGGCCAATTTCACCGAGACCGATGACACCCGCTTGGGACAAGCCCGCGGGTTTTACCGGGTGACCATCCCGACCATCCCGTAATTGGCACAGCCCATGCGCCGCGTCTTTACAAGTACCGGGGCTTCGCCCAGCATTCCGGCGTTATGAAGCCCGCCCACATTGCCATCGTCGCGTTCGCCGCAGTGGCAGGTTGGTCGGTTTCACGGATTTGGCCGGAATCGCACGCCGCCGCTCCGTCTTCGGTGCGCAAAGTCCTGTTCTATCAGAGCCCGATGCACCCTTGGGTAAAATCCGACAAGCCCGGGCAATGCACGGTTTGTGGCATGGACCTGGTGCCGGTTTACGAGGGCGGCAAGAATTTCGACCACGCCGCCAGCGACATGGTCATGCTCCCTCAGGGCAGCCCCAATGCGATGGGCGTGCAAACTGTGGAAGTTAGAATGCAACCGCTTGTTCGCAGCCTCCGTGTCGCAGGCATGATCGGCGAGGATGAATCGCGCCACGGAATCATCAGCGCGCCGGTGGAGGGCCGCATCGACGGCTTGGCCATGACCGGCGAGGGCGACAAGGTGAATCAACGTCAACCGCTCGCGACCATCTTCAGCCGCACGCTTCTCAATGCGGCCAACGATTACAAAATCGCCCTGGAACAAGGCAGTCCTACGTTGGAACAAACGAAGCGGCGCCTGGAACAATACGGCCTCGTGTGGGAGCAAATCAAAGCGATCCCACAACGCCAGCCCGACGACATCTACTTCGGCATTCTTTCGCCGCTGACCGGCACCGTCGTGAAGAGTTATGTCAGCGAGGGTCAATTCGTGAAGGAAGGCGAGCGACTTTTCGAGATCGCCGATTTCACGAAAATGTGGTTTATGTTCACCGCCTATGAGCAGGACCTCCCGCTGCTCCAGAAGGGGCAGATCATCACCATCACCACGCCTTCTTTGCCCAGTGAAACTTTGAAAGCGAAGGTGGCTTTTATCAGTCCGAATCTCGATGAAACGACCCGCTCCTCCCGGATCCGCGTCGTCTTGGAAAACCCTGATCGCCGCATCAAAAACAAGACTTATGCTGAAGGCGTCGTCGAGCTCGATACGCCGGAAGTCATCACCGTTCCCCGCAGCGCCGTGTTGTGGCCGGGCGGAACGCCGCGAGTCTATGTAGAGAAGGGAACCGGTGCCTATCAGCGTCGCGAGGTCAAGCTCGGCCGCCCGGGTGATACCTGCTGGGAAGTGCTCGACGGCTTAAAGGAAGGCGAACGCGTGGTGCTCACCGGCAACATGCTGATAGACGGCCAGGCGCAGCTCGATGCGATGGTAATGGCTGCACCCACGATGCCGGTCATAGAAATTTCCCCGGAGGTAAAAGCCTATTTGACCACAGTCGCCAGCCTGAGTGAGGCGCTCGCCAAAGACGATCCTGTCGCGGCGAATGCCGCTCTCGCGAAAATCCCGCCGGCCCCGGACAACCTCGTCAAAACTCCCGCACCCGCGCCGAACTCTGACTTCAAGGAGCTGCGCAAAGCCTTCCTGCCGTGGAGCCAGGAAATCGCCACGCTCGCGGCGGGCATGAAGCAACAATTCCCCGAGTTGAAAATATTCCGCTGTCCGATGACCAACGATCTCTGGCCGGGCGCACCCGCCGACGCGAAGTGGATCCAGCTCGGCGGCGAATTGCGCAATCCATACTGGGGCAAGCAAATGCAGGACTGCGGCGTGGAAGTGAAACCATGATTGACGCCGTCATCACCTGGTCGTTGAAGAACCGCTTCCTCGTGGCCTGCGCCGCGTTGTTCATCGTGGCGTTCGGCATCAAGGCGATCTATCAGACACCGGTCGACGCGATCCCGGACTTGAGCGAAAACCAGGTGATCGTCTTCGCGGATTGGATGGGTCGCAGTCCGCAGGAGGTCGAGGACCAGGTGACCTATCCGCTTTCGGTCAATCTCCAGGGCCTCGCGGGCGTGAAAACCGTGCGCGCCACCAGCATGTTCGGCTTCTCGCTGGTGACCGTGATTTTCGAGGATGAAATCGACAAGCCCGGTGCCCGTCAAAGCATCTTGGAGCGGCTCAATTTGCTCGGCGGAACCCTCCCCGCCGGAGTGACCGCCAAGCTCGGGCCGGATGCCACCGGACTCGGCTGGGTCTATCAATACTATCTTGAGGTCGATCCCGCGAAGTCCCCGAATGGCCGCGGCTACGACCTCGGCGAACTGCGCTCGTTGCAGGATTGGCTGGTCCGCTATCAGCTCAACGCCGTCCCTGGTGTCGCCGAGGTCGGCAGCGTGGGTGGCTTCGTGCGACAGTACCAGATCGAGGTGGACTCGGAAAAAATGCGCGCTGTCGGAGTGTCGTTAAACATGGTCATGACGGCTGTAGGCCAGTCGAACCTCAACGTCGGCGGCAAGACCATCGAGGAGACCGGCATGGAGTTCGTGGTCCGCGGCATGGGGCTGATCCGGAACATCGCGGACTTGGAAAAGACGGTTCTGTTGGAGAAGGACGGCACGCCCATTTACCTGAAAGACGTGGCCCGCGTCGAACTCGGCGGGGATTTCCGGCGCGGCACGCTCGATGTCGATGGCAAGGAAGTCGTCGGCGGCACGGTGGTGATGCGTACCGGCGGGAACGCCCGCGATGTGATCGCCAAAGTGAAAGCGAAAATCGCTCAAATCGCACCCAGCCTGCCTCCCGGCGTGGTGATCAAGCCGTTCTATGACCGCAGCGAACTAATCGACCGCACCATCAACACGCTCAAGCACGCGCTGGCCGAGGAGATCATCCTAGTAACGCTTGCGCACATCATTTTCCTGTTCCATTTCCGCAGCATCCTCATCGTCACCTTGCCGTTGCCGGTGAGTATTTTGATCTCGTTCATCCTCATGAAGGAGTTCGGCATGACCTCCAACATCATGAGTTTGTCCGGCATCGCGATCGCCATCGGCGTGTTGGTGGATGCGGCGATCATGCTTACGGAAAATGTCATCCGCCATTGCGATCTCGCAGAGCGAAGGAAGGACGGCACACTCACCCAGGAGGAACGGCTTGCCACCGTCCTGACCGCGTCGAAACAAGTCGGGCGGCCGATCTTTTTCGCGATGGCGATCATCATCCTCGCCTTCGTGCCGGTTTTCGCGCTCACCGGCGTAGAAGGGAAAATGTTCCACCCGCTCGCCTTCACCAAGACCTTCGCGATGATCGGCTCCACGCTGCTCGCGGTGACCATCGTGCCGGTGCTTTGCACCTGGATGGTGCGCGGTCCGTTCCACCCGGAGGACCGCAATATCGTGATGCGCTTCCTTTTGAAGGTCTATGATCCGGCGCTCGACTTCGCACTGAACCATCGCAAGACCGTGCTAACGGGTGCGCTTGCCATTCTCTCAATCGCTCTCGCGCTCGTGCCGCGGATGGGCACAGAGTTCATGCCGCCGCTCAACGAAGGCAGCCTGCTCTTCATGCCCAGTCTGGTTCCCGCGACCGCGCTCACCGAAATCAAGCGCGTGATGGCCTGGCAGGATCAAGTCCTCAAAAGCTTCCAAGAGGTCAGCACCGTCGCGGGCAAGCTTGGTCGTGCCGATACGGCCACCGATCCCGCACCGACTGAGATGATCGAAACCACGATCATGCTCAAGCCCGAGCGTGAGTGGCGGTCCGGCATGACCCGCGAGAAACTCATCGCCGAAATGATGGACGCTCTGCGTCAGGTACCCGGCTCGGTGCCCGGATTTCTCCAGCCGATTGAAGGGCGCGTGTTGATGATTTCCACCGGCATTCGTTCCCAACTTGGCGTGAAAATCTTCGGCGACGATCTCGCAAAACTCCAGCAAGCCGCGTTCGACGTGCAGCGCGTGATGCAGGAAATCCCCGGAGCCAGCGGCGTCACGCCCAGCCGCGTCTTGGGCAAGCCTTTCCTCGAAGTGCAAGTCAACCGCGAGGCGATGGCACGTTTCGGATTGCGCTCGCAGGACGTGCTCGACGTGGTGGAAGCGGGACTCGGCGGCAGGAGTGTCAGCACCGCCATCGATGGCCGCAACCGCTACCCGATCCAAGTCCGCCTCGAACGCAGCGAGCGCGAGGACCTCACCCGGCTCAAGGACGTGCTCGTCACCAGCCCAAGCGGGAAGGTCATTCCGCTAGGCCAAGTCGCCGACATCAAGCGCGTGGAAGGACCTAACGAAATCGCCAGCGAAAACGGCCGCCTGCGTGCCTACGTGCAAGCCAACGTCAGCAACCGCGACCTCGGCGGCTTTGTAGAAGAAGTGAAATCCCGCATTCAAAAGGACCTCGCGCCGAAACTCGCCGCGCAAGGCATGACCCTTGAATACAGCGGCGAATACGAGAACCAGATCCGCGCCGCAAGAACGCTAAAATTCATTCTACCCAGCGTGTTGTTCATCATCTTCCTGTTGCTCTATCAACTCTACGGCAAGGCCCGCGAAGCCGCGCATGTCATCCTCGCCGTGCCCTTCGCGCTGAGCGGCGGCGTGTTTCTGCAATTCGCACTGGGCTGGCATTTTAGCGTCGCCGTGTGGGTCGGCTACATCGCGCTGTTCGGCACCGCCATCCAGACCGGCGTCGTCATGGTCGTATATCTGGAAGAAGCGGTGCAACGCAAACAACAGCAACTCGGCGCCGCTTTCGCCTACCCGGATCTGATCGCTGCGGTGAAGGAAGGCGCCCGCCTGCGCCTGCGCCCGAAGGTCATGACCGTCGCCACCATCGTCGCCAGCCTGCTGCCGATCATGTGGAGCCACAGCACCGGCTCGGAAGTGATGAAACCGTTGGCCACGCCCGTCATCGGCGGCATGTTAAGCAGCCTCATTCACATCCTCATCGTCACACCCGTCATTTTCGTTTGGCTCCGGGCAAGGGGTTTCGCGAAACGCGATCTTGTCGGTCGGTGAGCCACCTTCCGCCATGTCGTCACTTTATCCGACTGCTCGAATAGGAATATACCTGCAAAATCTCAGCCTGCCGGGCCTAAAATCCAATTCAGCGACCATCATCTCCCATGATGGGTGGTATACGCATCATGAAAAATCCCACCTTTTCCCCAGCAAGCCTTGCGATGGTCTTGGCTGTCATTTTTGCGCTCCACCTGCAAGCCGAGCCGATATTGACCTCGTGGTTCACGCAAAATTCGACTGTGTTTGCTAGGGTTATTCAAACCCGAAGCACATCGACCCCCACCGTCAATACGACCCCGGTTACAACGTGGCCAACAGCGGGCATCACTAACGGCAACACCGGCGGGCTTGCCCAGACCGCGCCAGTCTACGCCGATGTGCAGCGGATCCGATATACGGCGACCGATGTCTATATCAATTCCAGTGGCCTCGCCTCCTATACCATGGGCCCCTTTCTCACCAGCGGCACCAACCTATTCGGCTTTTGGCCGGTTACCCAAAACTTTACCATCCGGATGCCGATCAGTCCCGGTCT
>Ga0123337_10005316_pt1 | contig 12720 bp, 10 predicted proteins | sample frozenSSSSmetaG_FD_89792 | JGI IMG/M metagenome (GOLD analysis project Ga0123337, IMG submission 89792) | Glacier valley bacterial and archeal communities from Borup Fiord, Nunavut, Canada, to study Microbial Dark Matter (Phase II) -... | ecosystem: Environmental > Aquatic > Freshwater > Ice >...
ATGGCGGAGACGATAACCCGGTCGCGCCGGCCGCCCACCGGGTCGGCGCTGAAAGCGACGCCGGCACAGCGCGCCGCGACCATCTGCTGGACGATCACTGCGGGCGCCCCACCGGTATCGCCGAGGCCGCGCGAGGCGCGATAGTCGGCGACGCTCGTTTCGAGCCCACTCTCGAACACCTTTCGCGCTGCTGCCGGCACCTCGTCTGCCGCAAGGTTCAGCACCGACAGGAACTGGCCGGCATGCGAAGCGCTGGCGCCATCCTCTTCGCGCGCCGAAGAGCGCGCGGCGTAAGGCCCGGGACCGACATCGGCAAGCCGCGTCGCGATGGCCTTGGCAAGCTCCGTATCAGCCATGCCGCCCCCGAAGGCCGTCGGCTCGATCGTGAAGAACGCCGGCACGTCGAAACCCCGCGCCACGAGGCGCAGCAGCATTGCCGCCTTGCCGCCGACGGTTTTTGGCCCTTCTGCCTCGTTCATGCCGTGGAAGAACGTGTTCATCTGAACGACTCGCCGAGATAGGGGGCAAAGCCGGCAATGGCATAACAGGCAAACACCCAAAGCCCGGCCAGCGTATCGATCCGCTTCTGCCCGGCATCACTGGGCGCATGGGCAAAAGCCCGCGCCGCAAGCAGGATGGGGACAAGGATCAGGGCTCCCAGCAGCGCAGCGATCCACCCGGCTCCAGCGCTGGTGCTGACGATGCAGAGCAACACCCACGCCACCACGCAGCAGCCGCCCCACACCCAGGCTGAGAGGCGCGGTCCGTAGAGCGCCGAATAGGTTTCCACCCCCTCGCGCTCATTGCCCGGCGCCCAGGTCTTGCGTCCAAACTCGAGCACGCAGCCATTGACGCAGCTCATCACCACGAAAACCCAGATGCCCGGCGGCGGCAGCGGCGCATACGGCAGCCATTCCGAGGCGGTTACGTAGAAATCGATGAAAGCCATGATGGCCATGTGCGAGACGAGATAGAGCAGCGGCCGAGCCTTCAGCCAGGCCGGCACGAAGAACTCGGCCGTCATCAGCCCCAGCCACAGCCACACCAGCAGCAGCGGCACCAGCAACAACGGCGTGACGCTCAACGTCAGCAGCACCGCGAAGACGCCGGCGCCAGCCGCAAGCCAGAGGATCAGCCGCAGGCTGACGAGGCCGCGCGGAATCGGCCGCTCCGGGCGATAGCGCCGATCGTCCTCGAGGTCCTTGAATTCGTCGGCGGCGCGCAGCTGGAAGAAGAAGACGATAACAGCGAGCCAGACGGCAATGAATACCCATGCCGACGGCAGCGGCCGGTCGGCCAGATGGGCGGACAGGCTGATGCTTGCAGCGCTGAACACCGCCAGCAACAGCGCGGTCTTGCCGAGCGGAAAGCGCTCCGCCTGATAGGTCCACAGGCGTGACAGCATGCCGGAGGTTTCGCTCACCGCTGGCGCGCCAGCTTGCTGTGTGCGCGGGTGAAATGCCCTGCCGCGATCGCCGCAATGATGGAGATCTCGCCGCAAAGGCAGAGCGCCGCCGTTACCTCGGCCAGCGCTGCGGCGTTGCCCGGCCCGCCGAGACCCATCAGGCTCAGCGCCGCCGACTGGCTCGGCAGACCAGTCCCGCCACCCACGGTACCGACAAGGATGTTCGGCATGGTCACGGAGAAGAACACGCCCGCCTCCCGCGCCTCCATGCGGGTGAAACCAACCGCCGATTCTGAGACGCAGGCCGCGTCCTGCCCGGTGGCGATGTAGAAAGCGGCCAGGCCATTGGCATAATGTGCCTGCGAGCCGAGCTGGCCGCTGAGCACCGCACCGAGCGCCGCGACGCGCCCGTAGGCGGCAAGCGCATCGGGGGCGACATGCAGCACCCGCGCGATCAGTTCATAGGGCAGCTCGACGCTCGCCGTCACCTTCCGGCCGCGCCCCATATGCATGCCCAGATACGAGGCTTTCTTGTCGCCGGAGAAATTGCCCTCGATGAAGGCGTAGCGCGGCTTGACAGGCGCATGCTCGGCGATGTGTGCGCAAATCGCCTCGGTGGCGACCGTCACCATGTTCTGCCCTGCCGCGTCGCCGGTCGAATAGCGGCAGATCAGAAACACCGTATCGCTGTCCATGAATGGCTCGATCGACTGCAGCTTGCCGTACCGCGTCGTCGCCTCAGCCACGGTCTTCAAAGTCTCGGCGTTGCGCGCCACCCAGTCGATGAACATGCCGGATTCGAGCAGCCCGCTGAACACGAAGGCCGGTGTCCGCAGCACTCCCTCTCCCACCAGCCCGGCGCTGATGCCCCCGGCCATCGTCGCCACATCGGCGCCCCGCCCATACGAGGCCATCAGCGCCGCCTCGCTGGTTGCCAGCGGCACGAAGAAGTCACCGTGAGCGTTGATGCCATTGACGCGAAGCGGGCCGATAACGCCTACCGGGACTTTGACCGTTCCGATGAAGTTCTCGATGTTCCGTCCGTAGATTGCAGCCCTGGAAAGGCTTTCGGAATCGCCTATTTCCCGGCGTGCATCTGCACTTGCGCTGCCGACTGCTTCAAGGTGCTGCCAGATGGCATCCGCCGTTTGAGGGGTGCTCGTCTGTCGGGCGCGCAGCCGCTGCGGCACCGGCCGTTGCGGCTGCGGACCAAGGCGAGCCCCAAGATTCTCTGTAGAGACCTTGGCGCGCAGCATGGTCAGCATGGTCAGCACACGTGGGGGGAGCAAGGACGACAATCTGTGGGCGCTCGGCAATCATTTGAATGATAAACTAAGCGGCGAAACTAAATCAAAGTCCTTTCGCCTCACTTAGGTGACCGATTGCGAAATGCGAAGTCGTATTTTGGTCCCGTTAACTTGCAGGAGACGAGACCCGGTCCGGTCATTTGGCAAGACTGCCCGTTCGGACCGCATTGTCATGTTCCTTCCAACATCGCCGGGGTCTGGGTTGCGAAGCACCGATCATCACCTGCTAGGTGACCCGCTCGTGCAATGTCCGCGATGATCCGACGATGGAGAGCTTCTTCGGCGGCAGGAGCGCCGACCTGCCGAAGTCGAACGCGTCCGTGGCGCTATTCTTTGCGAGCAGGCCGATGCCTTTCGCGCAGCGACTTAGGCAATATGTGGCGGCGCTGAAGGCCAGGACCGCTGCGGCAGGCGGAGTGGACGCAAGGTCGGTGGCGTGGATGGGCGGCGGGATGCTACCTTCGCCCTAGCACGGAGGTTTCGCATGGATCTGGGCATTGCCGGCCGAACGGCCATTGTCTGCGCGTCGTCGAAGGGGCTGGGCAGGGGTTGTGCGGCGGCGCTGGCCGAGGCGGGGTGCCGGGTGATCATCAATGGCCGCGATGCCGCCTCGCTCGAAGTGACGCGAGCGGACCTTGCCGGTCGCGGCGGCGAGATCGTCGCGGTCGTGGCCGATGTCGGCACGGCCGAGGGCCGGGCGGCGCTGCTCGAGACGGCGGGCGCCGTGGACATCCTCGTCAACAACAATGCCGGCCCGCCATTCAAGGATTTTCGCGACATCGACGAAGCGGCCATGCTGGCCGGCGTCAACGCCAACATGCTGACCCCGATCGCGCTGATCCGGGCGGTGATCGACGGCATGGCCGAGCGGCGGTTCGGCCGCATCGTCAACATCACCTCGTCCTCGGTGAAGGCGCCGCTTGCCGGGCTCGACCTGTCGTCGGGCGCCCGCGCCGGGCTCACGGCGTTCGTCGCCGGCATCGCGCGGACGGTGGCGGACAAGAACGTCACCATCAACAGCATCCTGCCCGGCTCGTTCGATACCGACCGGCTGAAGGGCGGCTTCGAGCGCACGGCGCGCAACGAGGGCATCGACATCGAAACGGCGCGGCAGCGCTCGATGAGCCGCATCCCGGCCAAGCGCTTCGGCACCCCGGACGAGTTCGGCGCCCTCTGCGCCTATCTCTGCTCGGTGCAGGCCGGCTACATCACCGGCCAGTCGATCCTGATCGACGGCGGGGCGGTGAACGCGACGTTCTGACGGCCCCTGCCCTTACTTTGCCCCGCGCAGCGCCAGCGCCCGTTGCGCGCGGATCGAGAACAGCACCAGCGCCACGATGGTGACGACGAAGGGGATCGAGCGGATCAGTTCGGCCGGGGCGTCGCTGAACAGGCCCGGCATCACCACCGCCAGCGCTTCGAAAGCGCCGAACAGCAGGGCGGCGAGCAGTGCGCCGACCGGGTGGCGGGCCCCCAGCAGCACGGCCCCGAGCGCGATGAAGCCGCGACCCGCCGTCATGTCGCGGGTGAAGCCGACATAGTTGAACATGGCGAGCTGCGCCCCGCCCATGCCGGCGAGGGCGCCGGAAACCACGAGACTCCAGGTGCGCACCTTGTTGACCGGGATGCCCGCCGCTTCGGGCGCCGCCGGGTATTCGCCGACGCCGCGCAGCCACAGCCCCCACGGCGTGCGGTAGAGGAAGTACCAGACCGCGAACACCACGAAGGCCGCGATCCAGCTCAGCACGGAGTGGCCGGAAAGGAACGCCGTCAGCGTCGGCCCGACACCGGGGACGCCCGAGAGGAAGCTCAGGTCGATGGCCGGAACCGCCTTGGATGGCAGGTTGATCGAGGTGCCCTTGTCGCCGCCGGTGGCAATCGACAGCGCGAACACCGTGCCGCCGGCCGCAAGGATGTTGATGGCGAAGCCGACGAGGATGATGTCGGCCTTCATGCGGTAGGCGAAGAACGCCATCAGCAGGCCGAGCAGCGCCCCGGCGCCCATGCCCGACACCACCGCGACGTACCAGGGGGCGTAGACCGAGACCAGCACTGCCGTGAGGCAGCCCACCAGCATCATGCCCTCGAGCGCCACGTTGAGCGCGCCCGACAGGTCGGCGACGAGGCCCCCCATGGTGGCGAGCAGCAGCGGCGTGGTGGTGCGGATGATGGTGACGAAGAAGGCGGCCGAAAAGACGGTGATGAACAGTTCCATCATTTGGCGGCACTCCCGGCCGGCACCGCAGCCGTGGCGGGGGCTGCCCCGCGCCTGAACAGGCGCTTCATGAAGGTCACCGAGTACGACGACGAGACGAGCAGGATGATGATCGCCGTCACCACGCCGATCACTTCGGCCGGCACGTCGGTGCGGATGTTCATCAGTTGCGCCCCCTGCCGCAGGTAGCCGTAGAACAGCGCTACGATCGGCACCGCCAGCGGCCGGCTGCGCGCCACGATGGCGACGAGGATGCCCTCGAAGGCGAGGTTGCCCTCGAACAGCACCGTCAGCTTGCCCCAGCCCTGGCCCTGCACGAACATCGAGCCGAGCAGGCCGCCGAGCGCTCCGGCGGCGGTCATCGCCGAGACCATGATGAAGGTGGCCTTGATGCCGGAATATTCGGCGAAGCGCGGGTTGTGGCCGACGAGGCGGAGCTTCAGGCCCCAGCTGGTGCGGTAGAGCGCGAACCACACGATGGCGACCGCCACCAGCGCGAAGACGAAGCCGTAGTCGAGCCGGGTGATATTGAGCCCGTCGAACTTGATCAGCTGCGGCAGCACCGCAGTGTCGGGGAAGTCGTTGGTGGTCAGCACGCCCGCCTGCGGCTTGGGCAGCTGGGCGCGGACCAGGTAGTTGCAGAGCTCGATGGCGATGTAGTTCAGCATCAGCGAGGAGACGATCTCGTTGGCGCCGAGCTTGGCCTTGGCGATGCCGGGGATGAACCCCCAGACGGCGCCGGCCAGCATTGCGGCAATCATCCCGGCCGGAATGCCGGCCCAGGTGGCGCCGATTGGCGACAGCGCCACGTAGGCGGCGGCGATGGCGCCGACATAGACCTGCCCCTGCACGCCCATCGAGAACTGCCGGGCCTGGAACACCAGCGAGAAGGCGAGCCCGGTGATGGTGAGCTTGGCCGCGTCGTCGAGCCACAGCCCGATGGTGCGCGGCTTCTGCGGAATCTGCGTCAGCAGCACGTTCAGCGCCTCGAACGGCGCCTTGGAGGTCAGCAGCACGACGACGAAGGCGACGGCCAGCGCGATCAGCAGCGCGCCGACGGCGCGGCCGGTCTCGGACCGGATCGCCTTCCAGCGCGACGAGCGGTCGATGGTCGGGTTATTGCTCATTTGAGGGCCACCTGCATTTCGGCGGTAGTCTGGGTGGAAAGCCCGAGCATGTAGGTGCCGAGCGTTTCGGGCGTCAGGTCGGGCGAGTTGACGAAGGCGGCGACGATTTTGCCACGGTACAGCACCACCAGCCGGTCGCTGAGGGCGAGAAGTTCGCTGAGGTCGGCCGAGCTCAGCAGCACCGCCGCACCGGCGTCGCGCGCATCGGTGATGGTGCGCCAGATGAACTGCGTGGCGCCGAGGTCGACGCCGCGGGTCGGCTGGTTGACCAGCAGCAGATTGGGCTGTTCGGCAAGCTCGCGCGCCACCACCACCTTCTGCATATTGCCGCCCGACAGCGTGCTGACCGCGTAGGACGGGCCGCCGACGCGGATCGAGAAGCGCTCGATCAGCTTCACTGCATTGGCCTTGATCGCCTTCAGGTCGAGCAGGCCGTGGCGGACATAGCGGCTGTCGTTGAGCTTGGTCGCCACCAGGTTCTCGGCCACCGAAGCGCCGGTGGCGAGGCCTTCGGCGATGCGGTCCTCGGGGATCGAGGCGAGCCCCAGCCCGCGCCGGTCCAGCACGCTCAGCCCCGCGGCATTCTCGTTGGCGATCTGGATGTGGCCGTCGGCGATGGCGCGCAGCCCGGCAATCGCCTCGAGCGTTTCGGCCTGGCCGTTACCCTCGACGCCCACCAGCCCGACGATCTCGCCCGAGTGGACGGCAAGGTCGAGGCCGGCCACCACTTCGGTGCCGCGGGCATTGACGACGCGCAGGCCGGCCACCGAAGCGACGCGCTGCGTCTGGTCGGTCGGCTTGCGCTCGACGCGCAGGCTGACTTCGCGGCCCACCATCATGGCGGCAAGGCTCTTTTCGGTCACTTCCTTCGTCTTGACCTGCCCGACCGTCTTGCCCTGCCGCATCACCGTGATGGTGTCAGAAATTTCCAGCACCTCGGGCAGCTTGTGGGCGATGAAGATCACCGTCTTGCCCTGCGCCACCAGCGAACGGATGGCGACGAACAGCTCCTGCACCTCTTGCGGGGCGAGGACTGCCGTTGGCTCGTCGAGGATCAGGATGCGGGCGTTGCGATACAGCGACTTCAAAATCTCGACGCGCTGCTGCTGGCCCACCGGCAGGCTGCGCACCGCCGGCAGCGGATCGACCTTCAGGCGGAACTTGTCGCTCAAGGCCTGCACCTCGGCGATCGCCTTTTTGCGATCGAGCCGGATGCCGGCCTTGGGCTCGCTTCCCATCACCACGTTCTCGTAGACGGCGAAGCTCGGCACCAGCGAGAAATGCTGGAACACCATGCCGATGCCGGCATCGATCGCCTCGCGCGGCCCGGCGAACTGCACCGGCTTGCCGTCGAGCAGCAGCGTGCCGGCATTGGGCTGTTCGAGCCCGAACAGAATTTTCATCAGCGTGGATTTGCCCGCGCCGTTCTCGCCGACCACGGCGTGAACCTCGCCCGGCTGGATAACGAGGTTCACCCCGTCATTCGCCACCACCCCGCCGGGATAGGTCTTGCCGATCCCGATTGCTTCAAGAAGCGCCATGCTGCCCCGCGCCTGCTGTAGACAAATGGGGCTCCGCGTCGCCGCGGAGCCCCGGTTCAGCTTACTTCATCACCGAATCGACGACGAGTTCACCCGAGGCGATCTTGGCCTCGAGGGCATCGACTTCGGCGCGCACGTCAGCCGGCACGAGCTTCTCGTAGTACGCGTTCTCGGAGATGCCTACAGCACCGTCCTTGACGCCGAGCAGCACGCCCTTACCGTATTCCGCGGTGCCGTCGATGGTCGCCTTGAGCACCTGGTAGAGCGAGGCGCCGACGCGCTTTTCGACCGAGGTCAGGATGACGTCGGCCTGGGCCGGGTCGGAGTCCTTGAAGATCAGCGCCTGGTCACTATCGACGCCCACGGCGAGCTTGCCGGATTCCTTGACCGCCTGCAGCGCACCGAGACCGGTACCGCCGGCGATCGGGAACACCACGTCAGCGCCCTGAGCGATCTGGGCGAGCGCGATTTCCTTGCCCTTGGCCGGGTCGGAGAAGGTGCCGGCGACCTGGTTCAGGACCTGCACGTTCGGGTTGGCGGCCTTGGCGCCGGCATCGAAGCCGACCTTGAAGTCGGTGACGGTGGGGAATTCCATGCCGATGATCGTCGACAGGATGCCCGTCTTGCTCACCTTGGCCGAGGCGTAGCCGGCGAGGTAGCCGGCGGCGGCGGTGGTGTACTGGATGGCCAGGATGTTCTTGCAGTCGCAGGCCGCGAAGTCCGGCGTGTCATCGAAGTCGATGAACTTCACGTCGGGGTATTGCGGCGCCAGCTCGACGATGTAGCCGGTCATGTCGAAGGTGCCGGCAATGATCACGTCGTAGCCACTGTCAGTGGCGTCGGCGAGGCCGGCCTGCCACTTGGAGCGGTCGTAGCCGAGCTCGATCACCTTGATGTCGACCGGCAGGTCGGCCTTGGCCTTTTCCATGCCGGAATTGGCGTCGTCGAAGAAGCTCTTGTCACCCAGCGTGCCGTGCAGCACCAGGGCTACCTTGAGCGGGTTTTCCTTGGTGTATTCCTGGGCATAGGCGGGGATGGCGGTCGACGCCATCATCGAGCCGGCGAGCATGGCGCCCAAGGCGACCTTGCCGAAATTGTTGATGAGAGACATGCGCACTCCTGTTTGCGTTGTTTTTCAGTGTTCTGGGATGTAGGCGGCGGAACGGGCGTAGAGCGCGTCGACCTTCCCGATGTCGACCTCCTCGACGAACGTTATCTTCGGGGTGCCGAGGCGCCCCGAGGGATCGACCAGCGTCATGCCGCGCGTCAGCCCGGGCGCGAGTTCGACACTGGAAGAAGCGAAAACCGACTTGGTGACCATCGAGGGATCGAGCACCACGGCGGCGGCCAGCGGATCGACGTAGAGGAAACGGTCGGGGCTGCCGCGGCGGATGCCGTTCTGTCGGGCATGGGCGGCGAGGGCGTGCGAGAAATCGCGCAGCGGGCCTGCGGCGATACCCTCGAACAGCGCGTCGACGCGCGCACCGTCCATGAAGTGCGTCAGGCAGGGCTCCCACGGGATCACCACCGTCTCGATGCCGGCGGTCAGCACCACATGGGCCGCCTCGGGATCGGCGTAGATGTTGAATTCGGCGGCCGGCGTGGTATTGCCGCGCCCGTAGACATTGCCGCCCATGATGGTGAGCGTGCCGATGCCATCGATGATCGAGGGTTCGAGCCGCAGCGCCAGCGCCAGGTTGGTCAGCGGCCCGATCATCAGGATATCGACCCGATCGCCCTTCGACGCCGCGTCGCCGAAGACGCGCCGCAACTCGCCGATGCCGTCGTTCGAGGCCGGCAGCGCCTGCTGCGCCGGCCGCCGCGCGCCGCCCAGCCCGTCATCACCATGCACGTACTTGGCGTCGATGATCGGCTGCGTCAGCGGACGGTCGGCCCCCATATGGACGGGGATCTCGACGCCGAGGTGCGCACAAACGGCGAGCAGGTTCGTCGTCGCCTGGTCGCGTCCGACATTGCCGAACACCGTGGTGATGAGGTCCGGCACCTTGCCGTTGGCAACCAGCAGGATCAGCGCCTGTGCGTCATCGACGCCCCCGTCGCTATCGAAGATGAATTTCCGCGTCAAAACTAGGCTACTTCCCTGTTGTTGGTCTGCTCGACCATGCTCTTGGCCGCAGCCACCCGGTTCCAGAATTCCTGGTAGGTGGCCGAGTACTCGCGGCGGATCGTATCATAAGGAATGCGCGTGAGCTGCCGGTCGGCGACCAGTTGCTCGCCCGATACCCACAGGTGCCTGAGGTCGCGGCCAGAGCCCGAATAGACCAGCAGCGTCTCGGGGTCGGGCGTCTCCGAATAGCCGGCGCCGCGCAGGTCGAACGCCGCGATATCGGCCGCCTTGCCCACCTCGAGGCTGCCGATCTCATGCTCTAGGCCGAGCGCCTTCGCCCCCTCGATCGTCGCCATGCGAACCAGCTCGCGCGACGAGAGTGGCTGCGCCATGCGCTCGCGGTGCGAGGCGACGAGCCCGGCGACCCGCATCTCCGACACCATGTCGTAGGAATTGTTGGCCGCGACGTTGTCGGTGCCGAGCGCCACCGTCACGCCGGCCGCCCTGAGGGCGACCGCAGGACACATGCCCTTGCGGCCTGAGCGCAGCCCGGCCGAGGCGTTGTAGGAGACGGAGGCATGCGGTGCCCGGGCGAACACCGCAATGTCCTCGTCGGAAAGGTCGATGCAGTGCGCGGCATGGATGCGGCCCTTGAAGAAGCCGAGCCTTTCGAGCGCCACCGCCGCGGTGATGCCATAGCGCCGCTGCGTTTCCTCGTTGTCCTCGGGGCCACAGGCCATGTGGAGGTGCAGCCCGACGCCGTATTTGTTGGCGACCGCCACCTCGTCGATCAGCAGGGCCTCGGTGTTGTCGACATAGGGCGCGTGCGGGCCGAACCACGGGATCACCCGCCCGTCGGAGGAGCGCTGCTGCTCGAGAAAGGCCGTGGCCTTCCGCAGTTCCTCCTCGCCGCGCCGCTCATCGCCCAGTTGCACGATGCCGTAGGCGATCACCGCGCGGAGGCCCGCCTGCTTCACCGCATCGGCGATTTCCTCGGCGTAGAAATACTGGTCGCAGAACGTGGTGGTACCGCTCAGCGCCATCTCGGCACAGCTCAGCGCCACCGACGGCCCGATATCGGAGGCCTCGAGCGACAGCTCCGGCTCGCGGATCGAATTGTACCAGCCCGCCATGGTGAGCAGGCTCTGCCCCTCGGATCGCCCGCGGAACAGCACCATCACCGAATGAGTGTGGGCGTTCACCAGCCCCGGCATGACGAGGTGCCCGGTCAGGTCGAGCACCTCGTCAAAGCCGGATGGGTTGGGAGTATCGGCCTTGGGCCCGACGCCGCTGATCCGGCCGTCCTCGATGGCGACGAAGCCACCTTCGAACACCCGATTTTCAGCGTCCACGGAAAGCACTGTCGCTCCGTGGATAAGCGTTGAACCCATTTGACCCCCGTCCGGTAAACCGGTTTACATGGCGAACTAACGACAGAATTCACGAGCTTGTCAAATGCAATCCGGACACCGTGAAGCCCCGGAATCCCTAGGTGAAGACCGCCTACCGGCCGGGCGCGCTGCCGCCTCTATAGGCAGCGCCGGATGTGTCCGGATCGCCCCGAATAACCTGAGCTTCGGGACAAGTTCATTCGTAGTGCTGCTCAAATAACAGGCAGGCCACCGGAAATGCTCGACGCCGCCACCGCCAGCTGGGAAGACGTCGCAGCCGCCCTCGCAGGTGGGCTGATCGCCATCCTGCCGGTCGGCGCGGTCGAGCAGCACGGCCCGCATCTGCCGCTCCTCACCGACACGGTGCTCGCCGCCGGCGTCGCCCGCCGCATCGCCGAAAGCACCGATGCGCTGCTGCTCCCCGCCATCGCTTACGGCGACGCCTGGACCGCAGAAGGCTGGGCCGGCACGCTGTCGCTCTCCCCGGACACCCTGCGCGCCACGGTGACCGATCTCGGTCGCGGCCTGCACCGCATGGGGGTGCGCGGCCTCGTCACCATCAACGGCCATTTCGGCAACCGCGAACCGATCGCGCTGGCCGCCCGGACGCTGAGCGAACTCGGCCTCCCCGTCCTCCACCTCGACTACCCGCATCTCGAGGCGCTCGCCGCCGAGCACATGGAGTCGGAACCCGCCGGCCCCGGCTTCTACCACGCCGACGAAGTCGAAACCTCGATGCTGCTGGCCCTCGCCCCGGACACTGTCCGCCTCGACCGCGCCCAACCTGAATACCCCGAGTTCCCGCCGCTGTTCGGCAGCGAGCCCATGAAGCTCAGCGCCTTCAACAAGAGCGGCGTCTTCGGCGACCCGCGACCCGCCACGGCGGAAAAGGGCGAGGCGCTGATCGCGGGGATTGCGGGGGAATCGCTGAGGCTGATCGGACTATGGCGCAAAGAGCACGACCTATAGCGATGGTTGGGGCACCACCTTCACCCACCCGCAGGGATGACACCGCAGTGGCCAACACGATCTGCCTGCTTCCTATGAGACCATGGCATGACTAACACCCTCCCCGCCGACCTCCACATCAACGCCGCCGACGAAGTCACCCTCCGGCAGGACCTCCTCCTCGTCGCCCTCGGCAAGCGCACGGCCGACCGCATCCTGCGCGTCGGCTGCCTGCTCGATGTGCACACCCGCACCTGGCTCACCGACCAGGAGATCGTCATCCGCGGCCGCCGCATCGCGTGGATCGGCCCAGCCGGCGAATACACCGGCACCGCCGCCGAGCACGTCCACGAACCCACCCTCAGCGCCGTCCCCGGCTTCGGCGAGGTGCACAAGCATATCGAGAGCTCCCACCTCACCCCCGAGTGGGAGGCGGCGCTGGTCATGCCGCGCGGCAATACCTGGACCTGCGAGGCGAGCCACGAATTCTCCAACGTCGATGGCCCACACAACCTCGAGTTCTGGTTCAAGGCGCGCCAGCACGGCTCGCCGCTGAAGATCTTCCCGCAGCCCGGCTCGGCCGTGCCGCCCACCGCCTACGAATGGGGCGGCGGGTATTTCGGCCACGACGAGCAGGCACAGTTCATGGCCGAAAGCCTGATGGTCACCGGCCTCGACGAGGTGATGGACTGGCCCGCCGTCTGGAACCCGGAGAACC
>Ga0123337_10005317_pt1 | contig 12720 bp, 11 predicted proteins | sample frozenSSSSmetaG_FD_89792 | JGI IMG/M metagenome (GOLD analysis project Ga0123337, IMG submission 89792) | Glacier valley bacterial and archeal communities from Borup Fiord, Nunavut, Canada, to study Microbial Dark Matter (Phase II) -... | ecosystem: Environmental > Aquatic > Freshwater > Ice >...
CCGAGCGGACCCTCGGGGATCATGCGGCGCACGGCGTTCTCGAGCACGCGCTCGGGGAAACGGCCCTCGAGCAGCTGGCGCTGCGTCCGGTCCTTGATGCCGCCGGGATGGCCGGTGTGCCAGTAGAACCGGCGCTGGTCGAGCTTCTTGCCCGTCAGCTTCACCTTCTCGGCGTTGATGACGATGACGTTGTCGCCCATATCCATGTGCGGCGTGTACGTCGGCAGATGCTTGCCACGCAGGCGCATCGCGATGATGGAGGCAACACGGCCCACCACCAGGTCCTTGGCGTCGATCAACACCCACTTCTTGTTGATCTCGCTCGGCTTGACCGAGAAGGTGCTCATTCGTTGTTTTCCTTAAGGCGGACAGGCGACCCATGCCCGGATTTCGTGGGCGGGATATACGGCCGACGCGCGAATGCGTCAAGCAGGAAGATTTAGAACAACAATATCAATACGTTAGAGACTTGGTATCATAATACCACACTCTAAGTCATTGATATTACTAGATATCGCCCCACCCGCAGGGTCACCCCGGCGCAGGCCGGGGCCCATCCCGCGATTTCCCCCCACCATGCATCGCAAAAACTCAGGCTGGATCCCGGCCTCCGCCGGGATGACACCGAGCGCGAAGTACGTCGTCACTTCCGCGGCGATGCATCCGCCAGATACGCCATCACCGCCCCGGCCAGCATGAAGGCCAGCGCCTGGTGCCCGAGCGCCAGCGAGATCGGCACCATGTTGACCAGCGTCAGGATGCCCAGCACCACCTGCAGGCCGATCAGCGCGGCAATCCGCGGCAGCCAGCCGTTCGCGCCGGAAAAACCACCGCGCTTCGCCTGCCGCCACAGCAGCCAGCCGGCGAACGCCACCACGCCATAGGCGATCATCCGGTGGTTGAACTGCACCGTCAGCGCGTTCTCGAACAGGTTCTTCCAGAACGGCTCGATGACATCGAGCCCCCTGGGGATCAGCGCGCCATCCATCAGCGGCCAGGTATTGTAGCCCATGCCCGCATCGAGCCCGGCGACGAACGCGCCCGCGACGATCTGCAGTTCGAGCAGCACCAGCAGCAGCCATACCGGCCAGCCCGTCGGACTTGCCGCCTTCGCCGGTTCCAGCCGCCGCGCCACCCAGATCAGCGCCAGGAACAGCAGCGATGCCGCGAACAGGTGCGTCGCGAGGCGATACTGCGACACCGAGGTGAGCTGGCTCAGCCCCGAACTCACCATCCACCAGCCGATCACCCCCTGCAGCCCGCCCAGCACGAACAGCCCGGCCAGCGGCCCCGCCAGCTTCCAGCTGAAGCGCCGCTGGAACAGGAACACCAGGAACGGCACCGCGAAGGCCACGCCGAGGAAGCGGCCGAGAAACCGGTGCCCCCACTCCCACCAGAAGATCGACTTGAAGTCCTCGATCCCCATCCAGCCGTTCTGCACGCCCTGCGGGATCTGTTTGTAGGCCTCGAACTCCTTTGCCCAGTCAGCGTCGCTCAGCGGCGGAATCGTCCCCGAGATAGGGGCCCACTCGGTGATCGACAGCCCGGATTCGGTGAGCCGCGTCGCCCCGCCCACCACCACCATGCAGAGCACGAGGAAGGCCATGACGTAGAGCCAGATGCGCACCGGCTTCAGCCGGTCGCCCCCGCTCGCGGGGACCGGGACAGTTTGTGCAGTTGCGCTCAGAGCCAAGATGATATCCTTTGCGGCGCCGAACTACTCCTGGCTGGCGGCCCGCGCAATGGCCCCGATGCCGCATCGGAAACACCTCGTCGCGATGACCCAGTCCACCCGCAAGCTGCTCGGCACCTTCCTCATCATCGGCTCGGTGTTCGTCTACGCCGGCCTCGTGATGTGGCTCTACACCAGCTTCCTCGAAGGCCAGGCCTGGTACCTGCTGATTGCCTTCTTCGCGGTGACCGGCGCCTGCTGGTTCTTTCCCGCCACCTGGATCATCCGCTGGATGTCGAAGCCCAGCGTTTGACAGCTACACCCTCGCCAGCGAGAAAATCGCCGGCGTGGCAAACACATCGACGTATCTCTTCGACTGGAACCTGCCGTTCAGCGACACCCGCGGCAGCGCGTGCAGGCTGTTGCGGTGATGCGCGTAGAGCCCGCCCGGGCGCGTCGTCACCGCCGAGCGCAGCCCCAGGTCGCGCGCCAGCCCGAACTCCCGCGGCCCGGCCGAACTCACAGCGCCGATCGGATAGCTCAGGTGCACCGGCGCCTTGCCGAACTGCGCCTTGATGATCTTCACCGACTGGTCGATCTCGACCCGTGCCTCCGCCACCGACAGCTTGGCCAGCTCGAAGTGGTGCACCGTGTGCGCCCCGATGGTGCAGAGCTGCTCGCTGGCGAAGCTGCGCAGCTCCGTCCAGTCCATGATCAGCTCGCGACACTGCCGCTCGAGGTCGAAGCCGTACTGCTTGGCGAGGTCGCGGATCAGCCGCACCCGCTCGTGTTCCGGCATGGCCCGCATGCGGCGGTAGAGCGTGTCGTAGGCGGCGTTCTTCTCGTCCTCGGTGGCGCTCGGCAGGTAGGTGGTGTCGCCGTCCGCCCCGGTCACCGCCAGCGCATTCTGCGCCGCCACGATGTCCTCGAGCGCCTGCCACCACACCTCCCCTACCCCATCGACCAGCGCCGTCGGCACATAGAGCGTGAACGGGCACTGGTTGTGCCGCAGCACCGGCAGCGCGAAGCGCAGGTTGTCGCGATAGGCGTCGTCGAAGGTGAACACCACGAACTTCTTCGATGGCTCGTTGCTCTCGATGCGCCGGATCGCCTCGCCGAGGTCGACGATATCGAGCCCGAGCTTCCGCACCCGCCGGATGACGAAATCGAGGTAGTCCGGCTTCACCTGCAGGATGGCGTTGGGCGAGAAGTCCGCCGGATCGTCCGGCAGCACCCGGTGCAGCGTGAAGATCACGCCCTGCGCCTTCGACAGCCGGCGCACCAGCCACGGCAGTTGCGAGGCCCAGAGCAGTTCGAAGGCGGCGCCGATCGCCGTGTAGCGCAGAGCCGCCATCACTCCGCTACGCGACCGCCGCGGCGCGCTCGGTCGGCAGCGTCACCACGCGCCCGACCTCGAGGCCCAGCGCCTTGATATCGGCACGCGCCGCTACCACCGATTGCACCGAGGCCATGTCGGACGCGACCAGCACCACGCCAGCGCGGGCATCGGCAAATAGCGGCAAGCTCGACACCATCCCCACCCGGCCCGTATCCACGATCACCACATGATAGATGTCGGCGAGCGCTTCGACCAGCGTCGCCGGCCGGCCGGAACGGCGGTCGATAGTGGCGAGACGACCCCAGGAAACCTCGGCGAGGTCATCGGAGGCGCGATGCACCACATCGCCATAGTCGCAGCGGTCCGCAGCGAGGTCGGTGAGGCCCTGCGTCGACGAAATATCGCCGCTGCCGGCGTCCACCGCCACCACGCTCAACCCGGCAGACAGCGCATCCTCGACCAGCCGGTCGATCACCATCGTCACCTCGTCCCGCTCGCCCACATTGGCCAGCAGCACCATCCGCAACTGCCGCGAACTCACCGCTTCCGACAGCCGCCCGAGGTCGTCGCGCCGCGATCCCGCCGGCTTCGGCAACTCGATGGCTTCTGCGGCTTCGACAGCCGCGTCGCCCTCGGCGTCCGCATGAACATCCTCCAGCACCGCCTCCTCGACCGCCTCGTAGACCCGGCGCTCGACCAGCGCCCGCCCTGACATCAGCTCGCCGAACAGCACGGCTCCCACCTGCAGCACCAGCGCCACGAAACCCACGGCCCCGAGGATCAGCGCGGTCTTCGGCGAACTCGGCACCGCCGAAGCTGCCGCATCCGCCACGATCCGCACATCCGGCAGCGCCGCATTGCTCGCCGAGCGCGCCTCCGCGTCATTATAGCGGGCGAGATAAGTCTCGAGCAGGTCGCGCTGCGCCTTGGCCTCGCGTTCGAGGCTGTCGAGCGTTACGCCGCCCTTGGTCGCGTCGCCCGAGGCCAGTTGCGCCCGGGTCAGGTCGTCGCGCAGCCTCTGCTCGAGATCGGCCTGCACCTTGGCTTCCGCATCGAGCGAGTCCGCCACCTTGCGGCTCTCCGCCCTGATCTGGTCCTGTAGCTCCGCCACCTGAGCCCGCAGCGCCTTGATCGTCGGATGCCCGTCGAGCAGCGTCGTCGATTTCTGCGCCAGCTCCGCCTGCAGGTTCGCCATGGTCTGCAGCAGGCTCGAAATCACCACCGAGTTGCGCACATCGGCCACGCCGTCGAGCGGCCGGCCGGATTGCACCAGCCCGCGGATCAGCTCGGCGCGCGACTGTGCGTCGTTCTTCTTCTGCTGCGCATCGGTGATCTGCTGCGTCACCGCCGACAGCGTCTGGTCGGTCATCGGCGTCGAGTTGCTGCCCACGAACAGCCCATTCGCCACCTTGTAGTCGGCAACCCGCTTCTCCGCCGCGCTCACCTTGGCGCGCAATTCGTCGATCTCGCCCTGCAGCCAGATCACCGCGTCGGACGTATCGGCGACCGATTGGGCGCCGCGCCGCTTCACATGCGCCTCGGCCACGGCATTGGCGATCGCTGCCGCCAGGTCGGGGCTGGTCGAACGCACGAACACCGAGATCACCGCCGAGTCGCGCTCGCGGATCACCGTCATCCGGTCGGAAAGGTTGGCGAGCACCGTCTCGTCGAGGCTCTTGGGCTCCTGCTTCCGCCCCATCAGCGCCAGGATGGTGTTGATCGGGTTGAACCCCGCCCCGGAGAACTCCGGCACCGAGCGCAGCTTCTGGCTGTCCACCACCTCGAGCATCAGGTCGCGCGACTTGATCAGCTCGATCTGGCTCGAGATCAGCGCCTCGGAGTTCGCCGTGCTGCCGGATGACGACGACGCCGTGTCCGTCGCTGACCGCGTATAGGTGCTGTCGCGCGCCTCGACCAGCAGGCTCGCCGAGCTCTCGTAGGTCTTGGGGACGAACATCAGGATGGCGAAGGTCACCGCCAGCAGCAGCACCGTCACCAGCACGATCCGCGGCATGCGCACCCACACGGCACGCATCAATCCGCCGGCATCCATCCGCACGTCATCGTCGGCATGCTGGTCTTGGGTACTCATGGGACAGCCTGGAACTAACGCAACTTGAACCAAATCTTGCCCCCTCGTGGTAAGCATTCGGTTAAGCGCTCTAGGCAAAGTGCAACGGCAGCCATCGCTTCTAAGCCAAATGTTAACCATGGCGCGGCCATTCTGCGGTTCCGATCGGTTCCGAGTTCAGGTTGGCCATGCGCTGGCTGCGTTTGCTGTTAGTTGTGTTCGTGTTGCCGCTGGCCGTTGCGGCCTGCGCTCTCAATGCGCGTCCCGCGACCTATGATGTCGAGACCAAGGGCCCCTACGCCCTCGATACCGGCGACGTAGTGCGGGTCACCGTCTACGGCGAGGCCGAACTCACCAAGAGCTACCGCGTCGATGACGGCGGCAGCCTGGCCCTCCCCCTGATCGGCGCCGTCCATGTTCGCGGCAAGACCACTCAGATGGCCGCCGCCGAAATCACCGCCGCCCTCGCCGCCGGCTACATCCGCGAGCCCAGCGTCGCCGTCGAGATCGAGACCTACCGCCCCTTCTACATCCAGGGCGCGGTCAAGAACGGTGGCCAGTTCCCCTATGTCTACGGCATGAGCATCCGCGCCGCGATCAGCACCGCCGGCGGCTTCTCCGACACCGCCGACCGATCCAAGGCCATCCTCTACCGCCGCCAGGGCCAGGAGATGGTCAAGGGCAGCGTCAACCTCGACTTCCCCGTCTACCCCGGCGACACCATCGTCATCTCCGAACGCTGGCTGTAGGCGTTTCGGTTCGGACGAACTGCCTCCCGAGCATCACGAGGGAGCGATGACCTCTGCGGCAAAAAAACCCGTCTAGTTGTTGGAGGCAGTTATCGATGCGACGAACGCCACAAGCGTCGCAACCAGGCCAACCCCGAGGAGTGCGTGCCTCAGGCCTTTCGATGTCTGGTTGTCGTTCCCGGGCTGTCTGTGGGTGCGGGTGGGCCGATCAGATGTCGCCCGGGCGAAGGCGGCGTGAACAGCTGCCTGATCGTGCACCACTCCGCGCTTGGCGCGGTTCATGACCACGACTGGAAAGTGTCGGGCACGCGACGCGTGCGTATGCTCGTTCGCAACGCCTTCCGGACCGGGATTCCCCCAAAACCACCCTACGACACACAGCCCCACGAGGAGCACCGCGGGAATGGCAAGCGCTACATATTCCATCACATTAACCCAGCCTGCTCAGCACGCGGCCTGCAAGCATATGCAGGACAATGGCCAAAACTGTGTAAAATCCACACGCCGAAAAGATAGCAAACCAGTTCGGCGTCAATTGGGCGATCTGAACGTTACCGAGGGACACCCCCACCACTGGGGTGACCATCGCAGCGACGATGCTTCCCGAAGATATGGCATTGAGAAAAGTAGCTCTCAGTTTGATTTGTTCGACAACAGACGGATTCAACGGCTCCCCCAATCAATGTGAGGACGTTGCATGGCGGGTGACTGGGAGTCGAGTCTGTCCCGCATGATTCCCGCCTGCCATTCTCGCATGGAGCAACAAGCCAACACTCGATTTACCATCGGGCCAATCCGCGGCCGCTCGGCAAGCATTCGGCAACTCCCCCTCGCGTAAGCCTTTGGCATGACCGAGCCGCTCCGCATCCTGCAAATCCTCCGCGCCCCCGTCGGCGGGTTGTTCCGCCACGTCCAGGACCTGACTCGCGAACTCGCCGCGCGCGGCCATCAGGTCGGCATCGTCGCCGACAGCCTGCACACCGATGCGCTGAGCGACGAACGGCTCGAACGCCTCCGGCCCTACGCGCCGCTCGGCATCCATTCGCTGCCCATCCCCCGCATGTTCGGCCCCGACGACATCTTCTCCGCCCTGAAAGTCCGCCGCCTCGCCGATGCGCTGAAAATCGACGTGCTGCATGGCCACGGCGCCAAGGGGGGCCTCAATGCCCGCCTCGCCCGCATCGGCGCCCGCTCGCGCGTCGCGCTCTACACCCCGCATGGCGGCGTGCTGAACTATGCCCCGGGCTCGCTCGCCGGCCGCGCCTTCCGCCAGGTCGAGCACCTGCTCGCTGCCGCAACCGACGGCATTGTGTTCGAAAGCGCCTTCGCCCAACAGGCCTATATCGAGCAGATTGCGCCACCGCGCTGCCCCGCCCCGGTGATCCACAACGGCCTGACGCCCGAAGAATTCGAGCCCATCACGCCGGGACCTGATGCCGCCGACTTCGTCTTCATCGGCGAGTTCCGCGCGGTGAAGGGCATCGCGTACCTGCTCGACGCCCTGGCCGGCCTCCGCGCCCCCGACGGCCGCCCGGCCACCCTCGCCATGGCCGGCGGCGGCCCCGACCTCGACGCCATAAAGGCGCAGATCGCCCGCCTCGGCCTCGAAACCCGCGTCACCCTGCTCGGCGTGCAGCCGGCGCGACCCACCCTGCACCTCGGCCGCTGTGAAGTCGTGCCGTCGCTCGCCGAATCGCTGCCCTACGTCATCCTCGAAGCCGCCTCGGCCAATCGCCCGGTCATCGCCACCGATGTCGGCGGCATCCGGGAGATCTTCGGCCCCACGGCACACCGCCTGGTCCCGGCGGCCGATACGCCGGCCCTCGCCCGCGCCATGCAGGCCTTCCTCGACGACCCCGCCGCCGCGGCCCGCGAGGCCGGCATCCGCCTCGCCCATGTCCGCGCCGGCTTCTCGGTCAGCCACATGACCGATCGCATCGAGGCGCTATACCGCGAGGCCTTGGGCACCCGCCGCCAGCTCCGCCAGGCCGCCGCAACACCATCTTCACCGCTGACGCGGTAGCCTCCGCCAAAGTCACCAGAAGCCCCGAACCAACGGCCCCAACGATGTTCCACCTCGATCCCAAGCAGGCCGTCCTCGACCACGTCGCGCAACCTGCCGCGCGCTCAGAGCCCAACAAGCTGAGCGACCTGGCCGCGATGATCGCCGACCGGCCCTACGAGCGGAACTACTCGGCTACCGTCGCGACGGGCATCGCGCAGGCGACGGAAATCGCGCTGCTGACCGTCACCGGACTCGCCGTCTTCGGCCTCAATGGCGGCGACACGCTGCTGAGCGCCCTCACCACCCTCGGCCTCGTCGCCGTGGCGGAAGTCTTCATCTCGCGGCTGAAAATGCATGGCGTCGCCGCCTACCGGCTTCGCCTCAGGCAGTTCGGCAGGGTCGCCGCCGGCTGGACCGCCGCGTTCGTCGTCCTCGGCGCCATCGTCCTGCTGTTCGACCGCACCGGCGCCCTCTCCCGCTCGTGGATCGCCGCCTTCTGGGCCGTCGGTCTCATCGCCCTGCTCGGCTGGCGCGCCGCCCTCCACCTCGTCGTTGCGCGCTGGACCAGGGCCGGCAAATTCCGCCGCCGCACCGTCCTCGTCGGCGGCGGCAAGGATGCTGAACAGCTGATCGCCTCGATCGAGACCATCGGCAAGGACGACATCCAGCTCATCGGCCTGTTCGACGACCGCAACGACGACCGCTCCCCCGAATCCGTCGCCAGCGTCGAAAAGCTCGGCGGCGTGTCGGAGCTCATCGAGTTCGCCCGCCGCACCCGCGTTGATCTCGTACTCGTCTCGATGCCGCTGTTCGCCGAGCACCGCGTGCTCGACATGCTGCGCCAGCTCTGGGTGCTGCCGGTCGACATCCGTCTCTCGGCCCACATGAGCAAGCTGAAGTTCACCCGCAAGGCCTACAGCTATATCGGCGGCATCCCGGTCTTCGACATGGCCGACCGCCCGATCTCGGACTGGAACCTCGTGTTCAAGTGGCTGTTCGACAAGACCGTCGCCATCGCCGCGCTGATCCTGCTGTCGCCGGTGATGATCGGCACCGCCATCGCCATCAAGCTCGACAGCCCCGGCCCGGTGTTCTTCCGGCAGACGCGCCACGGCTTCAACAACCAGCTCATCGACATGTGGAAGTTCCGCTCGATGCGCACCGACACGCTCGACGCCACTGCGACGAAGCTGGTCACCAAGGATGATCCGCGCGTCACCAAGGTCGGAAAATTCATCCGCAAGACCTCGATCGACGAGCTGCCGCAGTTGTTCAACGTGCTGATGGGCGAACTCTCCATCGTCGGCCCGCGTCCGCATGCGCTCGCCGCCAAGGCCGACAACCAGCTCTACTACGAGGCCGTCGAGGGCTATTTCGCCCGCCACCGGGTCAAACCCGGCATGACCGGCTGGGCCCAGATCCACGGCTGGCGCGGCGAAACCGATACGGTCGACAAGATCATGCAGCGCGTCAACCACGACCTCTACTACATCGAGAACTGGTCCCTCTGGCTCGACCTCAAGATCGTGCTGATGACGCCGATGTCGCTCGTCACCCAGCGCAAGAACGCGTTCTGAGTTTTCCGCATGGGCCACCAGACTTGCCCCACCCCCGACGCTGTCATCCCTGCGAAAGCAGGGACCCACTTCACCACCAGCGCGGTTTTCAAGTTGGGTCCCTGCTTTCGCAGGGATGACACCGAAGCGGCTCGGGAATGACCTCATTGGCCGCCCCCATCGCCGCGACTCACCCCCCAGTTGCCCCCGGCGCCCCATGGCTCCGCGCCCGCGCCACCACCCTGCTCCACGCCCTCGTCGGGTTCTGGATCTTCTGCGGCGGCATGGTCATCACCGAGCCTTCGCCATACGAACTGGCCTTCCTGCTCGTCCTCGGCGCCTCACTGTTTGCCGGATTCAGCTTCCACTGCCGCACGCTCGGCCTCCTCGTGCTGTGGGTTGCCTTCATCCCCTTCGCGCTGATCGCCGCCTTCCAGGTCCAGTACAACGCCGTCCCGGACTCCTTGATCTACCAGACCGTGACGATCTTCCTGTTCTTCACCGCCTACTGGATAGCCAACTACATCGCCGAAGACCCGGTGCCCCGTCTCGCCCTCGTCATCGCGGCCTACCTCGCCACCGCGCTCGTCTCCGCCATCCTCGGCACACTCGGCTATCTCGGCATCGGCCACGACCTCTTCACCCGCTACGACCGGGCCAAGGCGCTGTTCAACGACCCCAACGTCTACGGCCCCTTCCTCATCCTGCCCGCCATGTTCGTGCTGCAGCGGGTCTTCCTCGGCGCACAGAAGCACATCGTCTGGAACATCGCCGCCTACGGCATCCTGTTCGTCGGCGTACTGATGAGCTTCTCCCGCGCCGCCTGGGGCCACCTGATCATCTCTAGCCTCATCGTCTTCGCCCTCGTCTTCATCCTCGAGGCCAAGGCCCGGCACAAAGCCCGCATGCTGCTGCTGGCGCTCTCCGGCACCGCCTTCCTCGTCGTCGCCACCGCCGGCGCCCTCAGCATCCCCAGCTTCGTGTCCTTCCTCGAACTGCGCACCCAGACGCAGAACTACGATACCGGCGACAGTGGCCGCTTCGGCCGACAGGGCTACGCCTTCGACCTCGCACTCACCCACCCGCTCGGCCTCGGCCCGCTCGAGTTCCGCAACCTGCGGGTCAAGGAAGAGCCGCACGACACCTACGTCAACGTGCTCCATGCCTATGGCTGGGGCGGAGGGCTCGCCTTCATCCTGTTCATCGGCATCACCATCTGGCGCGGCGCGACCTTCCTCGTCCGCCCCGGCCCGCTCCGGCCGTTGCTCATCCCGCTCGTCGCCGTGTTCGTGCCGCTCTGCGGCGAGGCCGCCATCATCGACATCGACCACTGGCGGCATTTCTTCCTCGTCGGCGGCCTGATCTGGGGCGTCACCGCCGCATGGCAGCCTGCCGCGCGATCGGGCTTGCCTAGGTCAGCACCCGTGTCGCATGGTGTCACGAAACCTTCGTGAGGCGCGCATGAAGAACCCCGAAGACCGGTCGATGCAGGCGGTCCTCTCCTCCACCGAGGATCTGGCGCGGCTGAGCTACGCGCCCGGCGAGACGCTGATCTCCGAAGGCCCCAGTTCCGGCCTCCTCTACATCCTCATCGATGGCGCCGTCGAAGTGCTGCGCGGCGACGTTCGCGTGGCGCTGGTCAGCGAGCCAGGCGCGGTGTTCGGCGAGATTTCCGCCCTGCTCGGCCGCGACCACACCGCCACCGTCCGCGCCATCGAGCCGATCCTCGTCCACCGCATCGAGAACGCCGAGCAGTTCCTGCAGCAGCGCCCCGGCATCGTCTTCCACGTCGCCCGCATCCTCGCCAACCGCCTGATCGACGCCACGACCTATCTCGCCGACATCAAGCACCAGTTCGCCGACCGCTCGGATCACCTCGGCATGGTCGACGAAGTGCTGGAAGCACTTGTCAACCAGCAAAGCCCGCCCGCTCCGGTCGGCTCGGCGCTGAAGTCAGACCCGCGGCTCTAGCGCCACGAACTAGCCTGACCGAGCAATTACCTTCGCTCCTACGAAGCCCCGCGTCTGACTTTGAGCGTCCGCCAAAGTCAGTCTGAGAGAGCAACCACTTGGGTGCCGTTGGCGATCGCGAAAGCCACGAGACCGCGCAATCGATCCAGAAATGTTCGGATCTCGAGGTTGTCTATTTCAGCAAGGGCAACTTTGAGATGCTCTTCAAACGTCGGAAGTTCATTCAACTCAACCACGGCGTCGGCGTAGTAGTCGGCGAAACGGTCGAAGCCCGGCAGATCGCGCTGGGAACTGTGGTGATCAATCCCCAATGCAGATCGACATCCAGTGGCACCATTCGGATCGGCGACCCACTGGAACCAAGAACTGAAAACTCTAGCGACATCGTTCACCTGAAAGTCTAGCCACTGGCACTCGCTCTCACGCCCCCGGCACCCACTCCGGAAACGCGTACATCTCCTCCGGCACCGCGCCCTCGACGCCGAAATCCAGCGTCCCGGCTCCCTCGAACGAGAACCACGCGGCCTTCCGCAGCTCCGTATCCACCGCGATATGCGTCGGCACATCGCCCGTCTGCCGCCCCGGATTGAACACCCAGGTCTTGCCCATCCGCGACGCCCACGAGCCGCCGCGCGCGAACGGCGCCTCATGCACATGCCCGCCGAACACCAGTTCCGGCTGGTACTGCTCGATCCACGCACTGAGCTCCGCATCGCCGTAGGATCGCGACCCCGACCAGCTCACCGGCACCCCGGCTGGCGGCGCGTGATACACCCAGAACCAGCGCTCGCCGCGCTTCTCGGCTCCATCCTTCAGCTGCCGCCCGATGGCGTTCTTGGCGATATCCCCATCCCACCACGGGCAGATCGAAAAACTCACGCCGCCGAATTCCACCGTGTCATTGTCCGCATGCGCCACCGCCGAGCGCACATACGGCACCCAACGGGCGTATTTCTCGCCCGTCGAATACACATGGTTGAGGTCGTGGTTGCCCGAGCATACCATCAGCCGCGTGATCCCGCGCAGTCGCTCGAGATACTTCAGCACCACCACCATCTGCGCGGCGCTGGTGACGAACGAGGCGCCATCCAGCAGGTCGCCGGCGATGATCACGAGCTCATAGCGCGGCGCCATCTGGACCAGCCAGTCCAGTTGCGGCAGCGAATAATGCAGGTCGGCAACGGCCAGAATGCGCATCCGGCCCCCCCGTTGCGTCAGCGGGCGAGATACTTGATTGCCATCGCCGCCGTGTCCAGCGCAAACCGCTCGGCATGACGCTGCGCCAGCGCCGTCTCCCCGTGCGAGCCGATCCAGGCGAGCAACGCCATCCGCCGCAGCAGGATCAGCGCATCGACCA